>Ga0315296_10001207_pt1 | contig 22607 bp, 21 predicted proteins | sample YL17G14_18_MG_FD_203921 | JGI IMG/M metagenome (GOLD analysis project Ga0315296, IMG submission 203921) | Sediment microbial communities from Yellowstone Lake, YNP, Wyoming, USA - YL17G14_18 | ecosystem: Environmental > Aquatic > Freshwater > Lake > Sediment | place: USA: Wyoming | collected...
AGGCGTCTTTGATTGCTTGGTTGATTTTCTGATCTGCGAAGAGTTTGTGGAAATCAATTTCCTTGTGGCAGAAGGGATGCAATGCTATCATGGCTGACCTGACTGCACCGTAAGAGATTTTGAAATTTTCTCGATCCGTAACCAGAATCACGCCTTCCGGACAGTTCTCAATCAGAAACCCATTAGCTGTTTTTGGCATCACTTCAACGGCAAGAATTGCGAACCGTTCGCCCCTCAACTGCATCTGATTCCTGACTTGATGAATGAATGATCTATCCCAGCCGCTACTGTTCTTCTTGGATTCTACAAGGATTTTGTGACCCAGATTTGATCCATTGAACCTAGGTACTGCCAGAATGTCAATTTCTCCCGAATGACCCAAATGCTCACATTCATCTTCAGGATAGAATTCTCTGAGTTCTTGAACCAAGTCAAGTTCGCCTCGGTCTCCCTTTTCTTTGGGAACCTTTTGGAAGCGCAACAGCTCTTCAAGCAAGGGCAGTGTTGAGGGTATCAGTTGCGCTAGCAACTTCATCTGTTCGGGTTCAGGAAAACCCATTTTTTCCAGAGTTTCCCTGAGCCTGTTGGCAAGTTCTCGCTTGATTTCGTCCATTTTTCTTTCTGTCAGTTCATGCAGGGTATCAGCCATTGTTTGTACTGCGTTGAGGGTGTCTTTGAACGTGGGTGCTGTCTCTCGGAGCATCTTGAATTCGTTTTCCAGCTTCATTCTTGTCTCATCGAATTCTTTTCTTACGTCCTTTCGTATGTCTTCAGGCAGGTTTTCAATGACCTTGGGCAAAGATTCAAAGAAAGATTTCATTGGTTCAATGACTCTGTCTATTTGGTCTTGAGTATTCTGCAGAACCGTCTTTGAAAGTTCGTTGATTACGGTTCTTGAATCTACCGTAAGTCCTAGTTGAGGTACGTTACTCCAGATGATTTTGGTCATGGAAATAGCTGCGTTGATTTTGTTTTCATTCGCCAGGTCGGCAAGGAAACTCAAGTTTGTCTCGTCTATCAGAAAGACTTCTGATTTGCTGCCACATATTGGGCATGTTGCTTGCTTGCAAGTCATGGTTAGATTTTTATTCATATGTGGATTCACGGCTCCATTGACGCTGTGCATCAATCCACAATATCAATTAACAAACACTCATATAAGCATTGTCGAACAATGTTGTTGATTAGTGAACACTAATGAGTCAGACGCCTGCAGAAAAGATCTTAGAATGTCTAAAAAAGCAATATCCCAGGGATTTGTCAATTGAGGAAATCGCTGAAAAGACGGGGGTTCATCGGAATACTGTTTCAAAGTACGTGTGGGGATTGGAAAAAGAAGGGAAGGCGAAGGTTTCGAGGAAAATTGGCAGAGCGATAATGTACGTTGCAGTCAAGAAATAGCGCATTCTTGTTGTAGTATGTACTGGTCATGTGTAAAAGGCGATTTTCCTGAGTGTTTCTCTTTTCCTTATCTTTGTCTCCCCTTGTATAAATCGCAGGGATTTTAAAGTGAAGAATGAGTACAAAATCTCTTGAGTCATCGAAATTCCACATTCTTACAACTGATGGAAGGCTCTCGATCATCATTTTAGTTTAACGAAAGGCTTATAGCATAACACTTGAGCCAACCATTGATTGAAGAGGTGAGGCTTCTGGATAATTGGAAATGTATAGTCACCTGCAAAGAGTTGTGAAATGGAGAATGTGTGGGCTGATGGTTAAGGGTAAGTTATTTTAGGGTGTTATTATGGGCTGGAAACCCTGCGAAAGATGCCGGGGAAGAGGCAAAATAGATGCGATGGATTGTCCGATCTGTTTGGGCAAAGGCAGCGTTCGACAAGCTTTTTCCTGTCCAGTTTGTAGCGGGCGCTATTACGTACCCAGAGATCCACCAGTCCGCGTTAGGTGTCCGCATTGCAGTTCCCTGTTGATGACTTATTGGGAAGCAATCCATGTCTATGAGAGGGGAACCGTTCCAATTCCACCACCTGGCTCAAAGGTTCCCCTTGGGGCTATAGGTGGTGGAACCCTAGGCCTTGTGATAGCAGGGCCGATAGGCGGCTTGATAGGAGCCATTTTGGGTGGAGCCATAGGTGCAGCCGCTGAAGCCCCGTTGGAAGCGAGGGAAGCGTAGACAATGAGTGAGCTACTTCCTTTACCACGCTGGTTAACCGTAATCATCTTTCTAGCGCATATCGTGCTCTTTCTCTGGCTTAAAGCTACCACCAAGAAAAGGAAGCTAACCTTCCCCGATTTCATGACCGCGCTAGCTGAAGCAAGCCTGTCAACCAGCTTCTTAGTACTAGGGATAAACTTCTGTTATCTGTGGTCTATTGGACAGTTGCACTTCCCCCCGGGCATAATTGAGCCGTTTGACCCTATCTTATGGCTAAGCATGCTGGCTCTCATCTTTTGGTTCTGGCTTGTTTACAGAGGTGTGAAGGCGCTTAGCAAGGTATCCTCAAGACGACCAAGTGCACAGCGGGAAAACCAACTCGAACGTGGGGGAGGAGATGCCAGCTAAGGGACCCGTCACTCCATACGTGGCGCGTGTAGAGAAGGTCACAGTTCTAGATGCAGTGTGAGGATGCTGGCATGGCTGACAAAAAACCGCTTTCCTTTCAGGAGTTTGTGCAGCTGTGCAAGGACGCCGACATAGAGAAGGAGAAGAGTTTAGGTAGGAGAACAAATATTGGAAGTAGTCTCGCTGGATGACATGGATGGGTTTGAGTTTGAGCGTTTCGTAGCCCACCTGTTTGAGCGACTTGGATTCGGGAAGGCTGAAGAGATTCTTAAGACAGGAGACGCTGGGCGAGACATAATCATCCGTACACCTGACGGTGGGCTGATAATAATTGAGTGCAAACACCACCCAAAGGGCACAATAGGCCGGCCAGTAGTACAGAAACTTCACTCCGCCGTCATCACTGCTCGAGCGAAGAAAGGTTTTCTCGTTACGACTGGGCGCTTCTCCCCCGACGCAACCGAATACGCCAGCAGCCTCGGGTCATTGATCGAGATGGTAGATTCAAGGATTCTGTACGACATGGCCAAGAGGGCCCAGATCAGGGTGCTTAGGAAAGGGGAGAGAACAGCTGTCTATCACATATTACCGCCATCTCAGGAACTTGTAGAGCAAAAGGTGATTGACCACATCATAGGCACCGCACTCAGCGCCCCAAATAGGCCTCGTGAACTAACGAAGACAACAGTCAAAAACACCCACTTCACCCCTGCTTATCTCCTGGAATACAGCCTACATGAAAACTTCGCAACGACTGTAGGCATTGTGCACACAGTTCACGTTGATAGAGAACGCATCCTACTCAACGGACAGGACGGAGTATCCATAGATGCTCGGCTTGCAAGGATAGTGGCACCATCATCCATGGCCGAAAATTGGTATCCACAGGCACAGAAGAATGTGTCATCGGGTAGCTTCAAACTTGGGTACTCCGACGCGAAGAGGATTGGGATCAAGCATATAAAGAAACACCATACCACGACAGTTGGCTACTATGGTGCAAACAATGTGCGTTACACCAAAACATGTGTACCGCATGTCTCAAATGTACTTGTTCAAAGCCTGACGCAGGTCTATTTGCCTCTTTTAACGGTTTCCTGTAGAATAGTGACAAGACAGCATCAGCTTTCCTTGTGTGGCAATCAGAACGAAGTCGAAGTCTTGAAGAGCGATGCTGGGCTCTGTGAGATATGTGGGAAGGAGCTTAGGGATGAACGCCTCCTCTGCAACTCGTGCGGAAGGGTCGTACACACACCAAGTCTCATAGGGCACAGCTATTCATGTGAGCTATGTGGCAAGACAATCTGCAAGGAATGCACCTACTGGACAAGAAAATACCTGTTCCTCAAGAAAAAACTGTGTGAGAGTTGCGCTGGGAAGCTAGAAAGAGAAGGAAAGAAGGTAAAGAAACTTGCGTAGTTCCAGCCTAGGAAAATCATAGACATAATCAAGCATGTCTTATCCGTGTTCAGAGAGCACTGTTTTGGTCAATACTACGCACAAGATGTTGTCAGAACTCCAACCAGGCAATCCAAACTTGGTTGCTACTATGCCAACACCAAGGATTGAGAACATTCTTGGATACGACACAGCGTTTGAATCATGGAAGCTCTTCTTATGCCAATATAAACGACCATATTGTGACAAAGGGAGGTTCTATTATTACCTCGACATAACCCAAAATATCAAACTTCATTTCTGGGCCCAAAATTTTGTAAGCCCTTGTGCTTTTTTCCCTCTTGTGTTAGCAAAGTCTGATCAGCATTTAGCCAAAATAAACTCCAAATTGCTTGACAATGTCATATTCGTGGATGTGATGAATGTTTGGCCTATTTTGACGCAACTACGTGTTGATGGCGCTTCAGATGACAAATTCAGCGTTGAGTATAAGGTAAGAAAGGGACCTTGGATTTCAGTGAATTTCTATAGCTGGAATGAAATTGAGTTAGGAATACAAAGTTGCGATATCGGAGGAAAGATGAAACTTAGAAATGAGCTTACTGAATCAAGTAGACTGCTACGCGAGATTGTTTACTCCTTGGATGAGAATAAACTTCCACTTTGGTGGCAAAGTAGAGCTGAAAAAGTTATTGGAGAGCGCTTTGAAGAACGTTCAGCGAGGCAGTTTTTGGAAATAATACAAAAAATGTTGTCTCGGAACCTGCAAAGGCAAAGGCCAAGAGAAAAGGTAAGCAGATTCCAGTGCAATTCACAGACGAGATGTTAGAAGCGATAGAAATCGCTATAAGCATAGGAGCTGCTGCCAATAGAAGCGCGGAAGCTTACAAAAGAAGCGTGAGGAAATATTTGGAATCGTCAGGCTTCTTATCCAAAGGAACAACCCTCGACTGACCAAGATCTTGGCGGCGGTCTTGCACAAGCGTTCCCAATCATTCATGGGAATGGGGGGGCGATCCCAGTTTCCACTGACGTTTTTAGTGGTGTGCATTCTGCCATAGATGTCATTCGCATATTCAAAGAACTCGGCACTATTTCCGAGAAATACCATGAGCGCCTTCCGCGGATTTTCAAGCTTATGTGGCTGAGGAATTGACCAAGAGCATATGGGGGAAGCTGCAGGATTGGCGAGGCATAACTGACCATACGCGCGGAAAAGTGGGGAAGAAAAATGTGTATTTCCATATTCAAATCATTCCGGAAAGAAAAAGTAAAAAGGACAAATGCAAAATTGAAAGTCAGAATTGTTGATGAAAAAATACTTAACCAAGAGACGACTGGTTCAATCAGCAGAATCCGTTTGCTTTACGCTCAATACCATTATAACAAATACATAGAAATCTTCAGGAAGGAAGGACGAAGCAATGTACTTGGCGTACTTTTTGTTCCTGTTAAAGTATTGCGTAAGACGAAATTCTTTTGCTATTCGTCGTTCATCAGGAGTAAGTTCCTCAAGTTGAGACATCATGAGATCCTCAGCATGTTCACCTATCCGCCAATCCGGGTAGGGCAGACATTGTTTTGAAGAAGGTTTATATAAGGTTAGCTTGAGGGCATGCATGCAAAGAAACAACAACGCTAGATGATGTAAAACAAGATTTGAATCTAAGGCGCAGAAGTCAATACCTTAAGTAAGGTCTCTGGTAATCTGTGGAATTTTCAATTATTCTTTTTTCGTTTTCATCAAGATCATAAAGACTATAGATGATTTCATTTACTTGCTTATCAAGAGTCCGTGTTCTTTCTGTGATTTTACCCAAATCTGAAGTACCAGTTACAGATCTTAGTTCTGATATAATCATGTGTATTCTTTTTCTGTTTTCCTCATGATTTGTCTCGAGTCTCGGAATTTCTATGCCCAGAATGACATTTTCAATTATTCTGCCTTTTCGCCAAGCTACTGAGGTTTCTCTTTGCGTTATGAAGTTGTCTATTGCAAGGTAAATGAAATCTTGCATATCTTGATCCTTAAAAGTCATTTTCAAAACATTGTGCCATTCATCATCAAAATAAGCCCTTAAGAAGATTGAATTATCATCTTGGGATAACTGGATTACACTAGACTGAACATCGACATCTTGATCTAACAAAACGCTTTTCTGGAATGAGTATGTTAGCGCATTTTGGTAATAATCCTTAAAAACGCAAGTTGTGTTCACAATATTGTCTTTTAAAACCTTGAGGAAGGATTTGCGGATGCTATTTTGCTGAGATCGTAGCTGAATCATCTCTGAAGCAATCTTAACTAGTTCATCATGGAGAGTTCTGGAATTTGTTCCTATTTTACTCAAATCTGGGATGCATATTTTAGAGATAGTGTCCGAAAAGTATTCATATCTGTAATCTTTGGGCTTCGCAAATGTTCTGTAATAGAAGTTGGAAGTTGTGGAATTTAGAACTGCTAGGATGAACTTGAGATCAACATTGCAATCCTCTTTTGGTACGATTATTGTTGTATCGGTCATGCCATAGAATTTCTGATTCTCGGTACAATTATCGTAGGCAAATCTGTTTTCTGGAGAGATATAGGGGCAAATCAGTTTTTCCTTTGCATTGTCGAAAAGTTCCTTATTTCGTGGAACACTTATTGCATACCATTTTCGGCTTCTTCGCTCGAATCCATACCTTTGTAATAATTCTGGTTTGAAGCGACTTAGATGAGATTCGGCATTAGGAAACTTGGTGATATCATGTTCATCAGTAAGGTATAGAAGGTATAATTCTTTGTAATCAACTAGATATCTGTCAATATCAGAGTTCTTGACAAGCTTCTGCAAAATCTCAGGCTCGATTTTCAGTTCCTCAACTTCTTTCTTGTTAAGATGAAATACTCCGAGCCGTTTGCCATTTTTTAGGGCTTCATTTAATCCAGTTTCCATTCCTTTTCCACAATGGCATAAACTCTCAAGAGGAACAGACTTGGATTCAATTTTCCTTTTTAGGGCTTCTTCTTGGTTAGAAACCAAAACCCAAGTATCAGAAGAGAGATCGGATTGCTTTATATTGAATGTTTTGACGGAAGCATCCTCGTACAATCCTTCTTTAGGGCTTAGATGTTGTTCAATTAATGTCATAAGTTGTCTTTTCGTTTTCATCCATCTACGGCATTTTACCTTCGCAACTTCAATAATGTTAGCCTCTCTCTCCACATTATTAGCTAACCCTGTGCACTTCTCGAGTATTACTACTGCTGTGCGAGTGCCAAGCCCTCCAAACATGTCTATGTTCCCAAAATCAACTATCGTCTTAATCTTGCAATTATCGAGTATCCAAGTTCTTAGTTTAGTTGCATCTCGAGCTTCTAAGAAATATCTGGCAGTTATAAACCCTAGAAGTCCATGCTCTCTAAGGAGCTCGATCCCCTTGTGATAAAAGTAGTAAAGAATGTCATTTTGACCTGTGTGGATATCACTATAGTATGTTTCAAGAAAGTCTTTCATTGCATCATCGAGAAAATGTACGCTATAATAAGGTGGGTTACCTATTATTACATCAAACGCTTTGTTAGAAGAGAACACTTCTGGAAATTCTTTCTTCCAATTAAACGGTCGAATTTTAGTATCAATCACGTCATTAGCAAAGAATCTCAGTAGATCTGTCCTCTCTACAGAAACCAAAGAATTTCCGCACTTGAACTTTTCATCCAAAACAAGCAATACTTTCTCTTTACCGTACTTTGGATGAAGTGCTTGAGCCCAAAGATTTACCTTTGCAATTTCAACTGCTTGTGGGTCAAGATCAACAAGATAAGGATTATTTTGAAGTACGAATTTTGGGATATCATCTATCGCCATCGAAGCTAATTCCGCATTGATAGGAGAACTATGTACCAATTCCTTTCTAGCTCTAAGAACCTCCGTTAAAAGATGGTTCCTAATGGCGATCATGGCTTTGATTAAAAATGATCCAGATCCCCCAGACACATCAAGTATTTTCAAATTTTTAAGTTCTTCAATGCTCCCTGACTTGATCATAGGAAAAACGGTCTTTGAAACTATGAAATCAACAACTGGGGGTCTAGTATAAAAGATTCCTTCTCTTTGTCTATACTCTCTTTTTATTACTAATTCTAACGGAATATTTTGAGGAACTGTTTCGTATTCTGCAAAATCTTTGTTAATTGGCTCTAGAGAGTATCCCAAATATAGTTCGTATGTGCTTCCTAGGATATCTCCAGTTAATGTTGAAAAATCATACTCGTATAAGTTCTCTATCAAATCCTCGAAGACGGAATCTCCGATTGTAAGAGAATCGCATAAGTCAGATTTGAATAGCTCTGTGTTGAAGTCAAATTCAAAGTCTAAGAAAAGTTCTTTTAGCTCTTCAATAAAGCGTTTCCGTCTTGATCTAGTAGTATTTCTCCACTTCATGTATTCGTTCTTCAGTTGACCTCGTGGTAAAGCACCACGATCTTCTGCAATCCGAATGAGAATCAATCTATTCAAGATTTTTTGTGTTTGAGATGAAATCTGTTCAATGGTTAAAATATTGTTTTTATGAACATCGTTGGCTAGGTTCAATCTCCATTTTTGAAGATCTTGTAGAAAGTCTTCATCAATTTCTTTTCCCGCTTTTAGTGCATAAAGTTGACCAATTTCTCCTTTAACAGTCGCATCTTTAGTAAGATAATGTAGAGTTCCCTCGAACTTGGTAGTGTATTCCTGATATGGTATGCGAAAGATAGGTAAGCGTTCTTTTGCGTTATATAATCTTAGTTCTTTGAAATTTGTTAGAACTGCCCATGTGGCTCTTTTCTTCCAAGCATAGTCCATAGCTTGATCTTTATAATATTTCCCTCCTTGAACCCCATCAAGACTTTCGCTAAGTTTCTTGATTTCCAAATAGATGACGGGGATTCTGTTTATTTTTAGTACATAATCTACTCTTCCAGAACCAGTTACATAATACTCTGGATAAACCTCATCTATGTCTCGTGTATTCCATCCTAATGTTTCCAAAAGAGGTTCAATCAATCCTTGACCAGTAGATCTTTCGTTGAAATGCGATTCGTTAGGCTTGAACTTAGTTTCATAGCTACTGATCAACAATTGAATTTCATTAAGTATTTGCTGATCAAACTTTGGAGGGCTAACCCACACTATTTCAGGCAATCCATTAAACCCACTAGTAAGATGTAGAACTTGCCTTTAATATTTTGATGGGAAACTATTGAGATGCTAAAAAAGCCCCGACAGTTAACAGTCAACCCTTTTCTTTACCCAAGACCCTAAGAGTTACCAAAGCCCGCGCGCGAAATGCTTTTAAGTTGTTTGAAGTGCTTTGGATTTGACAGCTAAAGTGAAAGAAATGGTGTCACCGATTGTTATCGACGTGATCATGCATCCCTATGAGGAGAGGAACATTGAGTTCAAGACATCGACGCCTTGGAATGACAAAAGTTTCAAGGCGAAGATTGCCAAATCGATCCTGGGAATGGCTAACATTAGAGATGGTGGATGGATAGTAATAGGGAAAGTCAGACAACCTGATGATACCCATGAGGCGGTCGGAATGACGCAGACTGACTACGAATCCTACAGTTCTGACCTTCTGAAAGACTTTGTCAAGAACTATGCGGCCCCACATGTGGAGATTTCTTTGGAAAAGCCTGAATATGCTCAAAAGAAGTTTGTGGTGATCAGAGTTGAGGAATTTGACGATGTTCCCGTGATCTGCAAGAAGGACTGTGGAGACGTTTTGCATCAAGGAAGAATCTATACGCGTTCGCACGGTAAACCGGAAACTATTGAAGTGCCCTCTTATCCTGAGATGCGAGAGATAATAACAATGGCTACAGAAAAAGAGATCAGACATTTCTACGAACGCATATCTCGCTCAGGAGCCACAGTCAAACCCATCAAGCCCGATGACAAAGAGTCCTTCGATAAACAACTGGGAGGATTGATATGACACAAGAAAAACCGACATTAGAGACAGTCCTTGAAAAAATCAGGTCACGCGGTCACTGGAAAGTAATAGTGAGGCCAGAGCGATTTGAACGGGAACGAATTGTCCTTTCGGACTGCATCAAGACTGTCGAAGAATGTAAGGTAATGTTGCGCGGTTGGGATTATCCTCACGTAAGCAACAGAGAGCCACCATATGTTGGCGGCGTTGACTATTCGGAATCATTGACAGATTGGGATGGCTACAAGGAACTCTGGCGCATGTATCAAAGCGGACAATTTGTACACTTTTTCGGATGCCGTGAGGACTGGCTAGGTGAAGAAACCACCCTCTTTGGCAGGTCCCGCTATGCCGATACTAAACCTGGCTCTATCTTAGAAGTAATAATGACTCTGTATAGTGTAACAGAAATCTACGAGTTTGCAATGCGAATGGCACAAAAGAAAATCTTCGACGACACCATTTTATTATCTATTACCCTGAACGGAATGAAAGACCGCAAACTAACATTCTTGGAAGCAGGAAGGCACTTATTTGAAGATTACGTGAGCAAGATTCCCGTAGTCGAAAAAGAGAGAAATGTGACCGTCGAAGACCTCCTTGGCAAAGGACATGAAATGGCACTAGATCATACGGTGTGGATCCTGGAACGGTTCAACTGGACTCATCCGCCTAGAAGCATGCTCAAAGAGGAACAGGAAAAACTCCTTACAGGAAGATTCTAGCAAAAGAGAAGTGGAAAAAAGTCAGGACAAATGAGTCAGCAGTATCCATCTAGTGAACATCCAAAATGGAAAGACTCTGAATGTTCAAAAAAAGAAGTTTCATACCGATTAAGGCGAAACAACGATGAAAAGGTTTAACGTATTCCTAAGTTACAACGAGTCGGACTTGCCTGTGGTGGAAAGAATTATGAGCACACCAACTAATCCTAGACTCCCAATAGGAGTGATCTTGGGTAGAACCCTTTATCGAGACTCTAAACCTACTGATTCAACGTCTGGCTCAATCTGTTGGCAAAGTTGCTGGGTCATCTCGTCTAGGAAATAACCTGGGTCTGTGAGATTCGGGTTCGCAAAATTATGCCTATATCTATTCACAATTTCTTTCAATTTTTTCTTGACCACGTCTGAGTGGTTTCCTTCCTCTATAAGCTTCAATGTTATTTTTGGATAGAATCGATGGCCTGACTTGACATCTTTGTACAATACTGTCAGCACTCCGCTGGGCCAGACTTCGCCACGAAACATCAGAAGAACAATTAGTGCTACTCCCAAAATCCTTAGCCAAAAGGGTAAGGTGGGAACGATCCCAGCGTTTGACTCCTCCAAGGAAAGGGTGATCACAAGCAAGATGGCAAGGATCATGGCGATGATCAATAGGAAGAACTTCAGTGCTGAAAACGCTCTCGCACGTCTTACGTTCTTCTTTATTCTGTTTTTCCACACTTCTTTACAGTCTCTTACTTGACCTGGGTTGGGGTTAACTTCCATCTTGTTGCGGTTACGCCCCTTGCTTGATGTTCTTTACGGTCTGGGTTATAGCATTCTAATATTAAATTGTTCCCGTCTACTATGAGCATGAGGTCCCTATCACAACCAGGGCAGGAAGATTTTAGTGTCTTCTGTGCGTAGGTACTGGTTTGTCGAAGTAAGGCAAAGGTTTGTGAGGTTGTGTCCCTGATTTCTCGTAATACAGACAATTCTTCTCTTGGGATTACAAAGAGGTATGAGTCTCCCTCAGGACGATCTTCAGTGAGTACGTTTAGCGCTTCACGCAGTAGTCCAATTGCAACCTGTATCCTTCGGTCCGAGTTCACGCACCTCCTTCACGTTTAAAAAATACAAACTTTTAGGATATAAACTTGAAAGAGCAATGCATGTTTCGCCGTCTTCAAATCCTCTAGGTGAAGCTATTTCTGGCTGATCCGCTTCCTTTTGGTTATGAGAGCACTGGTTAGGAGACGTTATTCTAGGCAAGTCCCAAATTCCTGTTCTATTATCTGTTGAGCTTTGCTAAGCGCGCTTGTCTTTCTCGGGATGAGAAGACCTAAGTTTTTTCAGCTGTCTCTGCAGGTTTTTTCCTTCTACGATATATGGTATATCCTACTACTCCACATACAGCGATTATGACTATTGCAACGATTATGTAATATGGGGTGTAGTCCACACCCACATTTAATGAGCCAGTGCCCGTTATTTGAGAATAGTTCGTTGTTCCACTAAACATCGCTCTTACTTGAAATGTTCCAGTGTTTGAAGGTGTATAACTTATAGAGGCAACACCATTTGAATCGGTGTTTGCAGAACCTATATTTGACCAATTAGTTCCATCATAAATTTGGAATTGTATGTTTACGCCTTGAACAGGGTTATCGTTCTCATCTTTTAAAGTAGCCTTTAAGGTCACTGGTTTTCCTTGTGTGGCTGATGGAACTTCGACTGTGAGAGTTGTAGTGAATGGATTAACAATGAGGTTTATTGTACCGCTACTTGAGCCAAAATCTGCACTCCCACTATAGGATGCATTGATAACATAAGTTCCAGCATCAATGTTTGCTGTGTATGATTTGACGGCGTTTCCCGAAGTGTCAGTATTAGCTGAATCCAAAGAAGTTGTCCCAATGAAGAAGCTTATAGGTTGATTTGCTACTGGATTTCCATTTCCATCTAATAGCTTTGCGGTAATAGTTGTCAAACCGTCTTTCTTAACACTTGAAGGTTCAAGAGTAAGAGTAATGCTTGTCCCCAGTTTAGTGACAGTCACATATGCTGTCTTACTCTCTACGTGGGAAGTTCCTCTGAAATCATCATAACTCATCTGAAAAGACACAGTCTTTGAACCAGTTGATAGTGTGCCAGGAGCTACAACAGAGAAGCTTGTGGATTTTGTTCCTTGACTAGCTATATCACCTAAACTTGTTGACATAGGAGATATCTGTAAACCATCAGAGTCAACTACAGAAATTGAAGCATCATACATTAAGTCATTCCCACCGTTCTTGAAACTCACTGACCATGTTGCAGCTGTTGTTTTTCCTTTCTCCACTGAAAGTGATGATGGAGACCAGTTAGCCACGGACAGCTTTACAACTTGTATGCTGAAGTAGTTAACATCTTCAAGATAGTGTGTTCCAGAACTATCCCACCACAACTCAACCTTGTAATTGAGAGTAATGGCTCCATATTCATACGTATAGAACCGATTTTCATAGTTAGTTCCCTTTAGAACGTAGGTTTCACCTGAGGTTGTAAGCAAAACATCACTTTCATAGACCTTTGTGTATAGGTTTGCACCAAACACTCCACATGCTTCATTATGATAGGTTAAGTTTATCCATGTAAGTTGACCATCATAGACTTTTGCTGTTCCCCCGCTGATAAGTTCGATATCTTCGTTGCCATGAGTAACTTTGATACTTGTGAAGTACGCATCATAGTAAGGTTGCGCATTTACAGAAGGTATTACATTGAAGATAGAAAACAGAAGACTTACAAGAATTATGACTAAAACCGGCACCATACATTTGTTTTCCATTTTTGTCACCTTAACTTTGTTAAAGTTCAACTCCATTTAAAATTTTTGGCTCTGCGGAAAGAAATACTGCCCTTGCTATTTGTATAGAAATCAATGATTCTCTCTATTATTTTCTCTTCATATCCCATTTTCCTTAGTTGTTCACGTAGCTTCTTATACATCATTCCTTACCGTAACCCTTTCAACTTCTGCAAGCCAATCACATTGAAGGCTTTCTTTGATTTCTTTTTCAATTCGCTTATTATTCACGTCCTTGCTTTCTGAAACGAGACGGATTTCAATTATGGCTTTTTTGCCCATGCGAATCCCTTACCTAATAGATATTATAGATGCAGAAATATTTTAGGCTTGTGTGACCAAATCAGTTATGCATATTGCTTAACGGAAAATGTGATGTTAGGGATACTTGTGAGACCAAATAAGGTTACCAAAATGAGAAAAGGTATAGGAAAATTCGTTAATCACCCTACGCGAACGGGAAAGAAACTTTATGATAAGTTCTACATTTACGTTCCGACACAAGTCGCAAAAGACGGAACGTTTCCTTTTAAAGACGGAGACGAAGTTGAAGTCGAAATTAAAGGCAAAACATTGATTATAAAGAAAGCAAAAGGCTAGCTTGAGTTTAAACAAAAAAAAGAGAAGGAAAACTATAGTTTGTGTCTTAAATCGTATGTGAAAGATGCGTTTTCGATTTTGCTCCGTGAGAGATTCGAACTCTCCAAAGCATATCGCAGACATTGTAGAAATTGATTCTGGATTCATAAATTTAATACCGCTTTCATTGAAGACTTGAAGATAAGCGCGTGCGCGGCGGCGTGCGCCCTCAGCTCTAAGTTGGGGAACCACGCACACCCCTTACTGGGGTAAATATAATAGCGCGTGTGACGTTGTGTTGAGCGTTCCACCTCTACTTAATTGACGCCTAATCTGAGCTTATTTAAGCTGAAAAAACCCGATTTCTTGGGTTCTGCATGTCAGGGCTTAAATTTGAACAGATTACCAGTAAAAGCAAAAAGATCCAATTCCCGAGCTAGCGGAAGAATTCCAAGTTTCAGAAAATTTCATGAGGAAAAGACTTGAGTTCGGGAGTTTCACGATAAACATTTAAAAAGCTATTTCATATATTACATTTCGTTATGATTAAAGTAAGATACTATGCCGACGATTTTGAAAAACAAAGACACGAAAGGAAAATAGAACTTTTAAATGAGATTCATATTCGTCATGGTATTGCCGTAGAAATAACCAGAGTCGATTCACGACACGGCACTCTTCCAGACTTCCAAGGGAACTTAGAAGAAATATCAGAAAAAGAAGCATGGAAAAGAGATTTTTCTAGAAATCGCGATCTTGGTAGAAATATAGGCGAGCAACCTTCTAGAATCTTTAAGACAAGAAGTGGGAATATAGCAATTGCGAGTGCTGTAGGCGTAGTAGATGGAAATTTACAATGGGCAGTGTTGTATGACCAAGGGGTAGCTTTTCTAGGAAATGTTCTAGAACATGGTGAGAACGCAGTTAAAAAAGTCTACACGAAAGAAGAAAAGAAAGAAAATCTACATGAAAGAGCTATTAGGGAATTTGTCGAAGCCGAAGTTATTCCTGGTACCCCTAGGTACGGTGTCATAGTAGGGAGTTTGGCTGAAAAAGAGATGGAAAAGTACGACTGGCGTTGGCGAGATTTCGCCAGAAGAATGGTCGAAAAAGAAATAGATTTAGTGATAGAGAATCATGACAAGGATTGGATAATAGAAGTGAAGCCGGAATTTACCTCCAACAACGTGGAGAAAGGGCTGGGTCAAGTCATGTTGTATGAGCGCCTGTATCAACTTAAAAACCCGAATAAAAAGACAGAAAAGGTCCTAGTTTTTGCTAAACCTTATAGGATTACACAGACGAAATTTGACTATGGAAAAGAGGAGAGTCTCAAGCAGATTATAGAGGTGCTTAGAAGTTACAGTGTTCATGTTTGGCTTAGATATAACGAAAGGAAATTCCAGAAATTGACTTAGAATCTTATCTTTCTAGAGTTTCAGCTGAGGAGCATGCTGATAGGGGAGAAGGTGGATGTTATCTGAACGATTAATCAGTCCTTAGTTAGGCGAAAAGAGGTTGATAAGCCTCTTTTTATTTTTGTTCTTTTATAGCTAAAAATATGGGGCACTTATACCCAAATGGGTTCGGGTCCAACTGATTGATTTAATTTCCAGTGGTCTGAAGTAGTTTCATGTGGCAATTGTTTCGTTAATAGCGAAACTATTTAAAGTGGAGCGAAAGGTTTCCGAGAGGATCGTTAATCTTTTTGAGGGCCCCATTCTTTTTCAAGTGTGTTGAGTAGTGCCTCGGCGGCTTCTTCTCCTCTGGCAGGGTAATTAAAGAGATCTACGTATAACTGTACTTTGCTTACGACCTTCACTCCACGTGTTTGAGTTACTCCACAAAAGACCCCTTCATCATAGGGCAAAACTATAGACACATTTCCTCCCGTTTCCACTGGTCTCAAGTTCAGAAGTTTGACCCAAATATCAGCGTCTTTCCTCTTTTTAATGTAGAAGTGGATTGTCGTTGGTCTTACGTAAGGAGCAACGAGATGAGCACCCGCAAGAACTGTGAGAGCATACTCTAAGCCATCTGCCTCTTTCATCTTAGCTAGGAAAACATCAATGTCTTTCTCAAAAGTATGATAATTTAGGAACGTGTTCATGGACATATAATTATGGTAGGCGGCCCATCGTTGAATAAGCTTCACCGGATCGGCCACCCTCAACTTGTATGAGTTATCCCTGTAAACGTGTCCTTGATCAATTAGGGACATGGCCACTGCATGTGTAAAACCTATAGATACCTTCGCCTCTTTTGACAAATCCTCTATTGTCCAACTCTCTTTAGGGTTAATTAGCAGAACCCGTAGTATACGAGACGCTTTAGGTGAGAAAATGTTTTGCGCCTTTCTCATATACGAAGTTTTCTTTCGCTCTCGTTTATAAAGTTTCGCAATTAGCGAAACACACTTAAACGCTAAAATATCTTTCGAGATGTAAATAGATTCAACTTTCCTAAGGCTTGTTGGTGATTGGCAGTGTATGACAGAAATCAGACCGAAGTTTCGAAAGGTGCTCTTGTCGAGCTGGCTTTAGCGTTAGAGCTTTACAAAGATGACTTCGTTTTGGCAGGAGGGTGGGCTCCCTACTTTTTGACCCAAGGTTACATGGAACATTGCGGCTCTATCGACATCGATTTAGTGCTTCGCCCTTCTATCATCGTACGGTATGAGTCTATTTGTGATATAGTTACAACTCTTGCATATAAACCTACAAAGAATCCTTTCCGTTTCGAGCGGAAACTAAAAACCTTGAAGGGAATACCCTTTCTGTTACACCTAGATTTCCTGACAGAGCCAGAGGCTCAGAGGCAAGTAGAAGAACTATTGGATGTTCAAAAAGACTTACAAGCCGTCTTCATTCCGGGTTGCAGCATAGTATTCACTTACAACTATATGGAAATTGTGAAAGGTAACTTGCCTTCAGGTGGAGAAGGTAGCGCGAATATTAGAATATCCGATATTGTAGGAACTTTATCAATGAAAGGCCTTGCTTTAGGCCGCCCACGAAAGTTGGAAAAAGATAGCTATGACATATACACCGTCGCAGGTTTTCATGGCGGAAACCCTAGTAAAGCTGCGTTTCACTTTAAAGAACTTATCGAAACGCTTGGTGAGGGCGTCAAACCTCATGCTACTGTCAGAGCTCTTGATAAAATCAAAAATGGCTTCGCATCCCCTAACAGCTACGCCGCTCAAGCGGTATCGCGCTTCGTGGCAGAGAACATTTCAGTAGACGCATCAGAAAGAGTTTCAGCATTTCTTTCGCAAGTCTAAAGCAATAAAAGTTTTAATCTAAAACTTAACTTGAAAGACATTTTCCCTGTCTACTGCAAATCCGTTCTTTTGAAGAACTTGGGCAGCGTGCAACTATCTGCAGAACTCTTAAATACCAAAAAATGATATCCGCTTTTTATGAGAATAGTAAGGAAGGAAGAGAAAGGGGCCACCAAAACGGCGTTGGCAGAGAAGGGCTTGCCTCCACCTGACGTCTCCAAGGCTGTTAAGCTGGGCTTTGAGGATCTCATACTTGCAATGGTAATGATAGTATTGGTTGTGGGGTACGTTAGGGGTCAACTAACTATTCAGGAGTTCCTGACATACTTGGGTGTCACCGGCGCAGGGGGACTATGGGGAATGTTAGGCGGTACCTCTTCATCTAAGACGTAACACGCGACTTGGAGATGCGCGCTATGTGTTGCGTTTAGCCTCTGGAGAACTCGCCTTCTTCTTCCTGAACAACCTTGAATTCAATGATTCCAAAGCTTTTTCCTTCCTCTGATTCTTGGTCGTCCCATTCAAATTCCCCCGGGGGGTCAGGAAGTAAGTTGACAATGTTGTACAAGTCATCAACAAAATCTCTGACCTTGGAATTGCTTAACAGATTTTCTCCTATAAGATTCTGTAGGAGTTTCGAAAGATAACCTGCAGTGCAAACCCAGATATTAGGCATAGAGCTTAGGTCAAAACTGAAATGCTCGGATTTTGGCATCGAATATCTACTCAATATTTTCTGGGATGAGAAGAAAACTGGGTATTCAATGGCATTAGGACCGACAAATCCATAGGTTGCCCATGAGCGCGTCTTTGGTTTGAGATCATATATCTTGAATTTTCTTGGTTTTGGTTTTATAACGTGAAAACATGGCCAATAACTCATAAGGTAAAATTGACATGTGTCTATGGTCCAGGATTTGCGCATCCCTCTTGTGTATTTTGCTTGAACTATAGATGCACGGTGAGCTACAAGTTTGTTATTTAGGAAATATTTGTACACGAAAAGCAGATCCCCGATTTCCTTCTTTGTGTCAAAGGGAAATGCAGGTGAAAACGGTCTAGAAAACGGCATAAAATCTACAATTGGTTTCCTATCAATATTAGCAGAACGCGTTGAAAGAGATTGTCCCCCACTAGAAGGCGGTCTAAAATTCTTAAATGCATTGACGGTTCTGTTAACGAAGTCTCCTTCTTTCGAGACAGGAGGGTTTAACAAAGATTGGTGATAGTCTCTGATCTTGGCTCGAATTTGGTTCTTAAGTGAACTGTTCAGTCTTATCATATCTAGTTCTCCAGTTCTTGTTCTCTCTACATGTTACGTATCTGCAACTAGAATACATTGGATTATTTGGTTATTATATAAATAAACATAAAAACAATCGATGTTTGATGTTGCAGAAATTGGGAAACGTTTCACTGAAAGATGTTTGAACAGCCCAATAATAATTCAGTAGAAAATGGTTTATTCAGCAACGATCAAGAAGGGGGTTAAATTTGCGGACGCTCAAGCCGAAAAGCGCGCTTCTGGATATCATCAAAACAACAAAAAACCCAGAAACTGCTTTGTCGCACATCTTACTGCACAAGGTCTTCAAAAGCCTATAAACAATTACAAAACCGCAAAACAAGCTCCTTTAAACCAGAGAAGGAAGGTCAAGATACGCAAATTTCCAACTTGATGAACAAAACACAGCGTTTCAGCTGTCTTCTGAATATAATCGCTCAATTCTATCCTCCATCGGATGCCACAAATAGGTATAAGAATCGAAGCAAGTCATAAGATTTTCTAGCGTGCGAAAATGTTGATAAAAGATCGGTTCTTCAGAAAACACGCAGAGGATGCGCTGGTTCGTCTTGGACAAGGGGCTAAAAACTATGATTGAGAAAGAGCGAAATTCAACCAAAGAGCAACATGAAGAATGTTCAATAATTCCTATAAAAGATTTGGAAGACAAGACTGAAAAAGAGCTGCTACCTGCTGCATTTGGGATCGTTAAGAGAATTGAGAAAGTAGGCAGAGGAGAACTGCGATCGCGTCTAGAGCAATTCATAACAAAGGATTGCCCGTTGCAGAAATGCGTAGTTTTGAAAGAGGAGCAGAAACAAAAATGTCCTAATCCCTTATGTTGGATTGCAGAAGGACCAACTTGGTCAGAATTTCTTACGCCTGAGATAGGCGCTGTTTATTCTCTGCTGATGGATACTTACATGGAAGCGTTGAATATCCCTGAGGACCCTGATGAAAAAGTTACTGTTAAAGAAAGCCCCCTTAATGTTATGGAACGAAAGTTGAAAACTGGAGAAACTCAAAACCTTCTTTTCGAACTCTTTGAGAAGACTCGAATTCTTAAACCACGCATTTTTATTATCAAAGACATAATTGATGCACATAATAGAGGCAAATATACGTTATCAGTTCCTTGTTTAATCATTCAAATTGAAGGAATTCTGCACGATCTGTCCTACCATTTCAAATGGAAATTCAAGGAGGAAGAAATGTACAGAGGTGAGTCTGCGAAGGCTTGGGCCATGATACAAAAGCTGAATGACAAACCCTTTCGGAATGCTCTCACAAATATCTACACACGGAGGGGCTCTTTCGAAGAATCGCCCCGGAATCTCATTATCCACGGACGCTCAATCAATTATGCAGAGGATCACAGATTGTCAACAGTTCTATTTCTTGTTTTGATCTATCTCATCGCTTTCTTCCTTATGAACATTTGAGCAAAACCACTATCGAATAAGTCAGACGTTTAGCAGCTCGAAATAAATCTTGTCAATCTTTGTCCAGCGCGCGCCGCGTATATTGTGTGTACAGTATATTTGATTGTAGCAGTAATCTTGAATAGCCGACATCTGTCAAATCTAAGGTTGATAGCTTAGCGTATCAAAAATCGGTTGATCGGTAGGCTTGTAAAATTAACGTATTATTCAAGTAAAATTGATGATAGCTATGTTCAAATCATAGCACGAGCTACTTCCTAAAGACTTATTTTCTTTCTCAAACCACAACAATTTGGTGAGAGGATTTTAGTTGAGTGGAATTTCTCAACTCCTGGATAATCTATTAGAGGCTTCTCGTCCAGAAGACATAAAAAAGCTGGTTTTTGAATTAATCTTAATCGCACGAACTGATATGGATACCGTCGTCAAAACTGCTGTCTCAAGTGTTACAGCGAACAAGTTCGACGGTAGCAAGTGGAGCACTCTCGCTCTTTCAATGATAAATATTTTAGGTTCAAAGGAACCAGGAGTTATTCTTAAAGCATTAGTTGACTGTGATGAAAACAATGGCGCTTATTTAAACAATTATGGCGCTTTTATGGAGTTCACCAAACAAGTCGGTCAAGCCATCGAATACTATGCAAGAGCCTATGGAGCAGATTACAAGGCGCATGGGCATGAAAAAGCGTCTGGTTTTCCAGCTTGGACGAATCTACATAGAATTGCATCAGAATTGAAAACTGCAAGTACTCCTTCTTATTCTGATCCTAGAAAATTCTTTATAATCTACAAAGAGGGAACAGCAAAGCATCTTGCTGAACACATTCATGATGAACTTGAAAATACATATCACATTAATGTTTTCTTAAATGTAAGAGATATAGAAGAGGGTTTGCCTCCTTCAACGCCAGAGTGGAAGGAACAGAGAGATAAGCACTTGAAAGAGTCCCAAGTTTTCATCTTCATAGTAACAGCTGGTGCATCAAAGTCAAAGGAAGTCTCATATGAACTCGAAAAAGCAATGCAAAATAGAAAGGATATCAAAGCATTCATTCATGAGGATATCTGGAATGCCCCAACAGAGCTTGTTTTCATAGTAAATGGCAAAGAACTTAACATCAAGGAACCTCAAGTTACAAAATTCAGTGCTGAAGATGATTTACTTCGCAAAGTTATACGTTCCACTATACTTCTGCCACTAAAGAAACGCAAAAATAATGTGTGCGCATAGATAAGTAGGTATATAAAAATATGGCGTAAGGAAGAATTAATCTTCCTTTCTAGACATCTTCATCCAAACTGCAAGTGAAGAATGCATTATACAACACTAGCAGCCTTGATGTCTGACATGGCAACTTAGTTTTGAACACCACTCAAACTTCACATTATTACGGTTCCTTATGCGCGCGAGAAAGATTCGAATTTTCGCCAATCGTGTTTGGTATGCTTCTTTACCAGTAAAGTCGGGTGGGGGTCCCACTCCCCGCACTCCAATTCAGGTTTATTCTGAACCTATTTCAGCAAAAGAAGGACAATTTGAGACGTTGTGAGTGGGGGTTTACACTCGAACACGTGTTTACCGGTAAAAGTACTCGGCTCTTTATCACGGGACAGCTTCAAACCCTCATTCAAACCTTTTCCTGAGAGCTGTCATTGTGCTTGCCTAATTGCAATTGAAATCGATACATTTTGCCGTTTTCGCTATGTAGACGAGAGCTCTGATTCCTGCGTCCAAAATCTTTTTAACGATCTCTTCTGGAACATGCTTTCCCTTTTCAAAGCTTCTAATAGATGTTCTGTCTAGGATTATATCGAGCATACGACAGCTTTCCATTGAAGTTTCGCTTACAGCATATTTCCTAACATCTTAAAAATAAGCATGTCACTTCACTAGTAAGCGGCAAGTATTCAAAAGGGTTCTATTGATAAATGCGTAAGATCAGAGTCACTTTTCGAACCGACAGACAAGCTTGAGCGTCGTTCTGACTTTGGTTTTATGGTAGCCCGGGACAGCTTCAAACTCTCAGTTCAAACTTTTCCTGCATACTATCGATTTGCGAGCAAAAACTAGCTTATTCGCGATTGAAAAGGCTACGTTTTACTAATGTTTTGGCTATTCACCCATGATAATCGTGATGGGATACAGCGCGCAAGGATTCTTCCCTATTCTTCTAATATCTCATATGAAGATGTTATTTTAACTGCATTCTTTAACATCCCTCCTACTGAGCAGTATTTTTCTTCAGAAAGTCTTATTGCGCTTTCAACAGCCTCTTTACTAATGTTCTTTCCTTTAATGATGTACTTGAGATGAATGCTGGTAAACACTCGTGGCGGTTCATCTCTTCTGTCTGCTGTCATCTCTACTGAATAGTCTGAGAAATCCTGCCTTTTCTTCTTCAATATTGTCACAACATGATAACTGCTGCAGGCCGCTAAACTTGCCAGAACATTCTCCATTGGCGATAGTGCAGTCTCTTCTCCACCATTTGGTATGGGAGCATCGAAATTAACAGAAAGCCCTTTTTCATTTTTCGCTATGAAACGATAGTTTCCTTGCCAATCTAGAACCAT
>Ga0315296_10001208_pt1 | contig 22582 bp, 17 predicted proteins | sample YL17G14_18_MG_FD_203921 | JGI IMG/M metagenome (GOLD analysis project Ga0315296, IMG submission 203921) | Sediment microbial communities from Yellowstone Lake, YNP, Wyoming, USA - YL17G14_18 | ecosystem: Environmental > Aquatic > Freshwater > Lake > Sediment | place: USA: Wyoming | collected...
TCCATGACTCGCCGTCTTCCGACAGAGACACGACGCAGTGCCGCGGCGAGTCGTTCTGATAGATTGACTGGCCTGCACAGTCGTCGTCGAGCCAGATACCGGACAGGACCTCGACTTTCTTGCCCAGGTCAATGAGGAACCACATTCCGGGCGCCTGGCCGTCCGCTAGCGTACACCAGCGGCTGCAGTTGTTGCCGTCAATGGCATACTTCGGGCGGAACTGCTCGTGGCTTGACTGTGCCGACCAGCCGTCGTGAGGCAGTTCCACCGCGCCGTCCGGGACTTTGGGTCTAGCCTTCGGACGCTGCGGCTGTTTCAAGCCCTCCGCCGCCGCGATGCGCTGGGTGTCGCTGCACCCGGTTGTCGCAGTCGTCACCCGAAAGGGGAATGTGTGCCCGTCTGGCGTCGTAACCGTGACGTCACTCGACGACTGTGTCGGCTGTGTCGGCCCTACCTGCTTATACCACTCGACAGCCTTATCGCGCTCGCCCAGGTAGTCGAGGGACCAGGCCATGGTCAGCGCGACCCAGGGGTCCCCCGGCTGGCTGTCCCACAACTTCTGGAGCAGTTCGATGGCCTCGCGGTAGGCGCCGTCGCGCGAGAGCTTTCGCGCGAGCAGTTCGGCTGGCCGGCGGCAGTCCGGATCGGCCTGCACCGCCTGCTCGAGTTTGGCGCGCGCCAGAGCCCAGTCGTGGACTGGATTCTCGCCATGAATAACCTCCACCGCCTCAGCGAAGAGTTGCTGGGCAGCCGGATTGCACGTCGCCACCGCGGGCCACGGCTCTCCCTTCTTTACCCACGGCGGGGTTGCGCCGCCGCTGGGGCTGGATTGCTGTGCCTGGCACCAGATGCAGGCAGCAATAAGGAGGCCGCCGAGGGTCAACGCCGCAGCCATCGTAGAACTTGCCATGGTCAATCTCCTTTCCGACCTGGTTTGCGTTCCCCGCAGGTGGGCGTCAGTCGCATTGATCAACCGGCGACTCTTGCCCTTCGCGGATCCTGCATCTGGTAGATGCTCGAGAAGCCACGAAACGTTACAGCCCGTGACTGATAGGGGCCATCCTCGTGATCGCCCTGAGATTGGCTTGTCCACACATGGATAACCATGGATCTGTGCTGCCTCCCCGGTAGCGATGTGGGGCGGTCTCCGTTCTCACACGTAACTAGCGCACGCAGCGGAAGCCTACGAAGGTGCCGCGGCCGAATGGCACGCCCTTGTAGCGGGTTGTGCAGCGGAAGTGACCGGGATCGCTCAGAAGCCAGGAGCCCCCTCGAACTGAGCGCTGTGTGCCACTTGCCGCAGGGGTCAGGTCGCCCCTCGCGTAGCGCTCGTAAGCCTTGATCTCGTGCCAGTCGCCGCACCATTCCTGAACGTTTCCAGCCATGTCGAAGCAACCGTATGGGCTTACATCGCCCGGATGAGACCCCACCGGCGCCGGGCCTTCGAGCAGAGCGTCGTGCCGCTTACTCCACGCACCATAAGCCTTTTTGTGCTCGGCCATGGTGAAATATGGTCGTCCGACCAGCGCCTCGAAGCAGCGACACCTCCTGCAATCCCACCGGTTCCCCCATGGATATATGCGCCCCTCTGTCCCCCGCGCCGCCTTTTCCCATTCCAACTCTGTGGGCAGCCTGCCTCCTGCCCACTCGCAGTAAGCGCGGGCATCCTCCCACTTGACCCCGACAACCGGGTGATTGATCAGGGCTGGCGGGGGGTTGCCTGCTTGCCAGTAGTTGGGCGGGCGATGTCCGGTCGCCTTCACGAAAACCTGGTATTGCGCGTTGGTCACCTCAGTGCGTCCCATCCAGTATGCGCCCAGTCGCATCCTGCACTGGGGCCGCTCGTTCGCGAACAGAGAGAGGTCGTAGCCTGGATAAGCCTGCAGCCAGGCCTCGAACTGCGCATTGTTGGTGCCCAATACGAACTCTCCCGCCGCGACATACACCATCTGCATGGTGCTCTGGGGATCAATCCACACATCGCCCGCCTGGGGATTCGAAGGAGGCTCCGCCGTCTCCCATAGTACCGCCTGAGGGTTGAGTTCCGGCACAGGCGATACCGATGTCCCGGCAACCACGTCCTGTTGCGACGTGGGCGCAGTCGTCGTCCCAGCACCGGCAGCGCCAGCGCCGGGGCTGGGCGGCTGCGCCGCGCACCACGCGCACGCGCCCAGAACAATGGCCCCGATGACCAGCGGCGCGATTCGGCGGAAGCGCCCTTCTCTTTGCCTGTTGCCTGTCATCTCCCCAACCTCCTTGGCTCTCTGTTTAACGTTCCACGCAGGCGCAAGCGGAGCCTGGTGCCCAACCCGTCCTCACGCAAGCCCGCCATACGTTAGACCCTGCTGAACTCCCGAAATGTTCCATCGCAGAACAGAATGCCCGGCTGTTCAGCCAAGCGCGCTTCGGGCACCGGCGGTAGCCGGTGCCCGAATCAGCGTACAGGCCGGAATCTCGGGGGCAGCGGGTCAGTACTGGACTACTTCCCGTGCCTCGCGACCGAGGTCATCGCCGCTCTGTCGCGCGGGAAGCCGCACGTCGCGAAAAGTGACTGACTGATCCTTGCTCAGGCCCCTTCGGTACGGGTACATGGTGAAGGTCACCCTTCTCGGGATGGCGTCCGGATTCGAGGAAGCGCCTCGTTCGAGAATCGTGCTCCAATAGTCGCGGGCGCAGCCATACCCGTTCTGTTGCTTGTACACTGCTCCTGAGTCGTCAACAGCATCTACCTTGATCGCCAGGCCGCCGTTATACCACGAGCCGCGCTTCTCAGCGGATGGCATACGCGACAGGGTGAGATAAAGGTCTCCGCGCCGGTTAACATCAATCGCGTGCAGCGTAACCTCCCAGTCCGCAGTCGTCGCCGTCGCAATCACCTTGTCTGCCCTCCCGGTCCACCACCTCACTCGCGTCACTGTGGTGCCGGGGGGAGGATCGAAGTCCTTCACGTTTTCGGGAATCTCGACGCCCCACTCGATGTAGTCCAGCCTGTACGTGAGAGCCCACCCCCAACCCTCGTTCCTGAAGCGCTCCAGCGAGAGAATGTGGCCGCTGTCAGGCTCAATCTCCGCCCGGGCCCTGGCCAAATCTCCAGCTTGCACTTCCACCACGTCGCGCGCTCCCGACCACAGTGTCCACTCGCGGCGCTCGGCCATCTTCACATCGCCCACTGGAAAGCCCTCTGCCTTGAAGAATTGGAAGGACTTGAATAAGCCGAGCATGAGGTCCTTGGTCGGCAGCACCGGAGGGTCCGGAAGCCCGGGGCGCCAGGGGGGCATGTCTACATCGGTCGCGCGCCCACGTTCCGCATCGTAGCGAACGCGGCGCTCACCCTCGCCCCCGCGGATCGTGACTTCCTTGATGCTTCCCCCCTGCAATCTCTCATGCCGGCAGAACCCATCCTCCGACAGCCATTCCTGGAAATCGAACTCTCCCCGGTCGGTCCACTCTCGGCCCCTCATGTACACGGTGGTTGCTTGCGCAGCCGCCGCTAGCGCCCGGTTCCAAGCTCCCTTGGCGCTGCCTGCGGGGAAGGGCACAAAGCCCAAGCCGCTTAGCGCGGCCAGAACGCCCACCGCAACTGCAACAAGCCGCACCCGCGAACGCGCCCTGCGCGGCGCGGATGCAGCCATCGCTTTCAGCGCCCGCTCCTGCCAGCCACCGCCAAGCGGCGGCTGCGCCTTCTCAAGGACCTCTGCAAACTTCTCGTCAACCCGATCAGCGTTCATCGCTCATCAACCTCCCTCGGGCCTTCTGTCGGGCCCGGTGCAAGAGTGAGTGGATGGCTCGCTCCGACCGGCCCACGACCCTCCCGATCTCCCGCGCAGAGAGTTGATCAACACAAGTCAGGATCAGCACCTCGAACTCGATCTGCGAAAGAACCTGCGCCACGTCGGCAACCTGCCCCTGCGCGTTCATCCTCTCCACTGCATCCTCTGCCATGTCCCGCCCATCCGGCACTCCGGCCACACTGTCAATCGGCACCTGGGCTGCAGGTGGCACCGCCTTTAGCCTTCTCTGCTTGCGCAGTTCCAACCGGACCTGCCGCCGTGCGATACCATGTAACCACGCCGCGAACGTGGCCTTCTTGGCGTTGAAGTGTGCAATGTTTCGGGCCGCGTCAGCCAGCGTCTGCACCATCACATCCTCAGCCAACTGGCCATCGCCGGAAAGCCACGCCGCAGCAAGCCGGTGGATGCGCCGCCCAAACTGTTCGCACAGTGCTGCGCAGGCCGCCGCATCGCCCTTCCGCAAGCCATCTACCAGACCCGCGTGATCGTCGTCCGCGACGCAGACACGACCCTCCGCGCCTTCAACCTCGGACATCAGGTTCGCCCTTCTCGCTCCAGTCGGAACTGAGCCATCCAATTGTTACTATTGCGGTTTTCACGCAATTGTCTTGCCCCTCGGGCCGCATGAGGATGACTTCGGAGCCCAGTTCGTAGGGCAGGGCCTTGCGCCCTGCCCAGTTACTATCCGTCGCGGTCAGATGGGGCTGTGGTTGGTGATGTGGACGGCGGCCTCAAGTTCGGCGAAGGTCGGCGTGGACAGGTAGCGCTCGCCTGTGTCGGGGAGCACGACCACAATCAATTTCCCTTCGTTTTCAGGCCGCTTTGCGACCTCAACGGCAGCCCAGGCTGCCGCGCCGCTCGAAATGCCGACCAGCAGGCCTTCTTCGCGTGCCAGGCGGCGAGTCATGTCAATCGCATCCTCGTTCTTCACTTGGATGATTTCGTCCATCAGATCGAGGCGCATCACATCAGGAACAAAACCAGCCCCGATGCCCTGGATCGGATGCGGCCCCCGCTGGCCGCCTGAAAGAACAGGGCTCGCCGTCGGCTCGACAGCGATGACCTGCAGAGACGCCTTTTTCGGCTTGAGCGCAAGCGCGCAGCCGGTTACGGTTCCCCCCGTGCCTACCCCGCCGACAATGATGTCAACCTTGCCGTCGGTGTCGCGCCAGATTTCGACCGCGGTGGTCTCCTGGTGAATTGCAGGATTCGCGGGGTTCTTGAACTGCTGGGGCATGAACGCGCCGGGGGTGCTGGCAACTATCTCCTCGGCCTTTTTCACTGCTCCGGGAATGCCGTCGGGGCCCGGAGTGAGCACAAGTTCAGCGCCAAGGGCCTTGAGCAGGGTTCGCCGCTCGATGCTCATGGTTTCTGGCATTGTGAGAAGCAGCCGGTAGCCCCTGGCCGCGCAGACGAAGGCCAGCGCGACGCCGGTATTGCCGCTGGTCGGCTCCACGATCAGCGTTTCAGGCCCTATCAGGCCGCGCTGCTCGGCGTCGTCAATCATGCTCACGCCGATCCTGTCCTTGACGCTGCCGAGGGGATTGAACATCTCCAGTTTGGCGACAACCCGCGCCTTTGCCCCTCCAACGGCCCGATTCAGGCGCACAAGGGGCGTATTTCCCACGAGTTCAGTTACGTCAGACGCGATGTTCATGAAAGGCTCTCCCTATGGCGGTGAAAACCCCGCCGCCTATTTACGATATACATGATAGCAAAACTCGTAAAAGAATGCAATAGTTCCCACGCCAAGAGGGTACGACAGCAGCGGCGTCGTATTTGGCCTCCCTGGGTGCGGGGCGCGAAATGCGCGGACTTGCTGGGGCGCTGCTGCTGGTGCTGGTTTTCTGTTCGCCTGGAGTTGGTCAGGTGCGCAAGACAACGCTGCCAAATGGCCTGACGGTGCTGACGAAAGAGGTGCATTCGGCGCCGGTTGTCAGCGTGCAGATGTGGTATCGGGTGGGATCGCGCAACGAACGGCCCGGGACCACGGGGATCTCGCACCTGCTGGAGCACATGGCCTTCAAGGCCACGCGCCACTACCGCTCCGGCGAGACAACCCGGATCGTGACCTCCAAGGGCGGCCACGACAACGGGTTCACCTGGCTCGACTTCACCGGCTACGAGACGACGCTGCCAAGCGCCTACTGGCAACTGCCGCTGCGGTTCGAGGCCGAGCGCATGACCAGCCTGCTGCTGGACAGCCGCGAGTTCGAGGCCGAGCGAACCGTCGTGCTTTCGGAACTCGAGGGTGACGAGAACGACCCCACCTTCTACCTAGGCCAGGCAGTGAGGGCGACGGCGTTCATGGCTCACCCATACCAGTGGCAGACGATCGGGTGGAAATCCGACGTCAGGTCCGTTTCGCGCGACGCCCTTGCCGCCTACTACCGCGCCCACTACGCGCCCAATAACGCAATCCTGGTGATGGTGGGCGATTTCGACACTCCGTCGGTGCTGGTGGCGCTGAAAAGGTTGTTCGGCAGGATCCCGAGGCGCCCGTCAGCGCCGCCCGTTACCACGACCGAGCCGCCTCAGGAGGGCCAGCGCCGGGTGGATGTGAAACGCCCGGCAGGAGCGTCGTATGTGCAGATCGCGCTTCACGTCCCCCAGATTTCCAATCCAGATCACATTCCGCTGGACGTGGTGCAGAACATACTGGGGTCGGGGCGGGCGTGCAGGCTCTACACGGCGCTGGTTGACAAGGGCCTGGCGACAAGCGTTGACGTCTGGCACTACGACAACATTGACCCGACGTTGATGGAAATCTTCGCTACCGTTGGGCCCGGCTCGTCTTGCGAGGCAGTGGAGCAGGCGATATGGGCGGAGATTGACAGGTTGCGTTCGGCAGAAGTGTCCGCCCATGAACTCGAGCGAGCGATAAACCGCGCGCGCGCAGACTTCGTTTACAATCTCGACAGCACGAGCGATCAGGCGTATCGCCTGGGCGTCTATCAGACGATCAATTCATACGAGTATGTTGACAATTACCTGCCTGCGATGGCGAAGGTAACCGGTGCGCGCGTCAAGGAGATCGCCGCGCGCTATCTCACGCGCGACAACTCGACCGTGGGCTTTCTGATGCCCAGCGCGCAGCCGGAGATGCTGCCTGCAGGGCCCCGTCCTCCTGGCCCCGCTCACCTGCGCCGCCCGACAGCGCGCCACCATTACGTCCGCCACAGGCAGGTGGCGCGCAAGCTCAAGCGCCCAAGCCGTCCGCGGACGCGCCCGGCAGCGGTCGCAACGAAGCGAGTTCCTTCGCTGGAGGCAACCCAAGTGCGAAAGGTGATGCCGAACGGGCTGGTGGTGATCGCGCGCGAGGACCACACCGTTCCGTCGGTGGCCCTGTTCGGGATGATGAAGGGCGGTTCGATCTACGACCCGCCTGGCAAGGAGGGCCTCGCGAACTTCACTGCCGCGATGCTGTCGCAGGGCACGCAAACGCGAACCTGGCAGCAAATCGCAGAGGCGCTTGAGTTCGCGGGGGCGGATTTCAGCGCGGCCTCATCGTTGTCGTTCACGGCGCTCTCTGGCCGCAGCCTGAAGAACGACCTGACGCTGCTGCTTGAGATCGCTGCTGATCAGGTGCGGCGTCCTTCCTTCCCTGCCGACCAGGTAGAAAAGGTTCGTAAGGAAATCCAGAACGCCATCCGGGAATCGCTGGAAGACCCGGCCGAGGTGGTCGAGCGAAGCCTCTACGCTGCCATCTATGCGGCAGGCCACCCGTTCCACCACATCGGCCTGGGCGACGTCGAGACGGTTGAGAAGATTACCCGCGATGACCTGGTGGCGTTCCACAAGGCCATATACCGCCCCGAGCGGCTCGCGCTTGTGCTGGTGGGCGATTTCAGCGCGCAGGCCGCGATTGATGTCGTCAATAAATACCTGGCTGATTGGAAGCCTGATGAACAAGCGCCTCCTTATTCGGTTGCGAAAGTTGACCTTCCGGCGAAATCACATCGCCAGAAGATCTCGATGAAAGGCAAGAGCCAGGCCGAGATCGCCGTCGCCTGGCGCGGCCTGAGCCGGAACAACCCCGACTACAATGCCGCCCTGCTCTTGAACTACCTGCTCGGAGGGGGCTACGTGAGCCGCCTGAACGACGAGATCCGCGACCGCGAGGGGCTGGCCTATTATTGCTTCAGCCAGTTCCGCTCATCCTATTTCGAGGGCCCGTGGGTGCTTCACATGGGGGTGAATACGAAGAATGTCGAGAAGGCCGTATTGAGCGCGCTGGCAGTGATAGAGCGAATGCGGGCGAAACCGCCGAGCCTGGAAGAGATGAGCCTGTGGAAGGATTACGTTACCGGCCGGCTGGCGCTGCGCATGGAGACCAATGCGGGGGTGGCCGAGGCCTTGGCTGATGCGGAGTTCTACAAGCGCGGGCTGGACTACCCCTGGCGCTTGCCGCAGATCATCCGCAGCATCACTCCCGCGCAGGTGCACGAGGCAGCGCGCAAATACCTGCACCCCGACCGCGCCGAGATTATCGTCGCCGGGCCGTAGCCGGAGCGGGCGCGGGGTCTCGCGCCGTCGCCATAGCGGCTTTGGCGCGTCGGCGACCTGACCCCGCGGCGCCAGATGGCGGCTTCAGGAGAAGCCGCCCCCAATAGTTCCTCGATTACTGCTCGGGCGGGGAAGTAAAGATCAGGACCTTGGTCTCTTCGCCCTTGTCAGAAAAGGAGACCAAGAACGGGTTCCTGGCTTTTCGCGGCCCCCTGAATACGGTAACCGTCGCATAGGCATTGCCCTTGCGCGCGTCAAGAGCGCGGGCCTCTCGCAGCGGCGGCAGGGTGCGGACGCGCAGCGTGCCGAACCGTTTCAACTCCCTAACATAGTACCTTGTAACATCGGCAGGGCTGGCGGAGGTGCCGAGCATCACGGCGAAGGCGCGCCTGCCAAGGACGCGCGGGCCGCTGGTCATCTCTTCCACTTCCGCCCCGGGGTAGATCACGATCGGCATGGGCATCCGCATTCCCGCGAAGCCTCTCACGATGGTCCCTTCGGCTGGCGCGATCCACCGCTCGGGGGCACGCCGCCTATGGTGCCCGGCTGGCAGGTGCGTGCAGATATGCGCCGCCCATGCCAGCAAGCCGACCGCCACAGCGGCTACTGCAAAGTCGGTCATCCCCAGTCGCCTGCTTTCCCTCGACGAGTTCTGCTCCGCCATGCCTTGCGCCTCAGCCTATTTGGCAGGACGCGATCCGCCGGTCGGCGGACTGCCCTACGATGCTTGCATCGGCAGCGTCACGGCCTGCTTGCACCTGGTCGGCATTGCACAACACTTCGCGCTGCACAGGATACAATCCTGTGCCACCCAATCGTGATGGTAGCACAGGTTTCCAATCCGCCAGCAGGCGGAATGGAATCCTGTCCTACCAAGACAGGCGGTAGCACAGGTCCCTCCAGCCCCCATGAATTGGGGCCAACGGGATGCCAGAGGCATTTTCAACCTGTGCCCGGCGGGAGCCTACAGCGCGGGGACGCGGACGGGGTGGCCGAGGCGGGCGGATTGGACGGCGCGGAGGCAGGCGGCCCCATAGCGGGCTCCATCGCGCGCTGACGACGTAGGGGCACGGCATCCGGCCTTCGTAGCCGTAGTTACTACGGCGGAGTAGGCTGCCGTGCCCCTACATGTTGTCGAATGTAGAGATGCCGACTGCGTGCTATTGCGCTGCAGCAGCAGCGTTCACCAGGCCGTAGCCGTAATACGCGTCGCGGCCTGCGGCCCCCCGGTCTGTCGCAGTGGAATTCAGCCGGTTCTGCACCTGGCCCGCGGAGAAGCCGGGATACTTCCAAATCACCAGCGCCGCCGCGCCCGAGACGTGCGGGCAGGCCATTGACGTGCCGCTGAGGTACTCGTATGTCGTGGCAAGGCCGTATTGAGTGTTGAGGTAGGCGGCATAGGTGGGCATGGTCGAGAGGATACCGACTCCCGGGGCCGCCAGTTCAACATCCTTGTTGTAGTTCGAGAAAGATGCCCTCATATTGGACGAATCGGTTGCGACAACCGATACCACCGACTTGTATCCGGCGGGATACATAGTCCAGGGCCAGCCGTCATTGCCTGCCGCTGCGGCCAGATAGACTCCCTTTGAGTTGGCGTTCTTGAGGGCGTTCTCCTCGGTGCGGCTGCGCCAGTAGGAGCCGTAACTCATGTTGATCACGCGCGCGCCATTTTGCACCGCCCACTGGATCGCCGAGATCTCATCGCTGGTGTAGCCAGAGCCGTCCGGGCCGAGGAACTTGGCAGCCAGCAGGTCAACCTGGGGGCCGACGCCGATGACCGATGTCCCGCTGTTCCTGCCCCCGAAGTTGGGCCCGTCATCCGCCGCCGCGATGATGCCTGCCACGTGGGTTCCGTGGCCGTTCTCGTCGTTGGGCACAGCGTCCTTGCGGTAGAAATCGTAGCCGCCAACATAGTTCGCCGCCAGGTCGGGATGGTTGAAATCAATCCCGGTGTCGAGCACGGCGACGCGCACGCTGGCAGCCGTATTGCCGCCCAGCCAGATGGCAGGCGCGCCGATTCTCGCGATGCCCCAGGGCAAGGTCTCGCTGCCCGGGTCATAGACCGCGAACAGGGGGCGGTCCTCTTCCACATAGGCCACCTTCGGATCGCGCTCAAGTTGCGCGATCACCCCCTCCGCAACCCTGGCCGCCACGGCGGGAACGATGTCGAAAACCCTGGACACCGATCCACCGTGCGCTTTCACCAGCGCAGCGTCAGGCAGGTTTCTGAAGCCAATCAGAACCGCCATGCGGTTGTCGGGTTCGCCGGTGGAGAGCGCCGTGAGCGCCAGAAGCGCTGCCACTACAGAAATGCCGAGGAGAAATCTGCGCAGCCCCATGTTAGTATCCTCCCGTGTGTCGTCCTCCAGTGCTGGGGACAGCAATCATTGTGCCACAAACACCCTGGCGGGTCAATGAGTTCCCGATCCTGCGTGGACCGGTCCGCGGCAATGCCCGTGCCGAAGGCTGGCGGCTGCGTGGATTTGGGCTGATGCTGAATTGGGAATCAAGGCGGACGCGATTTGCCGGAGGGAGAAGAAGACAGCAGGCTGGATACCGCCTGCTCCTGTGTGACGTGAGAAAGCGCGAAGAGCGGGCGGGTGCCTGAGCGGACGCGGCGCAATAAACCCGCCGCGCGCGCCTTGTCGAGCAGGGCGGACAAATGCAGGGCAGGCAGCAGAAACAGCCTTGCAACGCTCAATTCGTGAACGTGGTGCGGCGCGAATCCGCCGCGATGGCGGGCAGGCAGTTCCTCGTGCAGGAGCAACGCAAAGGCGGAGACCGTAACCGAGTGAGGAGCGAGGGCGAAGCCGATGGTCGCCGGGCGCTCGCTGACCACAACCTGGTCAATGAGCCCCGCCTGGCGCATGATGCGAAGGGCGCGAAGCACGCTGGCGCGGCTGTGGTAGTCCCAGGCGCGGGCGGCATACTCGATGACGAAGCGCCGCGTGAGCACAGCGTCAACATCGAAAAGCGCGGCGGTGTTCATGATCCGGAACTGCTGGGGCGAGAGGCCTTTCGGGGGACTGTGCTCCACCAGCGCGGGGTGAAGGACGCGGCAGGCGAGCGCCGCGACGATGTGATCGGTGCGCGCGGTGAGATAGAAGACCATGTCGCGGGCGGCCTGCTGGTCCTTGGTTTCGGCGATAAAGCGCACGAGCGGGGCGACCTGCACCCGGCCCTGGCGAATGGGCACCAGCCGCTGAATCAGTTTCTCCGCTATGCGCAGCCGCGTGGTCGGGGACGTTTGAGGGAGTTGTTCGACCAGCGCCTTTGTGAGATCGGCGCGCGCGTCGTGTTTCGCGGCCAGGCGCGCGGCCAGCACGGACTCTTCGAAGTGCAATTCCTGGCCCAGGGTAGTAAGGGGACCGATCTTCACGGCGGCTGTCCCAGATTGGGGGGATGTTATCAGCGTGCGCGCGCGATGTCAACGCGCCGGGTCACGCCCAGCGGCGCAGCAAGGGCGTCAGCAGAAATGCTATCAATATGCGGCCCGGCAGCAGCCAGAGCCAATTGCCGCCCGCGGCTATGAACAGGGCCGGATCCTCAAGCAGTGAATGACAAAGGGCCAGGAAAAGTCCCACAAAGCGAGCGTCCCCGGGCTTCACGGCTCCGCTGCGCGCAAGGCCTATCAGCGCCCCTGCCCCATACATGATCCCGAATATCAGGCCGATGAGCAGCGGCACGAGGGCGCCTTCGCCCACCCCTAATCTCTGCGGAAGAAACGCGAGCCTGCGCGCGATCCGGGGGAGCAACTCCCTTGCCCTCATCCATTCCGAGATCACGGTAACGGGCACGATGACCGCGAGCACGATGCCGAGCAGTTTCGCGCAGCCCAGCAATGACTTGACGGCAAAAGCAGAGGGCGCGAGAGCGTGGGCGGCGACTGCAGCATGATGCTGCGCGTGGGCCACTGCGCCCTGCCCTCCGCTTATCAGGCCGCACGCTACTCCCGCCAACACGGAGACGGCAATACGCATCAGGGTGATGCGCCCGGCGCGCGCGCCCATCTTTCGCAGCACGGCCCATTCCATGGGAATGACGTGGCAGATCAGCAGCATCAGCCCCAGCGTGGTCATCGCGGCGGACTTCAAGCCCAGGGCCTTCATCGCTCCGAGCGCGCCGTAGAGGGTTATGAACCAGCCCGTCAGGAGAGGCACTGCCGCTTCGCCGGGCAGCCTGAAAATGGCCATCACCGGCGAAAGCCATCTGGCAAAGGCCGTAACGACGCCGGTGTAGTCGAGCAGCGCAATCCCCAGGTAGAGCGGCGCCACTACCTTCGCCAGGTCCCAGAAGGCGACAAGCCCTTGCTTGCCCGCCGGAATCACCAGCCTCTTCACACTGTCCGATGCCACAGTGCTCCGTTCATTCGGATAACGCCGCCGGCCTCATTGACTCGAAGGTTGCTTCGCCGCAGGAGACGAAGACGCCGAGAGCGCCTTGCTTGAAATCGTAGGCGCGCGCTGAGAGACAAGTCGTTTCGCCTTAGGCTTGTAGAACAGCGGCATGGGGCGATCAGCGCTTCCTGTCAAACGAGGGGATTTTCATGGGGGCGCCGCCCTGGAGGGCGGACTGGTGCGCGATGATGCCCGGAACCGTGTAAGCAAGCGCTTCGTAGATGTCAACGGCGGGGCGGCGCTCGTTGATCAATGACTCAATGAACTCGTGCGTCAGGAAAGGCTGTGCGCCGTCGTGCCCGCCGCCGTGGCGCAGGGGCTCCGGCAGCATGTCCGTCTTCCACCACTGGGGTTGGTCGTACTGCTCGAAAGGAGAGAGTTGCCGCAGGAATCCTGCTTCGTCCGTTTCGCTCTGCTCGCCGGACCGGACGATCACCGGCCCCAGCCCGTTTGGCAGTTCCATGAAAAACGACATCTTGTCGCCATACCATTGCGCCCTCTCGCACCCGCGGTGCGCGCCCTTCCAGAAGATTGCAACGCGGAATGCATTCCCCTTGTCCGTCTTGAAGAGAGCAGTCTCATTCCAGAACGGGTTGTTGTATCTGTTGTTTTGCAGGACTGGATCATCGTCGCCCCAGCCGAGGCACGTTACCTCGGTCAGCCGCTCGCCTGTCACGCTGGTGAGGAATGCGGTGCAGTGCGTCGGGTAGTGCATGGGAGGGAAGCCGTGCCGCCAGGTCGGCGTGCCGTCGGGGTTGAACCACAGCGATTCCAGGCCGGCGTGCAGATACTCGGCCTCCGTGTAGTAGATGTTTCCGAACTTGCCTTGCTGGTAGAACATGCGCGCGGAGACGCACGACTGGCGATAGTAACTGGTCTCCGCCATCGTATAGGTAAGGCCCGTCTGCTCGACGGCATCGCGCAATTGCTCGCATTCCTCGATGGTCATCGCTGCCGGCACTGCGCAGAAGACGTGCTTGCCCGCGCGCAGGGCGGCGACGCAGTGGCGCGCATGATCCGGGGCTCCCGAAAACACGGCAACAGCATCAACATTCTTATCCTCGATCAGTTGTTCCAGGGATTCATAAGACTTGCTGCACCCGTAGGTCTTCATCGCGCGCTCGCGCCGCTCGGGCCTCAGATCGCAGACTGCTTCCACCACTGCGTTCGGGTGCTCGTGCCATTGGAACGCCGACCCAAACCCGCCCCCCAGAACGCCGATCCTGATTTTCCTGGTTGCCATCATCATTACTCCTTGGCGCGAAGATTCTTCGACGGGGCGGGGCATCCTCTTCCGCGACCACTTGCCAGATGCGAGAGCGGGCAGGCAGGGGACAAGCCCCTGCCCTACGAATGCTGGGATCAGAGGACAGGAGATGCTGGTAACGATTGGGTTGGTGGCGCTAACGTCGTCCGTCGGCCACTCGGCTTCGAGGCCGGTGATCAAGAAACTCGGAACCGTTGATTGCGACATGGTGGAGACGACGCCCATCGTTTTCCACGGGCGGCTCTACCGTTTCGAATACGTGCGTGCGAACTACAAGCCCAATAAGACCGGCAACTCCTATTTCCGGTTCATTGATGTCAATTCGGGCCAGCCCACTTGCGCCTTCGCGCAGGGCTATCACCTGGGCAGCGCCTTTGTCGAGGAAGACACAGTTTACGTTTTCGGCACCGATGCCTGGGGCGGCACGCGCATCGAGGTCTTCTGGTCGAAGGACATGAAGACGTGGGAATCAAAGCCAGTCCTCGTCCTGCCCGGCTGGGGCATATTCAACACCTCAGTCTGCAAGGGAGCGAAAGGCTACGTGATGGCCTTCGAGATTAACAAGCCGCCGGAGGAGACAGGGCGCGCGTTCACGATGCGTTTCGCAGAGTCCGAGAACCTGCTCGATTGGAAACTGACTGCATCCCAGTGTGTCTATACCAAGGAACGCTACAGCGCCTGCCCCGCGCTGAGATTTCTCAACGGGTTCTATTACATGATATATCTCGAAGCGGGGCCCGGCCCCACCTGGGAACCGCATATCGTTCGCTCACGAGACCTCGTTCATTGGGCGAGCAGCTCGCTCAACCCGGTCATGCAATTCTCGGCGGAAGACAAGACAATCGCCAACCCGAACCTAACCGCTGAACAGCGCGAGCGAATCGCCAAAGCAGTCAACCGCAACAACTCAGATGTTGACCTGTGCGAGCACAAGGGCAAGGTGATCATCTACTACTCGTGGGGCAACCAGGAGGGCATCGAATTCCTCGCGGAAGCGCGCTGCGACGGCACGCTGGCCAGTTTCCTGCGCGGCTTCTTCCCCGAACCGGGGCCGTGAGGGCAGGCTGGCTGTGCCGCATGCTCGGTCTCCGGGGGCAAGAGCCATTGCTGCAATTCAAGATCTTCGTCAGGAGGAATCTGCGGGGGCGGAAGGGGGATGGCTGCGGCCCTTGCGGCCGTAGTAGTAATCGGCAAGGTAGTGAAGTTGTTCGTCGTAAAGGCCGTCGCGCTGGAAATCCACCTTGTTCACGACAGCGCCCAATACGCGCCCGTGCGCGCCGTCTATCACCTGTCTCACGCGCACGAGCGCCTGCTGCGTTGCAGCGCGCGAACCGACAACCACTATCACGCCATCAACGTGGGGCGCGACAATCATCGCGTCGGCCAGGGCGAGAGCCGGAGGGGTATCAATCACGATCAGGTCGGCCATTTCTCTGAGCGCAGCCAGGGCCTCGCCGAGGCGGGCCGATGTCAGCAGGTCGGCTGCATCCGGGCGCGGCTGGCCGCTGGTCAGAACGCGAAGCGCGGGCACATCGGTCTCGCGCAGGGCCTCCTGCAAACTGGCCTCGCCTGAGAGCACCTCGGCCAGCCCGCGTTGATTGTCCAGCCCGAGGTGCTCGTGGATTGCCGGCTTGCGCAAGTCCGCATCAACCAGGATTACAGACCTGCCGCGTTTCGCAACCGCGACCGCAAGGTTGACGGCGGTGAGGGACTTGCCCTCATCGGGGCCCGCGCTGGTCAACATCACGCTGCGAACCGGCGCCTCGTCGCTGCGCTCGATGTTCGAGCGCACGATCCTGTAAGCCTCCACGAAAGGAGCCGGGCCCTGCGAGCCGGAGAGCGAACCCACGGGTTGGGTCACCAGTGGGACATGCCCGAGGACAGGAGCGCCGAGGCTTCGCTCGACCTCGCCTGTCGTCTTGACGGTCGTGTCGAGGTATTCCTGACCTGCCGCCAATAACAGGCCGAGTATCAAGCCGACTATCGCTGCGACCACGAGCGTGAGGCCGCGCCTCGGGCTAACGGGCCTGCCCCCGCTCTTCGGCTCGTCGAGCAACCTTGCGCTTGGCTGGCTGGCCTCTGCGCCGATGCGCAGTTCCTCGCGCTTGGCCATCAGGTTGCCGTATAATTGGTTATAGGCTATCACGTCGGCCTTGTACTGTGCGTACCGCTGTTGTTTCTCGGGAAGCGCGCTGAGTTCGGCATTGGCCTGCCCCAGGGCTTGCTTCATCACCTTCTGGCGCGTGAGCGCCGCCTTGTTCTGTCCGCGCAGCAGGGCTGATTGCTCGAGCAACTGCTCGTGCAGCGGATTGATCGTCTCCTGCTGCCCCCGGATGACAGAATGCATCTGCTGCTTGCGCAGGTCCAGGATTCGCTTCCGGGCGTCGGCTATCTGCTCGTCCAGCGCGCGCACCCTCTCGCTTTCCGGCTGGTACTCTTGCAGCGCCGCAGCGCGCTGCGTTTCGAAGTCCGCCAGTTTGCCCTCCCAGTAATCGAGTACCGGGCTGGGCGCAGTGTTCACCGAGGCGATCACGGTGCGCTCGGTGTGGCTCAGCAAGCGCTCCTGCTCCTTCACTTGCTTCGCGGTCGCCTCGCCCTCGGCAGCCGCCGCCAGGTAATCCTTCATCATGTCCGCATATTTCTGGACCATGGCAGTGGTCTGCGCATCGGGCGCCACGAGTCCGCTCTTCTCCTGAAAGTCCTTCAGCGCGCCGAGCGCCTTGTCGAGTTTCGCATGCACTTGGTCCAACTGGTCTCCGACGAAGCGCGCCGCCTCGCCCGCGACGCTGGACGCCATCTGCGCGGTCAGGCGAAGATAATCCTGCACCAGCGCGCTCGCCAGCCTTTTGGCCAGCGCCCTCGTGCGCGCGCGCGCCCGGATTTCGATCACATCGGTGTTGGGAACTGACTCCACCTCGAGATACCTGCGAGGGTCCTCACCTTCGAGGCCGCACTTTTTCAGCGCCCCGGCCTGCAGGTCGCGGCTGTTCAGGACTGCAACCTGGGTGTCAACCGAGGAGCCGCCTCCGAGATTGAACAGTTCGTTCAGCAGCGGCATATCCTGCATGATCGCCATGCCGCCCTGGCGTTGTACCACCACCACGCTCGCCTTGGCCATATAGACCGGCCGGGCAACGATGACTCCCACGAGCGCGATCCCGACGATCGCCAGAAATGTGCACAAGACGGTCTTCCGCCTGGCTCGCACCACGCGCGACCACCGCAGCAGGTCGGGCAGGGGCGGGGAAGGGTATGCGCTCACCCAGGCAACGGGGTATGCCTGGGAATCCGGGTGGTCTGGAAGTCTGTCGAGTGGTCCTGTCATAGGGCGGCTCCGCAGGCGGGCAGGTCTCGATGCCCAATGCCTGTGGGGATTCTATCAACGGGCATTGCGCCTGTCAAACGGCGCGCGCTGAATTGCGGCAGGCAGGCGCGGGTGCCAGGGCGAAACTCTTCCCACAGGCAGATGCCAGCCAGGATCATGCTAATCGGCCCGAACTCGCTGGTCAGGCCAGTCCGGGTCGAACTGGAGCACCTCGGCTACCGGTGCGCGGCGGCTGAGGGCGCTCCCCTTGCCGGCACCGAAGACGCGGACGCGGTAGTCGTGGTGATGAGGCCCTTTGCCTCGGCAGGTCTCATCGCTTCAGTGAGACGGTCGCTTGGAAAGGTGCCCATTATCGTTTTGGCGACGCCGCAGGTGGCAGCAGACCTCAAAGGGGACGACAGGCCTGACGACTTCATCGTGCCCGCGCACTCTCCGGCTGAACTGCACACGAGGCTGCAGCGCCTGATCGGGACGAAGGAAGAGGCCGCTCCTCCAGCGGCCTCGGCCGCCGGGGACGTGATCCGCGTCGGCGACCTCGAGATCAACCGCGCCACTTTCCAGGTTTTCGTCAAGGGCAGGGCGGTTGACCTGGCCTTGCGAGAATACCAACTGCTGGCCTTTCTCGCGGGGAACCCGGGCCGCGTCTTTACCCGGCCAGCACTGCTGGCGCACGTCTGGGGGTCCGACTACCTCGGCGGCACGCGCACCGTTGACGTGCACGTCAGGCGCATCCGTGAGAAGATTGCGGGCTGCGACAGGGAAATGCTGGTCACCGTCAGAGGGGTGGGCTACCGGTTTGAGTTGCCAGAGGAGTCCCAATCTAGTAACATGGTGGGCACCATCCCGGAGCGATAGCGCGCAGGCGGCTGCCTGCGATCTGGAGCGTTAGCGCCAACAGCATGAAGCGAAAGAAGACAGTCCTGGTTGCGGTTCTGGTATTGCTGCTGGTGTGCGGCGGCCTTGGCCTGGTGAGCAACCGTCGTCACAAGGAGGAGCCGCCGCCGCTGGTTACCGCCAGGCAGGGGCGCCTCCTGGTGAAGGTATCGGAGACAGGGACGGTCGAGCCGCTGCAGCAGGTGGAGGTCAAGTCCAAGGTCGGCGGGCGCGTCAAGCGCCTCTGCATTGACGAGGGCGACTGGGTGGAGGCGGGCCAGAAGATAGCCGAGTTGGAGGTGCCCGAAGTGGAGCGGCAGGCGGAGCAGATGCGCGCGCAACTCGACGCCGCGAAGGCGCGCGTCAGCGAGGCCAAGGTGGCCGTCTTGCTTGCCGACCGCCAGACGGCAGCCGAACTCGACCAGGCCAAGGCGGCGCTGGCCCAGGCGCGCGCAAGGCTGGAGCAGTTGCGCGCCGGAGCCCGCCCCCAGGAGATAGCCCAAGCGCGGGCCGCGGTTGCGGAGGCGCAGGCTCGCCTCGATGACGCGCGCCGCACGCTCGACCGCAAGCGCGAACTGCTGGACAAGGGGTTCGTGCCGCAGCAAGAGGTTGACGCCGCGCAGACCCAGCACGAAGTGTGCAAGCAAGCGCTCGAAAGGGCGCAAGAGCAACTTGCCCTCATTCAGGCCGGGGCCAGGCCGGAGGAGATACGCGCCGCTGAACAGGAGGTGGCGCGCTGTGAGGCAGCAGTGAGGGCCGCGCTCGCTAATCGCAAACAGTTGGACCTGCGGGACGCTTCGCTGAGGCAGGCGATCGCCGGCCAGCGACAGATACAGAAGGTCCTCGAGGAAGTCGAGACGAGGCTCAACGACGCCGTGATCTTCGCCCCGCGCTCAGGCAGGGTCATCCGCCGCAGCATCACGGAAGGAGAACTGATAACGTCGGGAATCGCCACCTTCTCGTCGGGCATGGCTATTGTTACTATCGCGGACCTTTCCAAGATGCTGGTCAAGGTCAATCTGAACGAGGTGGACATCGCGCGCGTGCGCGTGGGAACCCCGGCGGAAATAACGCTCGATGCGCTGCGCAGCAGGCGATTCCACGGGCGCGTCAGAAAGATCGCCCCTGCCTCGGCGGCCGGGCAGGCTTTCATTGATCAGCCTGCGGGCCGAACCGGAATCGTGCGTTTTCCCGTCGAGGTCGAAATCGCTGACCCGTGCGAAGAAATGCGCCCGGGCATGACTGCAAACGTGGACCTGATCCTGGCCGAGGCGCGACACGCGGTTTATGTCCCGAATGACGTTGTGCACGGATCGAGCGGCCGCTGGGTCTGGCTGATGACGCCTTCCGGGCCGCGCAAGCAACCCGTCAAGACCGGCCTGTCAAACGAAACATACACGCAGATAAGCAGCGGTCTGAACGCAGGCGATCAGGTGGCCTTGCACATCCATGTGCCGGTCAAGCGGCGCGTGGTCGAGGTGAGAGGCAGCACAGCCCAGTACGCCCGCGACCGCCAGCGCGCGTCGGGCTCCCGCTAACGCCGGCAGCGCCGCACCTAGGAACCAAGATGGTCTGGATTGAGAGCCTCAAGGTCGCGTTCTCCTGCCTGCGCGCCAATCTCATGCGCTCGCTTCTCACCATGCTGGGCGTGATCTTCGGCGTCGCGGCGGTGATCGTCATGGTTTCCATAGTCGAAGGCGCGAGGGCCGAGGTGCTGCGGGAGTTCGAGCAACTGGGCTCGGACCTGATAATGGTCTGGTATAGCCCTGAGCGTGCAAGGGAGCGCAGGACGCACGTGGAGGGACTGACGCTGGATGATGCGCGCGCGATCGAGGAGCGGGGCTATCTGCTGAAAGCCATCTCGCCCGAGGCCAGGACCGGGCGCGAGGAAACGGTCGAATATCGCGACCGGGAAGCGGAGGCCGTGGTCTTCGGGGTGCGCAGCAGTTGTCCCCTGGTGCGCGACATGCAAGTTGCCCGCGGGCGATTCATCGAGGCGCGCGATGATGAAACGTGGGCCAAGGTTTGCGTCCTCGGTGCAGAAGTCCCGTCCAAGTTATTCGGGCGGGCGGATCCGATAGGCAGGCAAATAAACGTGATGGCTTTGCCCGTAACCGTCGTTGGGGTGATGGTGGAGAAAGGCCGCGCTTTCGGCGAGGATGTTGACCGCCGGGTTTACCTGCCTCTCAACACTTTTCAGAAGCGAATCACCGGCGACACGAGGCTGGGCTTCGTCTTCGCCAAGCCGCGAGACCCCAAGCGCACAGAGGAAGCAGCCGACCAGGTCTGGGAAATCCTGATGCAGCGCCACAACAACCAGCCCGATTTCACCGTTGATACGCAGGACAGGCTGCTTTCAGCGATCGGCAAGGTGGTGAACGTATTCAAGATCGTGCTGGGCTGCGTCGGCGGCCTTTCGCTGCTGGTGGGCGGAATCGGGATCATGAACATCATGCTAGTTTCGGTTACCGAGCGCACGCGCGAGATCGGCCTGCGAAAGGCGGTGGGGGCCAGAAAGCGGCACATCTGGGTGCAGTTCCTCACCGAGGCCACGACGCTGAGCGCGGTCGGAGGGCTGTTCGGGATCGTGATGGGCGTCGCGCTCAGCGCCCTGGTGGGGCATTATGCGCGCGAGCAGTTGCCCACGCACGTAGTCCCCTGGTCTTGCGCGATGGGGTTCTTCTTCTCGCTGGCTGTCGGTATGTTTTTCGGCATGTATCCCGCCGTGCGCGCTGCGCGCCTCGACCCGATCATGGCGCTGCGCCACGAGTAGGATGGTAGGGGCGGGTTTCAAACCCGCCCGCACGGGCCGATGCTGCAAGCAGGGGGCGAGCCGCGAGCGCAGTATTGATTGACGCCAAGGAGGAATTCATGACCTCAAGAGAACGGGTTCGTCTCGTGCTGCAGCACAAGGAACCGGACCGGATCCCCATCTCCGATGCGCCCTGGGGCTCTACGGTGCAGCGCTGGCGCACGGAAGGTCTCCCCGAGGACAAAGGGCCGGGCGAATACTTCGGTTACGAATTCGGCGGAGTCGGCTTTGACGGCTCGATGCGCTTGCCGGGCGAGACGATCGAGGAAACCGAAAGATACAAGATTTACACGACCGGCGATGGCGCAATCCGAAAATCATTCAAGGACCACGAGTCAACCCCTGAACTGATAGGCTTCACCATCAACACGCGTCAGAAATGGGAGGAGAACAAGGAGCGCTTGAGGTGGGATCGGTCGCGCGTTGACTGGGAGAACGGCCTCAAGTCCTGCCGCGAGCAGCGCGAGAAGGGGTTCTTCGTATCCATTTCCGGGGTGATCGGGTATGACCGGGTGCAGGCGATCCTCGGTTCGCCGAACCTGTTGATGGCGATGGTTGACGACCCCGTATGGGTCAAGGACATGTTCGACACGGTAGCGGCGCTGTTCGTGGCTGCGCTGGAGGAGATGACCGCGGGTGGGTTCCAGTTCGACGGGGTTTTCCTGTACGATGACATGGGATATCGCAATGCGACGCTTTTCTCGCCCGCAGCATTCAGGGCATTGAGCATGCCCGGGCACAAGCGCTGCTACGAAGCAGCCCATGCCCACGGCCTGCCGACGCTGCTTCACTCGTGCGGCAATGTGAAGGCCCACATCCCCGCACTCATGGCGGCAGGCCTCGATTGCCTTCAGCCGCTCGAGGTCAAGGCGGGCATGGATTTGATCGAGTTGAAGAAGGCATACGGCGACCGGCTTGCATTCATGGGCGGGATTGACGTGCGCGCGATGGCGAACCCCGACCCATCTGCGATCGAACGGGAAATCAGCACGAAGATCCCGTTCGCGAAGAAGGGCGGCGGATACATCTACCACTCAGACCATTCCGTCCCCGACAACGTCAGTTTCCAACAATACTGCCGCGTGATGGATCTGGTGAAGGAATACGGTTCTTACCAATAGGAGACCGACAGAGGGGCCTCATCCCGACGAGAGCATGACAGCGACCGCGAGGTTGTCACCCTGAGCGCAGCGAAGGGTCCCACTTTGCGCGGGCCAGGGCACGTCAACAATGGGATTCTTCGCTTCGCTCAGAATGACAGATTAGGGGCTAAGAATCACAGGTGAAGTGCTCTAGATGATAGTGTTGTGTTCTGGGATGCTGGGGTGTATCATTCCACGGGCCAGACAGGGCTATGAGGATAACATACGACAGCGAGGTGGATGCGCTGTATATCCGGTTCATCGAGACGACGGTAACAACGGAGCACGTGGCTGAGGGGATCGCGGTGGACTACGCTGCTGACGGCCGCATTGCGGGCATCGAAATACTCGACGCGCGCAAGCGCTTCGGCGACCCCCAGGTCTTCCGGCGCGTGATCCTTGAGGACATTGCATTGGCCGGACCGGCTGCAGCGGGCTAGCGCCACGCGATGGCGGGAGAATCACA
>Ga0315296_10001209_pt1 | contig 22582 bp, 21 predicted proteins | sample YL17G14_18_MG_FD_203921 | JGI IMG/M metagenome (GOLD analysis project Ga0315296, IMG submission 203921) | Sediment microbial communities from Yellowstone Lake, YNP, Wyoming, USA - YL17G14_18 | ecosystem: Environmental > Aquatic > Freshwater > Lake > Sediment | place: USA: Wyoming | collected...
ATGGTTCCCGGCAGGTAGTCTTCGCCGCCCAAGTCACGAACTAAGGCGCACATCGTCCTAAACTGATCCTTCCTGTCAAGAAACTGCTGCGGCTTCAACCTGGCAACGAAAAAGCCCTGCTTGTCTTCGCTGAAATCAAAGAGCTGATCGACGCCCCGCGCGGTGATGCCTAGACTCTCAGCGATCTTCTTGGCAAAGTCAGAAGGCAACTTCAACGGTCAACCCTCCAAATCGGACACGCATGCTTGAAAACAGAAAAAAAGGGGATTGTGCGGGAGACATCTCCATTAAAACTGGATATATCGCTAACTGTTCAGGAGGGCTGTTTTGCCCCTGCAGACAAGGAATCGAGCTTTAAAAACAAACCAGCCCGTCAGCTCTTCATAGCACCGAAAAATGCAATATCCCCGTCAGCCCTCAAGGCTCCGATTCTATTTCGTCGTTGCGCGCACGCGCGACTGGGCGCAAACGACAAGATCAAAAACTTCGTAACGAGCCTTCTGAAAGTCCAATACACCCCATAAATTTTTCCGCAATCCCACGCTAATCGAAACGCTAAAGAACACCTTTTCTACATCTAAGAGCGAAAGCAAAGGCCACGATGGGCCCGTAGCTCAGTAAGGATAGAGCACCGGGCTTTTAAGCGAAAAGCAATGCAAGGAAACCCGGGGGTCCCGGGTTCAATTCCCGGCGGGCCCGCCAAAAACATATTTTACCAGTAAAAGACTTTGTTATCTTGCGTTTAGATCAGGTCGGTTTAGTGTACATAGAATTTTCACATAGATTTTAGATCCATTATGCTTATTTATTTCGGCGTGATGATGATTTTAGGGGTGCGGATGGGTAAGTCATCGATGGAAAAGTCTGCTGAACTTTTGGATATTGTTGCTAATGGCTTTAGGGAGCATGGGAAGGGCCTGAGCGATGTGATTGCACGACTTCTTGAGATTGTCGAAGGTTCTGGTTTGGATGAAGAGTATGGCCGAAAGGTTAGCGATATACAGAAACGTTTTTCATCCCTACAGGGTGAAATTTCAAGTCTAATTGGCTCTTTATCTTCTTCAGCTACGGCTTCAAATGAAGGGAGGACTATTTGCGTGGTCCTCTGTGATAATTAAGTGTAAGCAGTGGGAGGATTTTAAGGTTCAGGCGTTAAACGCGAGTACTGTTTCGTTTCTTTACAGGGCTGAAGAGAGGGCTTTTCAGGTGGACGCCCTTAAGGAGGGTCGTGTTTACACTTTTAGCGGTCAGCTGCCAAGTGATGTTGCCCTTTTGAGAACTTGGTTGTCGAAGGAGTTAAGCGTTGAGGAGGGTAGGGTGTTAGAAGGAGTACTTGCAATAGGGTAAAGAAAGCTATTGAAAGTAACATTTTCAATCTTTTATATGTGTGGATGAAGAAGTACGATATAACGAGATGGCGTGATTGCTTTTTTCTTCCTTTTTCTTAGGTAGAAGATTATCAGCAACAGTATTATTATTGCTAATCCTGCTAAAAATGGGATGAGAAATGTCCAGAAAGGCAGTACAAGCGTAGGCTTTATGGTTATTTTTCCGTTTTTGAAGCTGTTATTTTCAATGTTCATTTCACCTTCGAGAATTGTGGCATTCGCGCCTAGCGTATAAACCCCTGTCTTCGCGTTTGTGGTGTTCCACTCCAACGTTATTGTTTCTTGCGTGTAAGGCGACAGGGAAATTACGGGTAAGACCTGTATGATGTTGGAGCCGTAGTATGCTGTTACATTGAAGCTTTCGGGTACATTTCCGAGGTTTAAGACTGTTATTTTGATTGTTATGTTTTCTCCAACATAAACTTCGGTTGGCTCGGCTGATAGCCAAACAACGGCGATGTCATGAGTAATTGAGGGAGGAAGCGTTTTCACCGTTATTGTTCCGTCCTCAAGCCAGTTATTAGCTAGGCTTGTTTCTTCAGGTAGGGGTTCTGCGTATGCGCTTATGGCGTAGATTCCTTCTTCAACATTGCCGGTGTTCCATTCGAACAATATGGTTTCTTCCATCGTTGGTGGTAATGAATAGACTGTTTCTTTCTGGGTTGGGGTTGAATCATAATATAGCGTGACGTTGAAGCTTTCTGTCGCGTTCCCGTTATTTTTGACTCTCACAGAGACTGTCAGTTTTTCTCCGATGAAGACGCTTCGGCTGCTTGGTTGAACCGAAACTACCGCTACGTCGTGAATATAGCTGATTGGTGGTGTTCGAAGTGTTACCTTGCCGTCCACAAGCACGTTGTTGGCTGTATCAATTTCTCCTAGAACAGTATCTACAAAAGCCCATATTGTGTAGTTTCCTTCCTTCATGCTTGAAGTATCCCAGATGAAGCTTAATGTCGTATTTGAACCAGCATCTAACAAAACAACGTTTCTAACGCCCACTTCAAACATGTTGGCATATGCCGTTACGTTGAAGGTTTCAGGGAAGTCTCCAAGATTCGCCGCTTTCGCAGTTATCTCCACGATGTCGCCTATGTAGGCTTGGTATCTCGAAGGATTTACAGCCATTATTGCCACATCATGTTTTTTAACTGGAAGCAGCGGTGCCTTAATCCAGAGGGCGCCATCGGTGTACCAGTTATTTGTAATGTTTTCTTCATTTGGCACAGGTGGAATGTAAGCTTTAATCGTGTAGTTTCCCTCCATCATGCCGGATGTATTCCAAACAAATGTCAAGTTCTGTTCATCGCCTGGCGCGAGAAAATCTACATCCAAAACTGTGACCAGAAAATCATCATAAAAGAGCTTCAAATCGAAGTTTTCAGGCAAGTTCCCTAGGTTTTTTACGCTTGCCGTTATTGTTGCAGGGACACCCGCTTCCGTCACCTTTGGACTGACCGAGAGAGCTGTTATTGCGACATCATGAGTTATTTGGGGTAAACACAGTTTAATTTTTACGAGGTCGTCGTAGTAAGTGTTATCTGCTGTATTTATTTCTCCTTCAACAGGGTCTGCTGTCGCACTTATTCGGTACAAGCCTTCTGGAACGTTTGTGGTATTCCATTGGAAGATTAGGATCTGTTCTGCTGTAGGTCTTAATCCCAAAATCTCTTTTTTTTGGATTAAGAAATTGTTGAAGCATGTACTTACATTCGTTGATTCCGTTGCATTTCCGTTGTTTCTGACAGTTACTGTTATGTTAACGGTTTCGCCTTGGTAAACTTCGTTTTTAGAACTAGTCACGTTTGCAACTTGTATGTCATGTATGAATGTTGGTTTTATAGTTCTTAACTCCACCAGAGATGTAAAAGTGTTATCGGACAGATCTGCCTCATTCGGAAATGTTTGAACGTCAACCGTTAGAATGTAATTTCCGTCAGAGAGAAGCCCTGTATTCCAAGTTGTATACAATGTCTGGCAGGCGTAGGGATCTAGATAATTGATAAATCGCGAATCTACAAGGGTAGTGTCGGTATGCACAGAAACATAAAAATTACTCAAGGTAACTGTTCCCTCGTTCCTCACTAGTATAGTGATCGCTATATTTTCGCCAGGTTGAGCCTTGGTGGGTGAAATGTCGACATAAACGACAGAGGCGTCGATGAATTTTGGAGATATTGGGTTATAGATTGTTATCCAAAAGTTCGCCAATATTCCAGGGCAATAAGGCACCCCATAATCACTTAGGGCAACGACGGTGATTGTTGCATTGCCCGGAACTGCATACTTTGGAATGAATAAACTGTTATAAACATACTGGATCTTCCTTCCCGGAGGAACAATAAAATTATCTATTTCAAACGAGTTTATAGCTACACCTAACTCGTCGAAAATCGTTATTCCAATTCGTGCGGTTTTCTTGACCATTGCATTATTTCTAAGAGCGATTTCCATGCTAACATATCCTCCCATGCCGAAATATTTCCTATTGGACAAATTTTCATCTAACGTTCTCACTGAAATTAACTCAACTATCCAGCCAACCTGGAACGTTAACATGTCGCTATATATTTTTCCATCAACCTCAACTTTCCCGATCACAGTCCAAGTTCCAAACGCCGATGTTTCATTTATGACTGCGAGAGAAAAGTATGTTTCAGCTATTCCGCTGGCATTAGTTTCAGCGGATTGATAGAACTTTATATCTTCAAGAATGTTTAATGGCCCATTTATTTCAAATGCCACAAGTTTTCCGTTGGCTGGGGCACCATTTACTAGCACTAGGGCATATAATACAACTGTTTCTTGTGGGCCAAACATGTCACTTGGTTGGTTCGGTCCTTTTCCGTCGTACGGCGTCTTCTGCGTGAACAGATCTATGGACACGCTTGTATCTGCATACGTCAAAATATGTTGTGGGATTATTGTTAGGCTTGTGATAATCAATGAGGTGATTATTATGTGTGTGAAAAATGTGGTTTTGGCGTTCATGTTGTCCTCCTTCTTATGTTAGGAGTATAACAAGCCAATTTGTTATTGAGAAAATGTATATTGCGGCTATTGTTGTGTATATTCCGAGGGGTGCTGCCTTTTGCAGTAGGTTGATGTATGGGTTGTTTGTGTCTTGGTTTTTTGAGGCGAGTTTTTTTGTTGCGAATAGTATGAGGCATGTAATCAGGAGGATTATTGGAGATGCTAAGTAAGGTGTTAGCCATTGTGAGGCTATTGCAACGTAGATGTTTGGCTCTAAGAAGGCGGAGTTTTTTATGTGGCTTATTTGTCTAAGTATCTCTTCAAGAAGGACGAGTGTGAATGTGGCCGCGAAAAAATTTTTCTGGATGTTTGTTATGCTTACCGACGGTGTTTGTGGTTTTTTCAGCATCTTTGTTGCGGGTTGTTGGAATTTTTGCGGCTGGGGGTTTGTGGGTGTCTGGTAGAGTTGCTGGTATGATGGGCAGTTGTGTGCTTTTGGTCCGCGGTGTTCCAGGCAGTAGTACTCTTTGCAGTAGGGACATATGTGGGTTATGTATGATTGTTCGTTGCAGTATTTACATTGCATTGATCGTTTCGCCTCTTTTGGCGTTGTTTAGGCTTTAGGGTGTGTTGTTATGGTATTTGTCCTGTTAGGCGGCCTGTTATGGCTGTCCAGAGTGGCAGGTAGGCTGTTCCGTCGATTTTTGCTATGAGTTCTTGGTATCGTATCGTTACGGTCATTGTTAGGCTTGCGAACCCCATGTTGAGGGTTCTATGTGCATCTTGATAATTTATCAATACTTTGCCGAGGATGATGCTGCATGTTGTTACGTTTTGGGCTGTTCCTGCTGATGTTAAGCTGGCATAGTCTGCTGAGATGCGTAATGTCATTTGCCCTTCTGTGTAGTTAAGGCTGAATTGTGATATCGTGAAGTTTACCAGGCTTATGTATGGAAGTATATCTTTAACTGGGTCTATCGAGGTTTCTGCTGCGAAAACTCTTACCGGGACAGGTATTTGCATTATTGATACTAGTACAAGCGATGCTAACATGGTTGCTGTTGCTGCTTTCCAGCGCCAGTTGCCCGTTCTCAGCCTTGGCAGCGTCCGCGGCTGTTTGTATGGAGTTTTTGCCCTAGGCATGTAGCCCTCTTTTTCGGGAATGTAGCTGCAGGCGAGGCATCTGTAGTAAAGCTCATTCAAAAAGCCTGAGGAATCCCTTCGGCATAATATCATCATATCATCATTACATTTGGGGCATCTCAAGGTCTTTCCCTTCTCCTCATTTGAATAAAATTAGGTTGGGCTGTTATTTAACTGCTTATGTAAAAAACCTCTATATTTCTAGAGAAGACATATCGTATCTGATGAAACAATAAACGCTGCGCTGAATCATCTGGCTTTGATCTGTAGATACTTGTAATATATTTCCGAAGCAACAGCGCATGTTGCAACAGCCATTATTAACAGCCACATTTCAACCATTGCAATTAACGGATTGTGTTCAAATGTAAGAGTTTCTATTCCGTTAAGGTTTAGGCAAAGGATAAAAAGGAAAATTAGTGAGGAAGCCATTGCAACAGATATTCCCGTGCAGAATAGGATGAATTTAAGGTTATTTTTGTTCATCCTTTGCAACCGTTTTAGCGTTTAATCTCTGAAGTTTAAAGTTTATGAACTTTTAATCTTTATCTTTCATAAAGATGCTGGGTAAGTTTTGGAAGAAGATGTGTAAATAAAAAGAGAGAGGAACAGTTATTTGTATAGTTTTCTGAATATTAATATTGCGGCGATTATTGCGGAAAGGGCTGCTATTAGCGATAGTGCTAGGCTTGTTGGCTGAAGCCCAGTTTCAGTTTTAATTGAGTCAAGTGTTGGTGATATGCTTCCAATGCTTGTTTGAATTTCAACTGTTTTTCCTTGGATGGACGTCACTTTTCCTTGGATGTCACCTATGTCAGTTTTTATGGTTACAGTGTTCGCATCGACGAGTATAATTCTTGCGTGTATATCGTCGAGGGTTGTTTTCACTGTCCCGATGTCCGTTTTTATCGTTGCTGTATCTCCTGAGAGGCTTATTATTTGGCCTTTAATTGCCGCTATGTCCGTTTTTATATCACCAATACTCGTCTGAATTGTCGCCAAACCGCCTTCTATGCTTGCCAGCCTAACCTTCAAGGTGTCGACACTTGCCCTCATTTCTCCTAGGTCCGTAAGGATTGTTGCTATTCCGTTGTCTATGCTTGCTATTTTTGCGTTTATGGCAGTTAGATTCAGTACTATTGTTCCTACGTTTGTGTTTATGGTTGCAATGTCCCCGCTTATTGCGGTTAGTGCAGCGTTGAAGCCGTCAAGTGTTGGGCTTACTATGAAGCCGGATACTCCGAATCCGCTCAGTGCAAAGCCTTCAAACGCTTTTGTGGCGTTTACTTTGATGAAGTAGTTTCCTTTTTGTGGGGGGCATGTGAATGAGGCCGTGTATAGCCCTGTGTCTACACGTTTGGCTGTTAAGCTCGTTAGGAATGCGTCTTCGCGGTAGAGTCGGAGGGATATTGCTGTCGGATCTGTTGCTGCCCCGTCTAGGTCTATTTCGGCGTAGACTGTTATGTTTTCGCCTGCGAAGTATAGTGTGCCTGTGTTGACTCTTACGTATATTGGATCTTTGAGAACCATGAAGGATGTTGCGGCTTTGTATTGGGTTTCGTCTTTGTGGGTTTGCATGTTGAATTGGTATATTGATATTTCGTAGTTGCCTGGCGATAGGGCTGGAACTTTGAGGAATTGTGAACCTTCATGGTATTGTCCCTCAGCGTCGCGCCAGCATAATGTTCCGTTCCATATGGGGCTTGTTGGGTCTGTGTGGCTGAAGTTGTATGCGAAGGGCAGGTAAAGTTTTGATGCCCACGCATAGTCAAATTCGTTATTTAATATAAAGCCCTTCTCGAAAACCCAGTACTTATTGGGTCCAAAGTCTAGGGCGAGTGTCCAGTTGTGCTCGTCTGTTATGGTTACTTTCGTTCTGCAGTCGTAGGTTTTGTTGCTGTACACTGGCAGCGGCAGTCCCGAAGCTTTTATGGTTACGTATTGACCGCTCAACCCCGCTGTTTGCTCAGCCCAAACTTTTGTATTAACTTTGAAAAATGCCGCTTGGGAATATGCTGCTACTTTGGGATCTGGTTCTGCCGGATCTGGTGGTTTAGGTGGAGGTGTAACGCCCGGCAACCATCCGCTTCGCACTCTTGTCGCTCGTTCTATCGCGTATACTGGGTGATATCCGCCGTAGCTTTTTGGTATTTTGAATCTAAAGGTAAATGTGCCTTTTGCGTCGGTTTTTGGAGGGTTCACCGTTGGTGTTAATGTTAAATCGTCTAATTGAGGCTTCCACACCAGCTTAATACCTTTCATACCCATTGCATCGTTCCATTCATCCCACTCAAACGCCCATTCCCAGACTGGAGGTTTGCCTAGACTTATGTCGCGATATATGACATCGACGTCTACATTTTTGTTAAAACCTTTGCCTGTAATGTTAACTGTGTCATCAGCGTAACCGTCGTTAGGGGCGATCCATACCCATGGAATAACAGTAAAACTGGTTTTATTTGTTATTTGGCCGCTTGTTAATGTTATATCATATGGCAGTGTTTTCGTAAGATTAGTTGGGTCAACTCTTCTGGGCACTTCTGGAACTTGAAAACTTAGTTCAAACGCTCCGAATCTATCTGTTGTGTTTTTGCCTAATTCAGTGGTGTCAAACGTAACTGTTACTTCAGAGTAGGGTTTGAAGCCTGATTTGGCTTCTATTTTGGCGTTTGAGCCTACATGCCCAACAGGTTGACCTAACAAGAAGCACAGATCGGTTGTGTATACGCGGAGGGGCGGTTTTGGTTTAAACCAAAAGAACATTATGGGAGCAGATTCGTTCTTGTTTTCGGCGTAATCATATGCCATGGCTGTGGCTTTGTACCATGCTTCGTCGCGCAATTTGTCGCCTGTTGTCTTCCACCAATACACTTTTTTGATTGAGTCATACTTCATGATGTCTATGTAAGTTAGTGGTGATGTACCAGTTTTTTCTATGTAGGTGAACCACAATTCAACTTTTTTGATGCCGGATGGATGGAGTCCTTCGGTGTCACTTGCTGTTGCGTTTACCCATACTATGTCTCCATCTTGGAATATCGTTCCGTTTGCCGGATATATTATTTGGACTGTAGGTAGGTGATTGTCTACTAGTATGAAGAGTTCGTAAAAGTTTGTCAATGGTGGCGATCCTGCATCTACCGTCCAGACGTCAATGTTGTGCCTGCATTCACCTGGACCCTGCGTCATGAATAGCCCGAAGCTCACTGTTTCGCCTACCTGAATGGTGTAATTGAGACTGTCTGTTCGGAAATACAATACTGTTGGGCGTTTGTTGGGGCCAAATTCGTCTGGGGTTGCGTACCAGCCTGTCTTGTTTTGACTTGTTTGGCTAAAGTTGAAGTTTGAATTTCCGATTGCGTCTTTCTCAAAGACTATTTTTATTTCCTTTATTTGGTCCGGTCCGTTGTTTTTTACTGTGAAGGTTATCCATTTTGGCGTGTAGCCGTTCCAGTAGTATTCGTTTGCTGCTCCTGGGTGCGGTGGGTATGTCGGGTCTATTGGTGGCTCTTTTGCCCATGCTACGGTGGCCGTGTGGGATGCGAATGTTATGTTTATTGATGCTAGGTCAATAGCTATGGTCAGCATTATAGCCATAGCTAAGAATTTTTTCATAGTCTCCTTTCTCCATTCGAGAATAATGTACTTTAAACGTAAAGTTATAGTTTCTGGAACTGTATTATAGAAGAATCTTCTTAAAAATAATTGTTGGTTTAGTTTAGGTTAGGTTTTCTTGGAGACTGTGTATGTTGAGAACGTATGGGGTTATTAGGATGTTTCTATTCATTAAGTCATTTATTTTCGCTATTTCTATCATTTCTGGCGTCTTGGTTATTATCACTATTTTTTGTCCGAGGGCGTGGTTAATGCTTGTTTCGATTAGGTTTGTTAGGCCTATTCGGGATGTGTAACGTATTATTCTTGTTCTAACGTGGGGGTGGCTCATTTTGTTCAGCTTTATTGCCAGCCACGCTAGTTTCAGTTTTGCATCTTCTACTTCGTCCGTTAATATTATGATTTCACAGAACCCTCCGTATTGTTCTGAAAACTTGAATATCGTGTTTATTTGTTCGATTAGGAATTCTTGTTTGTTTTGTGTTGGCATTACGAATGTTATTGTCGGGTTTAGCTGGGACATTGCCACCGTTTTGTTTTAGGTCGTCTTTTGTAAAAAGGCATGCTTCCAAATGGTAATATGTCGTAAGAAACAATATTCCTAACGTTTACAACTAGAAGAATATTACATAACGCATAAATGAAACCTTAAACTTTACAACATTTGGGAGAAAAGTTGAGCTTAGAGGAAATTGAGGCTTTCCGCAGATCGTTGAAGAGCTGCCCAAAGTGCGGTTCAGCTGAGGGCTTTTGGCTTACCGCAAAAACTGACAGAAGCTATTTTCAGTGTAAGCATTGCGGGGCTATCTTAGAAATCTACGAGGTTTTCCCGCAAGCGAAGGAAAGCAAGGTTTCAAAAGAGCTTTTTAGAAAGTTAAGGGTATAGTTTAACGAGTTTGAAGGTTTAAACTAAGTTTTTCAGTTTTCTAAGATCTCAGAATCTTCACAAAAGCTCCTAAACGTTTTCGAAAAGTTTATAGCGGCATGCCGCTAAGCAGTGGTTTGTTCAAGAGTGGTACTATTCGCTATTGCTTTTAATTTTGATAATTTATCGTAGAAAAAGCAGGAAGGAAGCCGAAGAGGCGTTCTATTCAGGCTGGACTGCTTGGCATTATGGCTATGACTTGCGCGGCAGAAGCCGAAAGTACGGAAATTTCGCAGGGCCTGGACAGGGAAAAACTAAGAGATGACGGAAGCCTTCTCCTTTCTCCCGCTTGGGCTGGAACTGTATATGGTTGACTGGTTATAAAATGGTTGTTTTTGTGTCGGTATATGTCGTTTTTGAAAATATGCTGTTTCGTGTGCTCATTTCTGTTCTCGAAACTTTGCTTTTAGGCGCGTTCCAGACTGGTTATTCTTGGATAGAGATGTTCGAAAACATAGTCTCTGAGGCGGCTCAGACGCTCGTGGTGCTTTTCTGGATTCTGCTAGCCTCCATCATAATCTGGGGCGCGCTTTGGGTGCACTCCTACAGGAAGGGCTGAGCAGGGCAAGTTGTGGCTTGTTTTTGTGTAGTGTTGACTGAGTGAGTTGGTTGGTGACTTTTTACGTTTAGTGTTGATGAGTGATGCGAAACACATAAATTCGGTTTTCCCGTTCTACAAAATCTGGTCGGGCGGTAGCTCAGCTTGGTAGAGCTTCCGAGCAGGCCAGCTGTGCTGGCAGGCGGAGACGCTGTAGACATCTGCCCTTGGTGGGTGTTGCTCAGCTACCAAGCGCACATGCAGAGACCGGAGTGTCGCCGGTTCAAATCCGGCCCGCCCGACCAAATCTCTTTTCACCAAAATAAGGTAAGAGCATGCTTATTTTTCATAAAACAATCGAAATGAGGATTGGTCGCTGAAAAACGGCAAAAGTTTGTCTTTTGCTTTAATGGAGCTTTGCATTACACATGATGATTAGGTTCATGGTTGTTTCACAACAGCAGTCAAATTCGTCCTTTTGAATGGTTTAATTACTTTGTCATGATTATTGTTGAATGGTGGATTTGGTTGACTGAAGCTGTGTCTGTTCCTCGTCCGTTGCTGGAGGAACTTTGCGAGCATTTTGACAAGATAGAGAAGATTTTGGCTACTATGGGGGAACTATCCGATAAGAAAGGGTTGGAAAGGATAAAGAAAAGTCTTAAAGAATACAAGAAGAGAGAATATATAACCGTGAATAGTCTCGAAAAAATTAGAGAAGCCTTGATGAAGGACTGGAGTTTGCCATATAAGTCGGTTTTTACAGATTTCCATTGATGTTGCAAAAAAGATTTAAAAATTGCTGCAGTTTTCGAAGAAGCATCTGAAATTATGAAGTTGTCCTAGAGGGTGTATTTAGAATCCTTATTTGAAAGCCATAGACTTTAGGTTACGTTTGAAAATGAATATTCTCGTGGATGACTAGAAGCGTGCGGTAACATTTGTCAATGGAAGGTTGGCTGCATAGGAAAGCTGAGGAGAACGCCCACAACGAAATCTTGGCTTTTTTAATGATAATTTTGGGCGTAAACCTTCTCACCGGCGGGCTCCTTGCGATAATCATCGCCGCGGGAGAACCAAGTTGGCTCCTCAGTTTTCCCTGCATGCCATTACAAGCTTCACCAGCCTACTTGGGGCTGATCTTGACTGTTGCAGGCTTCGCAGTTCTGGCGGTTGGCTTCGTACTTGTCATGCACTATGACAGAAAAAGATCATGGTACATAAAGGAAATAGAGAAATCTTCGATGCCTAAAAAATGGAAAACAAACTCTGAAACAGTTGACCAAATTCTTGAAGAATATTCGGGGAAAAGAGAGAAGACATCAGGCTAACTATTAACAATGTCGCCTCCAGATATAGCACGCAAGTCTGTTCCTAAGTTCGTTTGTGTGGTGGCTTATGCTTCTGGTTTGATCAACGGCGTGTGACGGCTGTGTTGGGATGCGAGAGGTATCGTAGAACTATGCGGCCGTGTCTCGTTGCGACTGAGGAAGCGAATCCAAGCACGCGTATGCGTGTTCAAAATTCCTGGTTTACGTGTGCGTGTGCGCTCGAGGCTCTACCCTCCGGTCTAATATATGATCCAAATATGATTTAACAAGGAGCATGCGCGGCCTTCCAGCTTCGCTCGACGGGCAACTTGTGCTTCAAGGATTTGCAGGGCCTGCTGAAGGGTAGCTCATTAATATTGCTGTTAGGGGATCGTTCAGACCCGTTTTGGCTTCTGGTGCTTTTGCTCTGAGCAGTTCAGCAAGTTCTGTTTTTAGGCATAAGCCCGTCATTCTAGGTTTAGGCATGCTTTTCTTTTCCTCCTTTACGTTTTACTTTGTCTGCTTGGCTTTTAAAGTGCAGTAAAGAATTTTTTGCAGTGGCAGATGCTTCCTATTTCACAGAAGTTCTTCTATTCTTCACTAAACTCATATTTACCTCTATTAATTATACTTTATCAATTTAATTTCACAAAATAAAGGGAGGATTAAGCGGTGAAAGAAGTGAATATTGGCATTTTAGGTTATGGCTTTGTCCAGTCAACTTTCCATATGCCTTGCTACAAGGAGATTTCGGCTGCAAAGGTAGTGGCAGTAGGTGGACGAAGAAAAGAAAATGCTGAAAAGTTTGCGAATACATGGGGCATAAAAAAAATCTATTCTGGAGAAGATTTTGTCGAAAAGTTATGTGCAGATCCCGAAGTTGAAGTGGTGGACATAGGATTGCCTAATTTTCTTCATAAAAAGGCCGCTATACTGGCAGCTGAGAACGGAAAGCACGTAATCTGTGAGAAGCCTCTAGCGCGCAATATAGATGAAGCTAAGGCTATGCTGGATTCTGTTAGAAAAGCAGGAGTAATCCACTGCTATGCTGAAAATCAAATATTCATACCGCACATCTCAAGAGCAAAAGAAATAATTGAGAGAGGCGCAATCGGAAACATTTTCTGGGTTAGAAGCAGAGAAGCCCATTTTGGACCACATTCAGCCTGGTTCTGGGACCCCAACCTCGCTGGAGGAGGCGTCTTAATGGATATGGGTTGTCACTCCGTTGCGACGGCGCAATATCTCATCGATAAAAAGCCGAAGGAAGCATTTGCTTGGGGGGCTACTCTAGTTCATACAACTAAAGCTGAAGACAACAGCCTTGCCCTAGTTAGGTACGAAAAGAACGAGCTTAGCCAATCGGAAAATAGCTGGGCTGCTCATGGCGGGCTAGATATTCGATTCGAAATTTATGGATCAGACGGCGCAATCTTCATTGATCCAACTAGAGAAACAGGCGTCAAAATTTTTACTGTTACTTCGGAGGAAAAAGTTGGATACATCGTTGAGAAAGCTGAAGCCAAAAAAGGTTGGATGTATCCAATTTGGAGAGAACACGAAGTCTATGGATATTTATTTGAACTACAGCATTTTATATCCTGCATTGTAAAGGGCGAAATGCCAGGAGAAACCTTCGAAGACGGATACACCGTTAATTGCATACTTGATTCTTGCTATAAGTCAATGCAATCAAAGAGATGGGAACCAGTTTTTTGAATATCAGATAGTCTACAGCCCAACTAATGATGCTTACGCAGTTAAATCAATCTCTCTCCAGTTCTCCCGTCAAAAATGTGGATTTTCTTTTCATCAAGCATCATCCAAACGTTTTCGCCAACCTTCACATCTTCGGTCGGTGTTGTTATCGCGACAAAAGAACACTCACCAACTGTCAGATGAACGTGAAGCTCTCTTCCTATTAACTCAAGCATATCTACGTTGGCTTCAATTGCGTTTTTCTGGCATTTCTTTGCTAGCGTAGTGTTTTCCGGTCTGAAACCTAAAATGACTTTTGATTCTTTGGCCTCCTTCATCTTCTTTTCCATCCAAGAGAGCGGCTCAAACATGGTAACTCCTAAGTCTATCACGAGTATCTCATTCTTTTCTGCAAGATTGCCCTCGATCATGTTCATCGGAGGGCTTCCAATGAAACCAGCTACAAATGTGTTTTTGGGAGCGTCGTAGAGTTCTCTAGGTGTATCAACCTGCTGCAAAATACCATCCTTTAAAACAGCGACCCTGTCTCCTAATGACATAGCCTCAACTTGGTCATGGGTCACATAAACCGTAGTTGTGCCCAACTTCTGATGCAGTTTTTTCAATTCAACTCTCATGCGAACTCTTAACTTAGCATCGAGGTTGGCAAGGGGTTCATCCATTAAGAAGATCTTAGGTTCTCTAACAATCGCTCTTCCTAATGCGACCCTTTGTCTTTGGCCGCCGCTGAGTTGCCTAGGCTTCCTATCTTGGAGTTGTGAGATGCCCAGCAGCTCTGCTGTGGTCTTGACTCTTTTCTCAATCTCACTCTTACTTTTCTTCCTGATTTCAAGAGGAAAAGCGATGTTTTGGAAAACTGTCATGTGAGGATAGAGGGCATAATCCTGGAATACCATTGCTACTTCTCTTTCTTGAGGTGACACGTAAACATCCTGTTCAGGGGCTGTCACAAGCTTGTCATCAATCCAGATCTCTCCTTCATCAGGTTTGAGCAACCCTGCAACGCAAAGAAGTGCCGTGCTTTTGCCGCAACCAGATGGGCCCAGCAAAATGAAGAATTCTTTTTCTTCTATTTCCAAGTTTAGATTCTTGACGGCTACTACTTCTCCGAATTTTTTGGTCAGATTTTTTATGACCACTCTTACCAATTTCGATCCTCTTAACCTTTGACAGCGCCAGCCATGTATCCTTTTATTAGATATTTCCCAAGTATCAAATAGACAATTATTACAGGCAATGCGTACCACAATGCTCCGGCCATTTGAACGTTCCAAAACGCTGTAGTTGTTCCTTTCAAGTTAGCTAAGGCCACCGAAGCAGGAAGGGCCTCACTCCCTCTGGCCAATACCAACCCGAAAAGAAAGTCGTTCCAGATACTGGTGAATTGAAAAACCCCAGCCACCACAAAGGGCGCTGATGAAAGTGGCAATAATATGCGTCGATAGATTGCCCACGTTCCAGCCCCATCAGTTTTTGCCGCCATTATAAGGCTGTCAGGAATCTCTTTGTAAGAATTCCTGAAGAGGAGTGTACATATTGGAATGCCGTAAGCGGTATGTGCCAAAATCAACCCTTCTATAGTGTTGTATAACCCCAGCCTCGACATTGTTAGCACTAATGGGATGAGAACAGTCTGATAGGGAATAAATATTCCTATTGAAAAGAATAGAAAAACTAAATCCGAACCTTTAAACCTGATTTTCGAAAGCACGTAACCGTTTATCGAACCGATAATGCAAGAAAAGATCGTGGCAAGTAACGTGAATATGAGACTGTTGAAAAGAGGCTTTTCCATAATATTGAAGGCTTCTATCCAAGGCTCCAACGTCAGCGAAGGTGGGGGTTCAACAGGCGTCGTGTAAATTACGTCTCTTTTCGTTTTAAGTGAAGTCGTAAAACCTGTCCAGAACGGAAGAACAAATGCGAACGCGAACAGAATGAGTAAGATGTAAAGCAAAATGCGTCTGGGTCTCGGAAACTTCACTCTTCCCTCCTCCTAGAAGACATATACAAATAGGGTACAACGATCAACATTACAATCACAAAAAGCACTGTTGCGATGGCAGCTCCGTAGGCAAAATGTGTCATACTAAAAGTTTCTCTAAACATTTCCAACGGCAAAACGAAAGTGGAGTAACCGGGTCCGCCACCTGTAAGTATGTAGATGAAATCAAACCCTTTAAGTGCAAAGACCATGAGAATGACGAATACAGCTAGAACGGAAGATTTCAGCTGAGGTATCATAATCCGCCTGTAAAGGTTGAAACCGTAAGCACCATCAACCTCAGCTGCCATCACCTGCGACTCTGGGATTGATCTTAGTCCTGCCAAGAAAACTAACATTGTATAACCAGAAAATTGCCACGTAAGGGCCAGAATTACGCAGTACATAGCGATGCTTGAATCTGTAACCCAGCCTGATTTCAGAAAGCTAAGTCCGACGTTTTCTAATAAGATGTTTATAACTCCCACTTTTGGATCATACATCCAAGCCCATAGAGACGCTGTGATTACAAATGAGAGAGCAAAGGGTAAAAGATACATGGTTCTAAAAACGCCTTCCGCCCTGACTTTCATGTCTAACAAAATTGCAAGAAAAAGACCTAGAAGAATGCTAGAGGGTACAAACAATAATATCAAAAGCAGATTGTTTTTCAAGGAAATCCAAAATACCGAATCGTAAAGAAGATCTGCATAACGACGAAATCCAACAATGCTATAGCTAGGCTGAAGCCCCTCCCAATTTGAAAGTGATACAACAACGTTCCATCCTATGCTGACGTAGACGAAGTAGCCTACCAATAAAACTGATGGCAGTAACACAAGAATGGCAATTACGCTTTCCTTCAACGAATTTCATCTTCTACTTTTAGTATAATATCGAGTTTTATATAAAAATAATCAAAAAAAATGGGAGGTTTTTAATGCAGTGTCCAGACCTTAGTAAAGTCGGCGCTTGCGGCTGTGACGGCACTGGTTAAGGCTGTGGCGGCCGCGCTTACATCTTTGCTGTCAACGAAGGCTGACATTATATCATCAAGTTTTGCGGTGAATGCCTCCGGCATGCCGCTTCCGTGAACCACGCTTGGATACATGTATGTCACCGTCGTGAAATCCGCTATGGCTGCCTTCTGATATGACCCATACTTCGTCTTATCGGCGTCGGTACGCGCTGATATTGAACCTTTTAGTGGATTGAATGCGTCTTGGCCCTCCTTTGATCCAACAACTTGTAACCAATTGAGAGAGTTCTCTGGGTGCTTTACTCCTTTCGGGTGCTCGAAGCAATCTATACATAGGCCATACATGTTTTCGGTTCCGGGAACCGCGAACGTTCCATAGTCTACTCCGTAGACCTTGTTTGCCACCAGAAATTCTCCGTTAGCCCAGTCACCCATTATGTTAAATGCTGATTCGTTTCTAATCACCATTGCCGTGGCTCCATCCCAAGTCAAGGCGGCGTGGTTATCATTAACATAGCTTAGATATTTAGAGAACTTCGTTAGTGCATCTCGAAGTGTTGTATTTGTCGCGGAGGTTACTTTGCCATTTATGAAATCTTGGTAAAAACCAATTCCCTCGCTGGCTATAATTTGCTCTAACACGTGAGTTGCTGCCCATTTGCCCTGATCTCCAAGCGCTATTGGTTTTGGCATCCCTTCGGCGACGAGTTTGTCACATGCGGCGAAGAAGGCGTCCCAAGTTGTGATGTTAGCTGAAATTCCGTGTGCGTCTAGAACTGCTTTATTATACCATACCACGTTTACTCTGTGAATGTTTACGGGGACAGCATAATAATTTCCACCGAATTTAACCATGTCCTTCACTACAGTCGGAAAAACAGTTTCCCAGCCTTGTCCACTCCACAGATCGTTTATTGGATCCAGATAACCTCCATCCACGTAAGGTTTCATTTCGTAACCAGCGTGCAATTGAAACGCATCCGGTGCTTCTCCTGCAAGAACAAGCGACTTCATAAGAGCTTTCATTACGTATCCCGCACCGCCTGAAACAGGGCTCTGAATTACACCTACGTCAGGATATTTGCTTTCATAAACACCGACCAGCGCAGTAATAGCTGCCTTTTCCCCGCCGGAAGTCCACCAATGGTAGATTTCAAGCACATTAGCCTTCGCAGGCCTCGTAAAGTACCATGTTGCAACGCCAACGATAGCCCCAGTAATGATGACCGCCAAAATCAACGCGTAAACTGTTTTTATTGCGCCATGATGTCCTTTCGACATATTTACCTCATTCCTTCTATTTGCGTCTTTTGCATTTACGTCTTGATGCCTTTTTAAAACTTTCCACTTGCATGCGAGAAAGACGAGTTAATTACCGCTGGCCCAAGATTATTGCCTGCATTAAGTCTTATATGACTTTGTGCGAGATTATGCTTGCAGGGTGGGCTTCACAGAATGGCGGTGGAAAATGTTGTTTGAGGGTTCTAACAGAGTCAACTTGATAAAGCCTTCGGCGATTCGAAGAATGCTTGAGCTTTCGGCAGGAATGAAGGATGTCATTCACTTGGAGCAAGGTGAGCCAGACTTCACGACTCCAGGGCACATTTTAGAAGCGGCTGTTGAGGCGACGAAGCGAGGTTTCACTCACTACACAGACACTAACGGGGTACTGGAACTTCGCGAAGCCATAGCCGAAAAACTTGAAAAAGACAATGGAATTGAGGTTGACCCGCAGACTGAGGTGACCGTTACGTCGGGTTCTCAAGAAGCCATGCTGATTGCCGCCTTGGGGTTTCTGAATTCAGGCGACGAGGCGCTGATTCTTGATCCGTTTTATCCTGCATGTTTTGAAGACACATTATTAGCGGAGGCGAAGCCTGTCACACTCCCGCTACACGAAGAAAGGAATTACCAGATAGAAATGGAAGCATTGCAAACGAAGATTACGGACAGAACGAAGATGATTTGGATGTGCAACCCTTCTAACCCAACAGGGCACGTGTTCTCGAAGCAGGACCTTGAAATCATAGCGGAAGTGGCGCGCAAACACAACCTGATAGTTTTTGCCGACGAGATATACGAGAAGATTGTCTACGATGGCGCAAAGCATGTCAGCGTAGGTTCTTTGCCTGGCATGGAGGACAGAACAATAACATTGAATGGCTTCTCAAAAGCGTACGCCATGACTGGATGGAGAATTGGATATGTGGCTGCTGGAGAGAAGCTATCAGCCACCTTGCGCAAACTACATTACTACGCCGTCTTATGTCCAAACGCGATTTCACAGAAGGCAGCTGTTGCTGCGTTGGCTGGCCCACAGGATTGCGTTCAGGAAATGGTGAAGGAATACAGCAGAAGAAGAGAGCTCGTGCTAAATGAGCTTGATAAGACTGATTCTCTATTCTACACTAGACCAGAAGGATCATTCTACGCCTTTCCAAACTTCACAAGCTACGAAAAATCTGATGAAACGTTCGCTACACGTCTGCTAAAGGAAGCTAGGGTCGTGACCACTCCTGGCTCGGGCTTCGGAAAAGCCGGAGAAGGACACTTAAGAATATCCTATTCAGTCTCCTATGAGCAGGTCAAGGAAGGAATGGAGCGAATCAGAAGATTTCTGCAACGCAAGACATAACTTGCACAGCGACATGGGATGGCGAAAATTCCGAAAAGCTTACTCACGATTCAGAATGCTTCTGCGCTTTTGGTCTCTCACCAGTCAATTCATTGTGGTTCAGTATAGCCCTTCCGCGCCCATCGTGTTTTGGAAGCACACTGACATGAGTCTTTCAAGTCCTAGTTCACTCTATGTAGAGAGGGGTTAGGAACCGCAGAGAGCATCAGAGTATCAGCAATCTGGTCAATTGCTGGCAATTCAAAAGGTTCCCATCGCAATTGTGTCAGGATTTTTGCTTTGTTATTGTGACGGTGCCTTTGTCTGCGTCTACTTTCACAAAGTCGCCAGTCTCTATGGCTTCAAATGGGTCCTTTTCCAGTCTGTCCACCAGAGGAACCTTCACCATAAACGCACTGACCACAAGCACCGTTTCCACATCCTTAACTATCAAAGCTTCAGGAGCAAGGTTATTTAACGCAAGTTTGAAGAGGCCATCTATCTGAACGACTGAACTGGCCTTTCCCGACGGAAACACAAGCACCTTACCTGCAAGATTCTTTCCAGCCAACTCGTGACTTTTCTCTCTAACTACGCCTGTCTTGGGGTCTGTAAGGTAGAAACAGATGGGTTCACGCGAAACCAGAGCCTCACCCTCGCCGGAGCCGCCTATGATCTTGTGGCATTTTAAGACAATTTTAGAGCTTTTCATTTCCACTTCCCCTTAATCGCAGCTTCAGTGCAGTCCTGCAGTCTCGAGACTATGACGTCTTTGAATCTCCTGTAGTAAGCGCATTTCGGCGAGTCCGTCATGCCCACCTTGTTCTTGTATGCAATCCAGCACGGTTCATCTATGCAAGTGTCAATCACAACATGCCCGCCAGCCCTCTCTATAGTGTCTACATACCCTGTTCTTTCTGCCAACATCCTAGCAGTGGCTGACGTGCAAACCCAAAACGAAATACCGTCACGTATCTTTTTACCTTCCAACAGCCTGGCAACTTCCTCCACCTGCTTGAGAGTGTAATGTGGGCAACCAAGCATGACGAAGTCTATCTTCCCACTTGTCGTTTGAAGCTCTTCGCAAGCCCTCTTGAGTTCGCGATCGGTTACGGTGATTTCGTCCACTGGAGTATCTCCTTGAAAGGCCTCTTTGACAGTTTGAGCTTCAACGGTAAAGCCAGGGATGTAAAACATGGATATGGCTCCGGACACGTTTGACATTGCGCAGAAGTTTATGAGTTCCTCCGTGCTCGGCTGTCTTGTTACGCCAGTGAAAACTGGGATTCCGTAACCTATCTGCTTGCCAACGTAGTATCCCAGAAGGGTGTAGTCGAACTCGTCCTTCAATGCTGTTTGCACTTTGACCAAATGCGTGCCTTTCCGGTTCTCCTTGACAAGTAGCCCATACTTTGGAGTCTTGCCGACCACGCCTGCGGCCAACGCGCTTTGGGCTGCTTCCCGATTTGTTCTCGCGCCTATAACAGAATTCACGTAGGGTGTAGCGCTTGACTCCGAGAAGGCAACGGTTTCACCGTACAGCGGGATGTTCTCTGCCAAGTAGGGTACACAACTCCAGCTGAGTATCGCGCCTACTCGCTTGTAGGCTTCCATCACTCTCCGAGCAACTTCAGCCTCGTCCTTCGGAATAAAATCAAACAAGTTTTCAAAATATTCAATGTCATACACAGGGTTTGTGCTGGTGGGCACCTTGCAGCGGGCTCCTCCGTTAGCCAGAAGCTCGACGAAGTAAAGGTCTCCTTCTTGTCCGCTTGAAGCGGCGTGAGCACGGCTTACGGGAATCATTTTCTCAGCGTCATAGGCATCTCCTATTGCCACGAGCAATTCCATTGCTTTTTGCGTTCCTTCTCCGTATTCGCCTTTGAGGATTCTTTCTTCGTCTTTCGTTAAGTGCATTTCAATTCACCTTCTGCCTCTTTGCTGTTGCTAGCAGGTGTTTTGAACGTGACCTTCCAAAAACTTCACAACATTATCGATGCAAATGTCAGTGCATCTCTTCGCCGCCTCGACGGTGTGAAACCCGATGTGAGGAGAAAGTATCACATTGTCAAGTTTGAACAGAGGATTATCTTTGCTTGGCGGTTCGCTTTCGAGCACATCTAGGCCGGCGAAAGAAATCCTGCCTGACTTCAGTGCGTCGAACAAGGCATTTTCGTCAATTACTTTGCCTTGGGACGTGTTAATTATGACAGCGCGGTTTTTCATAGCCTCGATTTCCTTTTCGCCTATCAGTCCCTCTGTTTCCGATGTTAGAGTAACGTGCAGAGTTATGACGTCGCTTTCCTTTAGCAGCGTTTTGAGGTCGACGTGTTTTATCCCGATTTCTTCTGCCCGTTTCAGGTTGGGGTACTTGTCGTAGCCCAAAACTTGCATTCTGAAAACCCTGGCTATCTCAGCGACTCGGCAGCCTATGACGCCCGTGCCAATCACCCCTAGGGTTTTCCCCGCCAGCTCCCTACCTGCGAATGGTCTCCAATCGAAGTCACCATTCCTGACATGCTTGTCAGCCAACGGCAATTTTCTGATCGCTGCCAGCAACAAGGCAAAAGTGTGCTCAGCAACTGATTCCGTCGCGTAACCGGGAACGTGTGTGACGACAACTCCCTTTTCTTTGGCTGCCTCAAGGTCGGCGTAGTGACATGTGGTAGCCCATATTGATATCATCTTGAGTTCTTTGGCGGAATCAATGATGTTTCTGGTCAGGTCGCTCCAGCCGACTATTACGATGTCAGCTTCCTTTATCCTTTCTTTCAGTTCGTCAGGCGTTTTGGGCGGGTTTTGAAAAACCTGCAGGTCGCCGAGCGCTTGAAGTTTCTTGACGTGTTCTTGTTCTAAGTAGACGTGGTCTGCGACTACTATCTTCATTTTCATCATTTCTAGAATGTGGGCAGTCACTTTTAAGAATTCTTTCGGGCTTTGTGCAAAAATGTTATTATCAGATTAGAGACATACTTTGCTGGTGAGGGGTTGTCTTTGAGTTTGTTTGGCTACGACGTTATAGGGCTTATTGGCTTGGTAGTCCTTGGGCTGATAATTATCTTCATTATTCGCCTGGTCTTGATTCTCATACCAGCCATTATCGTTGCTGTCGTAGTTTGGTTTTTCACGGGAAGCATGTGGTGGGCTGGAATAGCCTTTCCCGTTATTGCAGCGTTGTCCGTGTTGAAGAAGCTGTGATGAAAATGCGGTTTGTTTTGAAAAACGGCTTGAAAGCTTGTCTTTTTGATTAGACTGCCCTTAGGTTTGCGGCTCGTCCTTTCATAAGGCTTTTATATTTGATGGATTTTGGATAAGAGTAATCGAAATGTGAGATTAAGGTGCTTGAATGGAGCCCAGTAAGAAACCGTTAAACGTGTTGGTCAAGCAGTTGAAT
>Ga0315296_10001210_pt1 | contig 22578 bp, 15 predicted proteins | sample YL17G14_18_MG_FD_203921 | JGI IMG/M metagenome (GOLD analysis project Ga0315296, IMG submission 203921) | Sediment microbial communities from Yellowstone Lake, YNP, Wyoming, USA - YL17G14_18 | ecosystem: Environmental > Aquatic > Freshwater > Lake > Sediment | place: USA: Wyoming | collected...
GCAGCTGACATTGTGTTGGGTCAACCTTCGTTCAATACGTCTGCCTGTAACGGTGACAGTGGGTACCAGATGTACCCGGATGTACCGATGGCCAGCGCCCAGACGCTCTGTGGGCTTCGTGAGGAACAGATGAGCATATCGGAAGGTGGCTCGTCCGCGACAATGGCGACCGATGATGAAGGCAATCTGTATGTGCCGGATTTCTTCAACAACCGTGTGTTGCGCTACAATCAGCCGTTCCTGACCGACACCAGGGCAGATCAAGTATGGGGGCAGGCCGACTTCGCCGGGGTGTTCTGCAACCGTGGCGCCTCATACGGGAGGCCCGATAGTAAGAGTCTTTGCCTCGCTCAACCTGAGGGGTACGGAGACCACATGGCGGGTCTGGCCGTTGATTCCAATGGCAACCTGTGGGTCGCCGATAATCGCAATCACCGCGTCCTGCGTTTCCCGTTCGACATGAGTGCGGGTATGCCAGCGCAAGAGGCTGACCTGGTCCTCGGCCAGCCGGATTTTTCGACAGCAATCCCGGGAGACGCCCTCGATCAGATGCATAACCCCGCCTCCGTTCGTGTGGATCAGAACGGCATCGTGTATGTTGCCGACGGTGCCGAAGGAGGTGGCACGGACGGCCGCGTACTGGTCTTTGAGCCCCCGCTATCCAACGGTATGTCTGCAAGTCGGGTGCTGGTCGGTGACCTGACAAGGCCAACGGGATTGGAGATCGCTCCTGATGGCAGCCTGTGGATCAATGACTGCGACGGCTGGAGACTCCTCAATGTCGCCGATGGCACTATACGGCACGAAATACATCTCACGGATCAGCGCCTCTGGGGTGGCCTGGGTGTAGATCGCGACGGGAACGTGATGGCTACCGGATGGGATCCCCAAGAGGTCCTCCGCTTTTCTGCCCCCTCCTACGTTCAGAACCGGGCATTTCTTCGCTCCGAGCCGACCGGGATGTTCAATCAAGTGGGGCCTCGCGGTCTACGTCACGGCAGGGGCCTCGAGGTGGCGGCCGGCCAATTGGTCGCCGCCGATGGAGAACGTCTGTTGTTCTGGAACAATCCTTGGAGCTTGAGAAACTACCAGCCAGCGGATGGAGTTATAGGCCAGCCGGACTTCCACACGCGACCGAGGTGGGCTCCGGAGTTCGCCAGTATGCGGGCAGATGACCATGGGTGGCTGTGGGTCGTGCGTGGCGTTGCCTGGGAAGACGCTGCCGTTTACGGCTACCAGCTTCCCCTAAAGAACCAGGCAACACCGATACTCACGTTGACATCCCCTCTTCCGCTCCAGGGTGGGGGCGTATTCACTTGGACCGGCTGGCTCTCATTCGGCGGACTTGCTGTCCAGACCAATTGCGACTGCCTCTGGCTGTCGGACAAAGACAACCACCGAGTGTTCCGCATCCGGAATGTCAGTACCGAGCCAGCGGTGGACGTCGTTTTGGGGCAGGTAGACGCATCTGGGACGGAGTGCAACCAAGGGCGTGGACGCGGCTTCCCTTCGCAGGATTCTCTTTGTCATCCGGGAGCGCTGACTTTCGACCGGGCCGGCAACCTGTATGTGGCTGACCATAACCTGGAGTTCGAGGGCAATTTGCGTCTGCTGGAATTCGATGCCAACACTATTCCCGACACGCCAGCATCTGCAGTCTTCGGCATTCTGGCCACCCACGTGTTTGGTAGAGACGGCGACTTTACTGAGCCAGATTGCCTTCCCCGAGAACAGGACCCTATGTGTGGGCCTTGGGAACCTGCTTTCGACTCACGTGGGCGAATGGTTGTCGGATTCAACGGCTATCTGGGGCCTCGCTTTCCAATGGTCTACCAATATCCGCTGACAAATCCTTTGCCAATAGCTGCGTTGGGTGACTTTCACTCGATGCCTCTTCCAGCGCGATTTGACCAGTTCGACAATCTGTACATTCTGGATCACAACCGCAATCGCATCTTGATCTATCGAGATCGCCAGGTACAGATATACACCGTGACTGGTGCGATCAAGACGGTGAGTGGAGCCCCAGTTCCAGGTGCACAGGTAGAGACCATCGGTTACGCCTCAAGTGGCATCTCGGATGCTTCTGGCATGTACACGCTGACGGGATTGATTACGGGGACTTACCAACTGGTTCCAAGCAACAACCACTACACGTTTATGCCTGCTACCCGGGCAATTGGCGTTCCGCCAGACAGGGAAGGGCAAGACTTCGTCGTCTGTACACCGATCTACCTGCCCCTCATCTTGCACAACCGTTGAGAGCAGATCAGGCGATCAAGGGATTCCTGTCAATCGCAGGCAAGGCCACGTTGACTTCACCTCGCCGCACTTCGTTCCACTCACCAATCCCCTACCACACCCGGCAAAGCAGTGCCAGTAGTTGCCCTCGACGTTCACCTCAAAGCTCGGGGGACGGTCGTCGTGGGACGGGCACAAACCGATGGCGTCGCTCACCGTCGGCTTCAGCTCCACGTATTCGCCGACAAACTCCAGTACCTTCACACTGACCTTGATCCTTTCCAAAACCGCGCCCGTGAATTCTGCTGGTGGCTCCGTGACCGGCACTACCGCCTGGGACGGCACAAATGATCGGTAGGCCTCGAAGGCGGCCTTCGGAACTGCCTCAGGCGCTCTCGGGGTATGAATCTGCTCGCGTATGGACGGCGCCGAAGGGGACCCATCCGCAGTGTAGAAACCATAACATCGGCCCGTCAGCCGATGCACACCAAACGGCATGCGAATCAGGGAACCGGGACCATCAGCCAGTCCATCCTGTTTCGGGAACAACTCCACCCCCTCGACCCCGTGTGTGGCCAGCAACCCCAGACCAAAGGCCCGAGCCTCGCTTCAGGCCGCAGCCTGAGCCAGAAACAGCCACAGATGGTCACCGCGGCGGCTTCTCTCCAGATATGCGAGAGCATCCTCGCCAGCCAGCACCTTGGTCAGGTGACCCAGGCGTTCCTAGCCCTGTGGATCGTCTGCGTCGAGGACCAGAAACCGCACCTCGCCCTCCTGGTTGAGCAAATAGGTGCCCAGAGTGATCTCACCCCGCAGGTAACTCAACAGGAGACCTATGTTCAGGAGCTCGCGGACGCAGATATAGCCCCATCGTTGAGTTGTCGGGCGTATAGGTCCCAGCGCTGGACAAACCGCTAGGCCAGCACCAGTGCTGGCCGGGAGAGCTCTGTGTCCGGAAGCAGCAAGCGTTCAGGCGAAGCCATCACAGGACCAGCATAGCACACCCTGGGAGCGCGCAGCAGGTGAATTGGCTTGCCTGCCGCAACCCCCTGACCGCCAGGTGGATCCATTGTCGGGTCAAGGGCGAGCGCAGCCACGTCAGACGTGGCACAGCGGGTCCGAAGGATTGAAAACCCTTGACCCGGTCAAGGTGGCTGGTACAATGAGAAAGCAGGCAAGCGAGAGCAGAAAGCTTTTCCCCAAGGTGTCAAATCCCTGAAGCCCACAGGGCGGCGGAGACAATCGGGAGGGTGAGGGGGGGTAAAACTTACACAAAGCCAAGAAGACTTGGCCAAGTACCTTATTTCCGATTGCGCAAAAGCCACGCCAGCCACGATAGGCATTTGACTTTTCTGCCCAATCGAAGTATCATAGCAGTGTATCAGAGTTTACTAGCATTGCAGCCCTCGTCGCAATTATAGTTCACACCGAGGAGGGTAATGTGAACGATCAGCAGCTGACCCCTATCCAGGTGGTGCCCCTGGTGGGCGGTCGGCTGTTTGTATTTCGTGTCACGCCGATTTCCCGGGGGTGGTAGCATCTGGCATAACCTACCAAGGGTTCTAGACAAATGCGGAGGGAGGTAATCAAGTGAACCACAGCAAGAATGAACCAAAGGAGTTCTTTACAATGGCTTGGCTTGTCTGCGAAATAGTCAGGCGTTCGGGGTGGGCATTGAAGCTGACGTTGGTTACAGCGGGTTTGATTGCATTGAGTGCCTGCGGCGAGGCTGCGCAACCAATCGCAACTGAAGAACTTGTTATTGTCGATGAATCGATCGCATATGGGCTCGATCCGGCTGATCAATGGGGCGGGTACTACCTGCGCGGTGCTGGGGCTGCCGAGGGATTAACGCGTTTCGCGCCAGACGGTGAGGCTGTTCCAGAACTGGCAGAGTCAATCACAGCCGTTGATTTGTTGACATGGGAGGTCAAGCTTCGCCCAAATGTACACTTCTGGAGTGGCACGCCAGTCGATGCCGAGGCAGTGAAAGCATCGCTGGAGCGATCACGCAGACTCGATGCAGAAGCAGCGGCTCTTCTTGACGGTATAAGGATTGAAGTAATCGATCCGATAACGCTGCACTTCTTCACCAAGGACCCTAATCCTATGCTTCCAGTCACTCTGGCAAACTATCCTCTGGTTATCTATAATGCTGCTTCCTATGGTGAACAACCCAACCCCCTAGATCTGCAGGCGATGGATCTGACGGGGATGTTTCGAGTTACGTCGTTCACACCAAGGCAGGAGATGGTGCTCGAGGCGAATAATGCCTACTGGGGACCCAAACCACAGGTCGGTCGCATTCGTTTGCTACAGGTGACAGATTCTCAGGCGCGGTTACTAGCCGCTCAGGATGGTCGGACACATATTGTTGGCTACTTTCCGCCTGAGGGTGTTGCCGAACTCGAGCACACTGAGGGTATGAACATCGTAACAGTCCCGGCTGATAACATAGTCTCTGTCTATCTCAATTTGCGCTCGTTGCCATTAGGCGATGTACGAGTGCGTCAGGCCCTCAGTTGGGCTATCGACCGGCAGGAGCTAGTCGATCTTGCCAATGAGGGCCTTGGCCAACCTGCATCATCCTGGTTGGCGTCCAACCCGGCATATCCTGATGCGGCGAAGCAGGGCTACACCCGCTATGACTTTGCGTTGGCGACCGTGCTGCTGGACGAGGCTGGTTGGAAGCTGGATAGCGATGGCATACGCAAGAGGGAAGGGCAACCGCTTACCCTACGGCTGCTTTCGTGGGGGATCGAGAAACCCGTGGCCGAGGTGCTGCAAAGCCAGTGGGCAAAGGTCGGCGTTGTGGTCGAAGTACAGCATTCTGATGACTACGGGATGATTCTGACCAGGCGGAACGAGGGCAATTGGGAGGCGCTGATTGAGGGGTGGGAGAATCTTGGTGATCTACTCACTATTGCGTCGGTTCATTTTGAGCCCGGGGGGGCCATAAACTACGGTGGCTATGATGACGCGAGTACCAACGCACTTATAGATCGGCTGTCGAAGACATTCGATGAAGCGGATCGCCGCAAGTTGTTACTTCAAATCAACACAAGGGCCAGCGAGATGGTCCCCATTATTCCGCTCTTCGCCCGGCCCCGAATCACGGCTGTGAGCACTCAAGTAGAGGGGTTCCAGCCACACCCCCGTCAGGGTGAGTACTTGGTCACCGCTAGCCTGCGGATCAAGAAGTAGGCATATGGCTTTAGGACGATACCTCCTTAGCAGATTGGCGAGTTCCCTCTACGTCTTGCTGGGGACATCGCTACTGATGTTCATCCTTATGCGCCTAGCCCCCGGCGATCCAATAGACATCATGTTTGGTCGCACACATTCTGGCCCAGGTCTGGGGCTGGCCAGAGAAGAACGACTTGGCGAGATCCGCGAGGAGTTGGGCCTCGACAAACCGCTACTAGCCCAGTATATTATCTGGCTCGGCCGGGTTACCCAGCTTGACTTCGGGGTCTCATTTCGTACACATCGTCCGGTGGCGGTAGAGTTAATAAGCCGATTACCTGCCACGGTGGTGCTGGCTATCTTTGCCTTTCTCATTCAAGCTCTGTTGGCAGTCGGTTTTGGCATTCTTTCGGCTATGCAGGCCAATGGCTGGCTCGACCATAGCATTCGTTTGGTAGCCATTGTCTGTACGGCTACGCCCATTTTCCTGCTGGGGCTACTGTTGCTCTACCTTTTCGGTGTGCGACTGCGCTGGGTCTCAATCAGCGCGCCCATTAGCTTCAGGCAAGTAATCTTGCCCGCATTGACCCTGGGTGTGGTCACTGCCCCGCAGACGATGCGTGTGTTACGAGCTAGTCTGTTGGAAGAGTTCAGCCGCCCGTACATGATAGCGGCGCGGGCGAAGGGTCTCTCGGAACGCACCTTACTTAGACGCCATGCTTTGCCCAACGCAATCTTGCCGACGGTGACGTTGCTTGGCCTGAGCTTCGGTAGCCTGCTTGGCGGTTCGGTGATCATCGAAGCTCTGTTTTCCTGGCCAGGAATCGGCAAGTATGTAGTGGACAGCATCTACGTCCGTGACTACCCGGTTATTCAGGGCTATGTGCTAGTGACCACAGTCTTCGTGATGACGGTCAACCTGCTGGTAGACTTCCTGTACACAGTCTTGGATCCACGGATTCGCTTGTGAACGGACACAACCTGACAAGCAGTTCGAAAGCTGTGGAGAGACACCGCGTAGTGTCTCTGCTCACCCTGCTCGACTTACCGTACTCGATTCTGGCAGGGGTGGTCCTACTGACTATCATCACCGTTTCAGCCTTGGGTGCTCCCTGGATTGCCCATCACAATCCTACTGAGCAACATCCACAGGAGCGCCTTCAGCCGCCGAGCGGGGCACATTGGTTTGGCACTGATCGATTTGGGCGTGACACTTTCTCACGAATACTGTATGGAGCTCGTATCTCGCTAGCTATTGGCAGTCTGGGGCTGGTCTTGGTGGTATCAATTGGGCTGGCAGTTGGCCTCTTGGCAGGTTATGCTGGCAGTTGGGTTGACGCTGTCGCCATGCGCCTTGTCGATGCGCTCTTTGCATTTCCAGCTGTCGTACCGGCCTTGGTGATAGTGGGGTTGTTTGGGCCAGGGTTAATCAATGCCCTTCTGGCGCTGGTCAGCGTATGGTGGGTGAGCATCGCCCGGGTCGTCCGTGGGATTGTGTTGCAAATCAAGCAGGAGCCATATGTTGAAGCAGCCCAGGCTCTTGGAGCATCTCCTCTCAGAATCGTCTGGAGACACATTCTGCCAGGGGTTCTAGGGCCAATGCTCCCGTTGGCATCTTTCGAATTGGGCAATCTCATTCTGTCCATTTCCAGTCTATCCTTTCTAGGTCTGGGTATTCAGCCTCCTAGCCCAGAATGGGGAGCTATGTTGGCTGATGGGAGATCGCACTTTGCCGAGGCTCCTTATCTCGTAGTCTTTCCGGGGTTAATGCTCTTCCTAACCATTCTGGCCTTAAACCTGATTGGCGAAGGCTTACGCGATATACTGGACCCGACAAGCACTTACATTGTAAAATGATGTATGCTGACATCGGTCTAAAAGAGCACTCAGGAAAACAGGTGGTCACCCTGTAGAGTGTTGTTGGCCTTGACCGAATGGAAATGGCGTGGGAAGCTCAGGTTTTTCGCCCGTCACAGCGGTTTTTGAGCCCAAAACCCGTTCAGCGCCCACCATTTGGCATCAACAACACCCAAGAGGGGGACTGCCGGAAAACAGATGACCAGTATAGCCGATGCTTGGCCTAAAGACTTTATGAAACGCATGAGCGGCTGGCTAGGTAATGAGGCCCCCGATTTCTTCTACGCGCTGACAAAACACGATATTGGCCTGCGTTTGAATCTGCTGCGCGGGCCGTTGGAGGCACTTCGCGCCCGTATCCCCTGGAAAGTAGAACCGGTGCCCTGGTGCTCAGAGGGACTCTGGCTCCAGGAAGAAGAGGTCCAGGCAGGGGCGCACCCCTATCACGTCGCCGGCGTCTACTACATTCAGGACCCCAGCGCGATGGCAGCGGCCATGTTCCTTGATCCACAGCCTGGGGAGTGGGTGCTAGATATAGCCGCAGCCCCCGGTGGCAAGGCCACGCATTTGGCCGCATGGATGAATGGACAAGGCGTGCTAGTCACTAACGAGGCAGTGAGCCGCCGGGCCTCCGTCCTAGCGATGAACTTGGAGCGGATGGGCGTGACCCACGCACTAATCACCAGCCAGTATCCCGGCCAGTTAGCAGTGCGCTGGGCGGGCCTCTTCGACGCAGTGCTCGTGGATGCGCCCTGCTCCGGCGAGGGGATGTTTTCCCGTAACGTACAGGCCGTGCTGGATTGGAGCATCGCCACGGTGAAGGGGAATGCCCGTCGCCAGAAGATCATCCTCGATCAGACCGCACCGCTGGTGCGTCCCGGTGGGCGGCTGCTCTATTGCACGTGCACCTTTGCGCCGGAGGAGAACGAAGGCGTCATAGCAGATTTCCTGGCGCAGCATGCCGATTTCGAACTGGCAGGTTTGCCACATGTCCCCAGCCTGGAGCCCGGGCATCCAGAGTGGATTGGCGGGCCTGAAGACTTGCAGCGCACGGGACGGCTATGGCCACACAAGGGGCCGGGACACGGCCACTTCTACGCGCTCTTGCGCCGCCGGGGTGAGCTTCCTGGCGATTTGCCAGTCCGCTGGTCCGGCGCAGATGTGCCAGAGTGGGCACTGGACCTGTACCGCCAAAGTCTGGGAGAGGTGCTGGTTCAGGCGCCCGCTGAGGAAGGGTTAATGCTCACCAGGAGCAACGACTTTTACGTAACGCTGATGGCTCCGGAGTTGTGGGCTGGTCTGCGCGTGGTACGGCCCGGCTGGCGAGTCGCCTCAATGTCTCACAGGATTGTAAACCCCGATCATGCCCTGGCGATGACGTTGCGCCTGGAGGATGTCCAAGCTAGCACCAATCTGGGAACGGAAGATTCCCGCGTGATCGAATATTTGCGTGGCGACTCTTGGCCGGACGAGGGGCCGCCGGGGTTCGTGCTGGTCACCGTAGATGGGTTTCCTCTGGGCTGGGCCAAGCGTGGCGGAGGTCGTCTTCGCAGTCTTTACCCTATCCGCCTGCGGCGGCAATGTGGCCAAGTGAAATGTGGGACAAGCAGACAGTCAGTATAACCAGCAGGTGACAGATTTCTGGCAGGTTCTTAAGGGGCAGCGTGCAACTATCTCCCCCTTGGGTATCAGGGGGCGCAACAACGAACATCAGCGTCCCTCCAGGTTTGATCTGAGGGAAAGGGAAGCACTGATATTAGTTGCCAAGCAGCATTGTACCCTGGTATGGACCCAATAGTGCACTGTAGGCACAGCCTCTCAAGTGGCGGCTCGTTGATCACGGTCACTGGAGTAGGCGATCGACCGTACGCGCAAGTCCTCAGATGACCGCCGCCATAGTGACCGCCCTAACCTGTACGGTTGGAGGGTTGGGGGTTGCTTGATAGCGGTGTTGGCCTTGTTCTTTAGCCTATGAGATGCCGCCTCCTGTCACAGCATCATCCCCGCCAACTGCCTGACGGCTGTCGTGAAGTCGCACTTGCTCCACTTCATCCAGGAATCTATCACCGATCCTCCACCACACCCGGCAAAGCCGTGCCAGTAGTTGCCATCGACTTTCGCTCCAAACCTCGGGTGGTGGTCGTCGTGGAATGGGCATAGGCTGATCGCGCTGCTGGCCGTCGGCTTCAGGTCTATATACCGGCTAACAAACTCCAGCACCGCCACACTGACCTTGATCTTCTCTGAAACCATGCCTGTGAGTTCTTCTAGCGGCTCCGTAGATACCGCCACCGGCTGAGGTGGCATAAATGACCGGTAGACCTCGAAAGCGGCCTCTGGGACGGTCTCAGGAGCCCTCAGAACGTATATCTGCTCGCGGAAGGTCGGCGCCAGAGGAAACCCATCCGCAGTGTAGAAACCATAACAGCGGCCTGTCAGCCGGTGCACGCCAAACGGCATGCGGATCAGAGAACCAGGCCCATCGGCCAGCCCGTCCTGTTTCGGGAACAACTCCACCCCCTCGACCTGGTGGGCTCTCAGCAACCCCAGGCCGAAGGCCCGCGCTTCGCTTCCGGCCACTGCCTGGGCCAGAAACAACCACAGGTGGCCACCACGGCGGCTTCTCTCCAGATAGGCGGGCATGCTCTCGCCAGCCAGCCCCCTGGCCAGGTGGCCCAGGCGCTCCCAGCCTTGTGAATCGTCTGCATCCAGGACCAGAAACCGCGCCCTGCCCTCCTGGTTGAGCAGATAGGTGCCCAAGGTGACCTCACCCCGCAGGTGGCTTCCGGGATGGTACATTCTGGCCGCACATCGCTGGCACATTTTGGGTGAACAAGGCTGGCACATTTTGGGTGCACATTGCCGGTACGTTTTGGGTGAAAACACCTGGCACAATTTAGGTGAACAGACCTGGTACATTTTAACCCGACTAATGACAACTTCCTGGGAGAAATAAACGAAGGGGTTGCCCGCGCCGGGTATTGGCTCCAGCGTGGTATCACGACGATGGCGCCCCGTCCGGTGTCCTCGAAGCCGGTAATGGCAGCCATCCAGAAGGCGTCGAGGTTCTCGGCGATCCAGCCAAGATCGGCCTGGCGCTCTCGCAGCGCCTAGTCTGGTATGTCACGGTTTTCGGGTGTCATAGGGAAAAGGCGTCAAGCCGAAGCTCAAAGTTGCTGCGGCCTGAGACCTATCATTGTGCAAGTGGGTAGTAGCACATTGGAGATCCGATTTCAACCGCTCTAGAGGGAACTCTAATCTGCCAAAGGACTTGCGCAGAATGAGGAGGGGAGTATACTATCCAGTTAGTAGCTACTTTTCTCCGTCCCACTGTGGTGGCAGTAAAGAACCGGAGTCTTATATGCTAAAACGATCGTTGCTCTTTACATTGCAGGGCAAACTACCAGAATGATGGAACAGTACTTCTAGGAGCATCTCGAAGTGCTATCATCAATCCCTGAGGCAGCTGTTTCATACGGGTTTGTCATCGACGGCCTCGGCGCCCATAGCAGCCGCACTATTATGCTGAAGGAATTGGGGCTGCTGCTCGCTGCCTGTCCCCCAGCTACCGGTGTCGAGGGATATAGTTCAGCTATCCTCAATGAGAATGTATTGCTCAAGCCAACTGATGCGACCCGTAAAGAATCGTTTCGCCGCTTGCGGGAGATGTACGGACTAGATCCCAATCTTCTCGTGTTCCGAGCTCTGCGAGATTTGTGGTACCAGAATCAGAAAACCCAACCCCTTTTGGCATTGCTATGTGCGGCATCTAGAGACCCCATTCTCAGAGCCACGGCCGGGGCTGTTCTAGACGCTCCTCTGGGCTCTATTGTTACACCCCAGATGATTTCCAAGTCGATTGACGATCAATTTCCTGGAAGGTTGAATGCGACGACCTTGGCGAGTATCGGTCGCAATACGGCGTCTTCCTGGACCCAAACTGGGCACCTGCAAGGTCGCAGCAAGAAAGTGCGTTCCGGCGTGCAGAGTTATCCAACATCGGTTGCCTACGCGCTGCTTCTTGGACACCTGTGTGGCGTGCGTGGCGAGGCCCTGTTTCACACGATTTGGACATACCTCCTAGATGTTCCAGTCCACACCCTTCGCGAGCATGCGATTCTGACATCACAACAGGGGTGGCTTGAGTATCGCCATGCCGGAGATGTCACAGAGATCACTTTTCACCACTTTCTAGGTGAGGAACCTTATGAGCGAGATAGATGGTCTGCTACAGGCCTATGACGAGTTTGTTTCTCTCCCGTGGGACCCTGCTTTGGCTGGCCCTGAAAAGGTGTGGTTCGTGATCTATGACCCGGCCCAAGAACGGCGGCTACGCTTGCGCATTCCCGAGTTCGAGGTGGCCACCAAGAATACAGGTCATGGCTGGGCGTTGATTGACCTTACCGACTCGTTTGCTGAATGGATGGCGCAGCACGAGTACAGGGAGGCCTACTTCGAATCCCCTGAGGATATGGAAATGGCGTTGCGGGGGTTCACCGACTATACGGTTGATCTGATCACATCCAGATTGACCGCGCCAGAGGTGGATGAACAGACAGTGGTCGCCATTGCTGGACTGTCATCACTTTTCGGTCTAACGCGGGCCTCAACTGTGCTAGAAGCTGTCAATTCCACCATCCGTGGCCGATTGCTCGTTTTCTTCCCGGGCAGACACGAAGGCTCCAATTACCGACTGCTGGATGCGCGTGATGGTTGGAACTACCTGGCGATTCCGATAACTGCCAATGACAGGAAGTGAAGCGACTATGAAGAACCGCGAGCTTTTTCTGCAAGATCCAACTGCTTTCAAGATCCCTAACGAGGGCGTCACAAAGATTTACGAACCCAAGACTGAGCAGCAGTGGGCCGTGCTGCGTTACGAGCTTTCATCGTTTGTCTGCGAAGGTGAGTACAGAAAAGGCCTGGAGCGTGTGCTCGCCACTTTCATAGAGAATCTGAGTCAACCAGAACAACCCGCCGTGTGGATCAGCGGGTTCTATGGCAGTGGTAAATCGCACTTCGTACGTGTGCTGGAGTACCTCTGGAGGGACGTAGAGTTTCCCGATGGCGCCAAAGCGCGTAGTCTAGCCAAGCTTCCTCCCGAAATCGTCAATGCTCTTGCTGAACTGACTGAAGCGGGCCAAGACGATGGAGGGCTGTGGTCCGCGGCAGGAACTCTAAGCGCTGCTGCGGAGGGCAGCGTACGGCTCGCCCTGCTGGCGATTGTCTTCCATAGTGCTGGCTTGCCGAACGAGTATCCTCTGGCACGCTTCGTGATTTGGTTGAGACATCAGGGCTATTATGGTGCAGTAACGACCGGCGTGGAAAGCTACGGCAAAGAGCTTGCCGAGGAACTAACCCATCTCTATGTGTCCCCAGTGATTGCCGATAGCCTGTTAGAGGCCTATCCAGGCTTCGCCCGTAGTCCTGCCGAGGCTCGCAGCCTACTGAAAGCGCAATTCCCGAAAGTGGATGATATCTCCGACGACGAGTTTCTGGCAACGCTGGAGGATGTCCTGGAACTCCAATCGGAGACACCGGGGAAGCTTCCGCTGGCACTGTTGGTCTTTGACGAACTGCAGCAGTTCCTCGGCGAGGATGCAGGACGAACACTACGATTACAGAATGTTATAGAAGCATGTTCCTCCCGGTTCGGCAGCCAGTTGCTCTTTGTGAGCACCGGTCAGGCCGAACTCCAGGCAACCCCGCAGCTTTCCAAGCTTCAAGATCGGTTCACGGTGCCAGTGATGCTGTCCGACACGGATGTAGAGCGTGTAGTGCGCGAGGTTGTGCTACGAAAGGCGCCTGACAAAGTCCAGGCGCTTAACAAGATCCTGGGCAGCGTTCGCGGCGAGATTGATCGCCACTTGGCCGGGACCCGGATAGGCCCGACCACGGCAGATAACAAGTTCCTGGTGCCAGATTACCCATTGCTGCCTGTTCGCCGACGTTTCTGGGAGCGCCTTCTTCGAGCTATCGACCCCTCGGGTACAAAGGGTCAGCTACGCACACAGCTACGTGTCGTCCACGAAGCGACGCGAGAGGTGGCTGATCGCTCGGTGGGAACTGTAGTGTCAGCTGATATGATCTACGACCAGCAAAAGTCCAGCATGTTGCAGAGTGGTATTCTGCTGCGTGATCTGGCGACTACCATTGAGCAGCAGAACGACGGCACACCTGATGGCGTATTGCGCTCTCGTCTCTGTGCCACGATTTTCCTGATCAGCCGGTTGCCTACAGAAGGCGTGGCCGCAACCGGCGTGCGAGCGACGGCTGATACACTGGCTGATCTCCTGGTAGAGGACTTGACTGCTGGGAGCGCTGCTCTGCGCCAGCGGATTCCCGGGTTGTTGAAGGAGCTGGTTGATGCGGGTACGCTGATGCTAGTGGGCGATGAGTACCGCCTCCAGACCCACGAGAGCGCCGAGTGGGAGGGGGACTACCGCAAGCGCTTTGCTCGCATCCGAGCGGATGACAGCCGCATAGCCAGCGATCGCAGCACCGAACTACGCACTGCTGCGGCGGCGGCGCTGAAAGGCATCACGCTGACACAGGGCATCACAAAGACACCGCGCAAGTTCGAGCTGTACTTTGGGTTGGACGAACCCAGAGCCGATACCCCCAGTGTACCGGTCTGGATACGCGATGAGTGGACGGTCTCGGAGAAGGTAGTTCGTGAGGAGGCTCAGTCCGCCGGGACCGAAAGCCCTGTTGTCTTAGTACTGCTCCCCCGGCGGGAGTCTGACGCGCTGCGGGACGCCCTCGCCAGTCACGCAGCAGCCAAAGAGTGCCTGGAACAGAGACCGGTCCCTGCTACACCGGAGGGTATGGAAGCCCGCCTTGCCATGCAATCGCGCATGGAGATGGAGCGGGCAAATCTGGATACGATCGTCACCAATGTGGTGGACAACAGTCGTGTGTACCAGGGTGGTGGTAATGAGGTGGTAGAAGGATCATTCGTGGACTCGGTGCGCACTGCGGTGGAAGCGGCCCTGGCGCGCCTCTTCCCCAAGTTCGACCTGGCAGATATCCAGGGCTGGGGGCAGGTGGTGAAACGGGCTCAGGAGGGGGCGGCTGATGCGCTCTCGGCGATCAAGTACACCGGAGATGTAGATAAGCATCCTGTTTGCCAGGATGTGCGTACTTGTCTCAAGGATGGTGGGAAGAAGGGCAGTGAGATTCGCAAGCGCTTCACTGGCGTGATCTACGGCTGGCCTCAGGATGCTGTGGACGGCGCCTTGCTGGCCTTGCTGGCGGGCGGGTATGTGCGTGCCACCCAGAACGGCCAGCCTATTACTGCACCCCAGATCATCCAGTCCCAGATCGGGATCACCCAGTTCTACTACGAAGGGGTCACCATCACGGCAACACAACGCATTACTGTACGCAAGCTGCTCAGTGACTTGGGCGTACCTTTTAAGTCCGGCGAAGAGGTTGAGGCTGTTCCTGAGATGTTGCGGCTACTGGCTAAACAGGTCGATGCAACCGGAGGTCCACCGCCGCTGCCAGAGAAACCCGCAACGCCCATGCTTGACGGACTGTGCGCGTTGAGCGGCAATCAGCAGTTTGTGGCAGTGTACGAGGCGCTGGATGACCTACTTGCTGCGTCTCAAGGGTGGCTCAAGACGCGTAGGAAGATCGAACAGCGCCTGCCGCGTTGGGATTTGCTCCACCGGCTACTCCGCCATGCCGAATCACTGCCGGTGGCTGAGGAGATCAAGTCGCAAGCAGATGCTGTGCACGAGCAGCGAGCACTGCTGGATGACCCCGATCCTGTTGCACCGCTCATCGGTCGTCTGACCGATGAACTGCGTGCCGCGCTGCACGCAGCGCGCGAGCACTTGCAGAGGGCCTATGAACAGGAGTTGGATCAAATGAAGGTCACCCAGGAATGGCAGGCGATTGGAGAGGACAACCGCCAGACGATCCTCGGCGAGGTGCCCGGCGTCCCAGATATCGAGGTGGGCACGGAACAGGGGGTTCTCGCCACATTGGATATGACTCCTCTCAGGGCTTGGTCAGATCAGACTGCGGCACTGCCTTCCCGATTTGCTCAGGCTCGTCTGCGGGCAGCATGCCTGCTAGAACCCCAGGCCGTGCGCTTGCAGCCAAGACCCGCTACGCTCAAGACGCCGGATGAGGTTGATGCCTATCTCGACGAGCTGCGGGCAGAGATAATGCAGCACATTGACGCTGGCAACCCGGTGGTTCTGTAAGTATTTTGGCTACGGAGGACGCGGGGAGCGCAAACCAGAATTCTGTGTCCTTTGCATTGGGTCCCTGGAGGGGAACTACGCATGCCCTCGCTTTCTGAGGAGTTGTTCACCATAGTCGAGAAGGCAGTGCTGGAGGCCCGTGCTTGTGCCGAGGAAGCGGCACAAGCCGCGATCACCACCCTGGCGGTAAATCGTCCCGAGCCCTTCTCTTCGCTTAGCCCTGCGCAGCGCCGCCTGCGCAACGCGCTGCGCGCCCGTGCCCGCCAACTGGGCGACGGCAACTTCCACCGCGGGCTCCCCTGGCTGGTGGAGGAGATCGCCTACCAGCACTGGCACCAGATGCTTTTCGCCCGGTTCCTGGCGGAGAATGGGCTGCTGATGCATCCTACCGGTGTCCCGGTGACGCTGCAGGACTGCGCCGAATTGGCGAAGGAAGAGGGCGACCCGGATAGATGGTCAGCAGCGGCTCGCTATGCCAGCGCGATGCTGCCGGGTATCTTCCTGACCGACGATCCAGTGGTGCAGGTAAGGTTTGCCCCCGAGGGTCGCTTGAAACTGCAGCGTATTCTCATCGATCTGCCTGCGGTCGTTTTCACTGCCGATGATGCGCTAGGTTGGATGTACCAGTTCTGGCAGACCAAAAAGAAAGACGAAGTAAACGCCAGCGAGCGAAAGATCGGCGGGGCGGATATCGCACCGGTAACACAACTCTTCACTGAAGACTATATGGTGCGCTTCCTGCTGGAAAACACGTTGGGCGCCTGGTGGGCGGCTCGCCACCCGGATAGCCCCCTGGTGAAAACCTTTATCTACCTGCGCTTCCGGGAGGATGGTACCCCGGCCGCAGGCATCTTTCCAGGCTGGCCCAATCGCGCTGCCGAAATCACCATTATGGATCCGTGCTGTGGCTCCGGGCACTTTCTGGTGGTGGCCTTTCTGATGCTGTGCCTGATGCGCATGGAAGAAGAGGGCCTGGATGAAACGGCAGCCGCCGACGCTGTGCTTCGCGACAATCTCTTCGGGTTGGAGATAGACCCTCGATGCACGCAGATCGCGGCCTTTGCCCTAGCCCTGGCAGCATGGAAGATGGGGGGCTACCGCGAGTTGCCTGTACCAAACATTGCTTGCTCCGGCATCTCGGTGAAAGGGCAGTTGGGGACCTGGACGAAGCTATCTGATGAAGACGCTAACTTGTGCGCGACGTTGGAGCGGCTGTACAATCTATTGAGAAACGCCCCAGACCTGGGTAGCTTGATCAATCCAGCTGATGTACCCTCAGAGGAGCAGATGGTCACGCCGGATTATGCGCAGGTGGAGCCATTGTTGGAGAAAGCGCTGGCGAAGGAGCGTAGTGGAGAGGACCCAGTTGCAATGGTTTTCGGTTTGGCTGCTGAGGGTGTAGCCCGTGCTGGGTGGCTGCTTGCTGGACGGTATTCGCTAGTCGCTACCAATGTTCCCTACCTAAATCGTAATAAGCAAAGCGAAACACTAAAGGATCTCTGCAAAAAGCACTTCCCTCTGTCGAAAGCTGATCTGGCCACAGTGTTTGTGGAACGATGCAGATCCTTTGCGGGGCGAGGAGGAACATACGCTGTTGTAACTCCTCAGAACTGGACTTTCCTGGACTCTTACAAGGAATTTAGGAAGCACCTACTGACAACACAAAGTTGGAACTTCATTGTGCGTCTTGGAGTACGTGCTTTCCAGACCCCGATGTGGGATTTTAATGTTGGTCTGTTCATTGTTACGGATGATTTTGATGAGGAGAATACTATTGCGTGCTTGGATGCATCAGGAGCAAGGACCCCTGCTGACAAATCCAGGATGCTTCAACAAGGTCCGGTTGTTTTTGTTGGCCAATTTTGTCAACTGAACAACCCTGATGCCCGTATTACTCTGGACGCAGCAGATACTGGAGGGAGATTGCTTGCTGAGTACGCAGACTCACTGCAAGGGGTATCTCCAGCTGATTTTCTGCACTATGGTCGCCGGTTCTGGGAACTCGATGTGATTACAGAGGATTGGCGGTTTTGGCAAAGCACTGTTTCGGAGACTAAGTACTACGGTGGGCGTGGGCGGATTCTGTGGCTCAGTCAAGACTTCTATGAGGCGGTAGATACTGGATCAGCTTATATTCGTGGACAGCAGGGATGGGGAAAAAGGGGGGTTGTGGTAAGTGCTATGGGGGATTTGCCCGTCACACTTTATACTGGAGAACCGTGGGACACAAATGTGGCGGTTATTATACCGCACAATCCTGCACACTTGCCTGCCATTTGGGCATTCTGCTCTTCCCCAGAGTTCAGCAAGGCCGTGCGACGCATTGATCAGGCACTTAAAGTGACAAACAGCTCTTTTGGAAAAGTCCCTTTTGATCTGGAGTACTGGCAGAAGATGGCTAATGCCGCTGGCCCGCTGCCCGAACCCTACTCGAATGTTCCAACTCAATGGCTGTTTGAAGGTCATCCTGTTGGTTCCACTGCACCACTCCAGATAGCAGTGGCACGTCTGCTGGGATATCACTGGCCCCGCCAAGAGCCCGATGACCTCGACCAGTGTGCTGTCGACGGGATTCTGTGCTTGCCGCCCGTCGCCGGGGAACCGCTCGGTGCTGAGCGCCTGCGTGCTCTGCTGGCAGCAGCCTATAGAGGGAGTTGGTCGCTCACCCGTCAGGAGGAGCTGCTGGCGGCGGTGGACTTCTCCGGCAAGGACCTGGATGAATGGCTGCGAGATGGTTTCTTTATCCAGCACTGTAGGCTATTCCTCAACCGCCCCTTCATCTGGCACATCTGGGACGGGCGCAGGGATGGCTTCTCGGTGTTGGTCAACTACCACAAGCTGGATGCTGCGCAACTCGACAAGCTGATCTACACTTACCTGGGAGCGTGGATCAGGGCCCAGCGCCGACGGCGCGACGCGGGAGAATCCGGCGCCGAGGGGCGGCTGGTGGCGGCACTCGAACTGCAGGAAAAGCTCAAAGCGATCCAGGAGGGAGAGCCACCGTACGACATCTACGTGCGCTGGAAGCCACTCCATGAGCAGCCCATCGGTTGGAACCCGGACCTGAACGACGGCGTGCGGCTTAACATCCGTCCGTTCGTCATCGCTGGTGTGTTGCGGCACAAGTGCAACATCCATTGGCACAAAGACCGGGGCAAGAATCCCGATGGTAGCGAGCGCGCCAATCATCTGCACCTTACCGTGGCGGAGAAACGGGCAGCTCGAAAAGAACAGGCCAAGAACAAGGAACAGACTCCCGTAGAGAGAGAACAGAAGTAGACCTCAGATGACCACCCCTGCGACTTTTTTGGGCGCCCTGGTAGATGCATTGCGACAGGCGGGAATCTACAACAGAAACGATCAAGTCCCGCCGGCGGCGGTCCTGTGGCCCGACAAGGAGCGTCAGTGGGAAGCGCTTGCTCCTCTTCTTCGTGAGGGGCTGCCATTGCTCACCCTTGGTTCCTACGATCCGGTCCAGGGCATCGGGCCGGCCTATTGGTTGCGCTGCATGATCGCTCGCACCCTGCCGGGAGACACACTACCTGAAGACGCGACACCCATCATCTACCTGCCCGGTATCAGCAGGCAGGAGATCCGTGCAGTGGAAGAATGTCCCAAGACCCTACAGCCGCTGGCCGAGTTGCAGTATCGGGGAGTTCTGTGGACCCAGCGGAACGGCCGCGATTGGACGATCGCGGCCTTCCTCCAGAGCAGAGATGGTGGCTTGGGGATCGAAGTGGGGGCCGACCAGGCGACAAGAGCAGCGCTCCAGCGTGCATTGGTCAGGCTCGCTGACGAGCCGGTTGCCCGGCTGCGCGACGAAGCACCTCTCCGTGCGCCATTCTTTGATGGACTTCTCACCCCTGACGAACCTCGCAGTCTCCTGCTGTGGCTCAACGATCCGGAGGCATATCGCCAGAGCGTTGTGTCAGAGGAGTGGGCCGCGTTCTGCGCAATCTGTAAGCAGAAGTACGGCTTCGATCCCACGAGGGAAGAGTTTGTCTCTGTAGCCGAGTCGCTCGGTCAGCGGTACGGCGGATGGTACCAAGTTTGGGAGCGGTACGAGGAGGCCCCACATTCCTACCCCCGCATACCTGAATTGCTCCGACAGGCCGGGCCCCAGCAGTTGAGCCTCTTTGAGCGATCTGAGGTATGGCCACAGAGCAACGAGCGAGAGGAGAGCGACCTGCGGAAGAAGCTAGCTGCGTTGGCTCAGAGCGCTTCCGAGGAGGCGCGTGTCGCGCTCTATGAACTGGAACAACGGCATGGCTTCCGCCGGGAGTGGGTGTGGGCCAGGGTGGGCAAAGCTCCACTCGCGGTGGCGCTCGGGTCTCTAGTAGAGTTAGCGAAGGCCACAGAACATGCTCTGGGCGGTATCACGCTGGAGAGTATGGTGGTGGCCTACGCGGATACAGGCTGGCGGGCCGACGCCGCGGTCTTGGGGGCTCTTGCCGCTGTGGAGAGCCTGGAGGACGTCAACGCTGTCAAGGCTGCGGTCCGGGCTGTCTACCGGCCTTGGCTCGAAGCCACCGCCCACGCTTTCCAGCAGCGGGTCAAAGCCGAGGCGCCCGACCAGCATCGGTTTGGTGCTCCGGTCCAGACTGCAAATGGCACATGCATCATTTTCAGTGATGCTCTGCGGTACGACGTCGGACAACGTCTCGTCTCTGCGCTGGGGGAGCAAGGCTATCGCTGCGAGATTGTCCCGCGATTGGCAGCCCTGCCACCTGTCACCGCTACCGCTAAACCGGCGATTTCGCCAGTGGCAAACTTGTTGACGGGACAACACTCTCCCGGCTTGACCCCGACGGTGGCGGCTACGGCCTCGCAGCTCACCGCAGAGACTCTCCGTAAGCTGTTGGATGATGCCGGTTACCAGGTGCTGAGAGACGACAATGAACTGGGCGACCCTTCGGGTAGAGCCTGGACAGAGATGGGTGCCATTGACGGCTATGGGCACCAGCACGGGTGGAAGGTCGCCCATCATGTCTCGGGGGAACTGCATGCCCTGCAAGATCGAATTGAAGCGCTCCTGGGTCATGGCTGGGCACAAGTGATTGTCGTCACTGACCACGGGTGGTTATTGTTGCCGGGCAATCTGCCAAAGACCAACATCCCCGAACACTTGACCGCAGTGCGCAAGGGGCGTTGCGCCCGTCTCAAGCCCTTGTCCAAGACTGATCACCAGACCGTTGACTGGTTCTGGGATGATGACGTGCGAATAGCTGTGGCTCCCGACATTTGCTGTTACGAAGCAAGTAAGGAATACGAGCACGGTGGCCTTAGCCCACAGGAATGCATTGTGCCTGTTATCACGGTGAGTGCGAAGGCGTAACCGCAGCGATCCTAGGTGATGGTTGAAAGGCGATCACGCAGGCTTAAAGTGTTTGACACATGCGATGCAACGGCTTAGATGATCGTAGCGATGGAGGTGTACCCTTGACCCAGTCCAAGCCTCACATCACCAGTACGACCCATACCCTGCCCTTCGACAAACTATCCCCACGCGAATTCGAGCGACTATGCCTGTGGCTTGTCGAGCGCGAGGGATTCGAACGTGCCGAGAACTGGCGGCGCTTGGCTTTGGACACAACTTCATGGTCAGAAATGTCGGTTAGTGAGTCGTGAAATGTCACCCTATGGTCTCCTCTGCTCTCTATATTCTACACTAATTTCCAGAGCAGAGTTGTCTCACCCATGTTAGCACAGAGGGCCCCCTGCCCAGAGCCCCCACGAGGGCCGGCGGCAAAACCGGCGACCAAGAGGCCCCGAAGGTCATCCTTCGGGGCATTTCTGTTTTCTTTAGGATGATCTTCGAGAGCCTCGACCCGCTCCTGCACTTCCCCGGCCGCGTGACGGTCAGCATGCTGGTCGAGCCGCTCCCGCCCGCGCAGGCGTACCAGGCGTTGCGCCAGGAGCGCTCCAGCCGCTACGCCGGGTTCATCGCCCGCAGCCAGCAGGGGCGGTTGTCAGAGCCGGCGGCAGTGGCCGACCTGCAATCTATGGAGAAGGAACTGGCCGACTTGCAGGTCGCCCGCCGCTTCCCCCTCTCCCTGTACTGGGTGATCGGCCTGTCGGCGCACGACGAGGACGAACTGGACGACCTGAGGCAGAAGATGGAGGAATTGCAGCCAGAACGTGCTCGTGCTGGGGGACATGGGCAGTGGCAAGTCCATGTTCCTGAATTGGGCTGGCTGGCGCTGGCCGTGGGGGGACTCACGCCCGACGAGCGCAACGCGGTCACGGAAGGATACCGGCGCGTCATGGCGGACACCGGCGTCATGCAGGAGGTCCGTTCTTCCTGGAGCAAGGGGGTGGACCAGATGCCGGTGCTCTCCGACCCTGATCACCATTCAGCAACTCCCCTTCGGCCACGCGGACGCCTGGAGGTGGTTCATGAGCCAACCCAGGCCGGTGGGGGTCGTGGACGCACCCTCGGCCACGGGGCTGGGCCTCGACCCGGCGGTGCTCGTGACGTGGTTCGGCGGGCACGTCACGTCGGGCTTCCACGACCCGTCTCGCACCTACCACGGGGGCATAGACTTCAGCCTGGTGGAAGGCACGCCCATCCGCTCGACCTGGGGCGGCACGGTGGTCTACGCCGGCTGGAGCGAGGCAGGGTACGGCGACCTGGTCATCGTGCAGAACGGGGACTGGCAGATGTACTATGGCCACCTGTCGGCGTTCAGCGTGAGCGTGGGGCAGGAGATGCGGACGGGGACGGCGGTGGGGCTGAAAGGGAGAACCGGTCGTACGGGCTGCTCGAAGTATACATCAGAACTTGCCAGTATACCAGCGACGACGACTGGTCCTGACGGGTGTGCTGAAGGATGACAAGCGGCTGTTTTTGTGATACACTGTAAGGAATACCAGACAGCAGGCTGTAAAGGCTGCTGCAACTCGACATAGCGATAGGAGACACACAATGACCGCTGACCAAGAAGCAAAAAAGCTGGCAATCGAGGGCGGGGTTCCGGCAATCAGCCAACCGCTGCCCCCCATGTACCCAGGCGGGCTGCGCATCGGGCGCGAGGAGGAGGAGGCTGTACTGGAGGTGTTGCGCAGCAAGCGCCTCTTC
>Ga0315296_10001211_pt1 | contig 22572 bp, 21 predicted proteins | sample YL17G14_18_MG_FD_203921 | JGI IMG/M metagenome (GOLD analysis project Ga0315296, IMG submission 203921) | Sediment microbial communities from Yellowstone Lake, YNP, Wyoming, USA - YL17G14_18 | ecosystem: Environmental > Aquatic > Freshwater > Lake > Sediment | place: USA: Wyoming | collected...
CTGAGAGCACGTGCTCCAGTTTGTCAAGCATGTTGTAGTGGGACTGAGCGTTTCTGTCGGTGAAGAATACCTTCGACTTCGTCATCTTTCAAGCCCGCACCGTGGGAGGTCAACCCTGTTTTAAGAAGTGATCGCTAGACTCTCGTATTCGTTAAGCTAGGTTCGCTGTGAAAACCATTTAGCACTATTCACTGTCGAGTGCAACCGGTCTTTCAGCGAGCCTATCGGTCTTGTGACGAAACAGACTGTGCAAGGTCAACTTGGAGTGATTAGGATGGTGTGCGAATCTCGCTCCAGTGTGTGCCAATATCGCAGCAGGTGACCGCACGGGTCACTTATCCACCTTCCATCCGAAACTCTCACTCTGTATCCTTCCGGATACTGAAAACGTGGCACAAAGATCTCGGTTGGAGCCTTGACCCAAGGGTCGTGATGGAATTCATACCGGAAGGCGCGATGCTTCATTTCGAATGAGAGTCGCAGGGGTTCGCCGGCTGTTGACTTTGGGTAGGGTCTCAGGAATGCTCTTAGGCCCCGCCCACCAGAGTCTATGTCTGTTGGATCCTTCTGCTGGTCTCGGCTGAAGATGGAGAAGCCTTCTCCATTCCACCGGTCACTGTGAGCATTGTCGTTGTCAGGAGTGTAGTTCCAGATGGTTGCGTTCATTATGTTGTCTTCAATTGCCTTTAGGGAGCGGTCTAGTGATTTACCCAGTGAGAATGCTCACTGATGTCTGAGTGCAAATTGTACGACATATCCCAGTGACAAGGTCGCACGCTGGCTAGGCAGCGCCTCATATAAGAGCCAGCGTTCCGCCATTAGCCTGACAAAGTGGGTCGACTCGTCCGACAAAGGTGCCCAATCCCTTGAGTGGTTCCATTCCGGAAAGAGCAGACGGTCACAAGAAGATGCTCAATCCCAAAACTGTCGCACTCCTAGGTGCAAGCGAGAAGGAAGGCAGTGTCGGGAGGGCCATACTAGAGAACCTCCTGCTTTCCAAGAGTCGTAAGATATTCCCAGTGAACCCGAATAGGGCGACTGTATTGGGGATTCAGTGTTACCCTGACATCGCAAGGGTGCCTCAGACGGTCGACCTTGCAGTGATAGCCACACCAGCACGCACCGTACCGGAGATGGTTGAAGAATGTGGCAAAGCGGGTGTCCCAGGAGTCGTGATAATCTCTGCAGGTTTCAGGGAGATCGGCGAAGAGGGAAAGAGGCTTGAGGACCAGATACGGGAATTCCGAAAGAAGTATGGAATGAGGATCATCGGCCCCAATTGTGTGGGCATCATTAGACCAAACGTTGACTTGAATGCGTCCTTCCTCAAGGCACGACCGGAGCGAGGGAAGATTGCCTTTATCTCCCAAAGTGGCGCGTTGGGAAGTGCCATTCTGGATTGGGCCGTCAATGCACACATCGGCTTCAGCATGTTCGCCTCGCTCGGCTCAATGATCGATATCGATTTTGGAGATTTGATCGACTTCCTCGGAGAGGACCCTGACACACGAAGCATAATGATCTACATGGAAGGGGTCGGAAACGCAAAGAAGTTCATGAGCGCCGCAAGAGGCTTTGCTCGCAATAAGCCGATCATCGTTGTGAAACCCGGTAGATTCGCGGAGAGTGCAAGGGCTGCGCTCTCTCACACGGGTGCCATGGCAAGTGATGATGAGGTCTATGATGCCGCATTCAGGAGAGCCGGAGTTGTCAGGGTCAAGGAAGTGGGGGACCTCTTCAACTCCGCAACAGTCCTTGACTCTAGGCATCTGCCGCGGGGGCGCCGGCTTGGGATCATCACGAATGCTGGCGGGCCAGGTGTCATGGCGACTGATGAGCTGATAGAGCTGGGCGGTCAACTAGCGAGGCTCTCAGATGAGAGCATCGGACAGCTCAATTCGGTCCTGCCCGCGTTTTGGAGTAGAGGCAATCCAATCGATGTGCTCGGAGACGCCGACACCGGAAGGTACCTCAACGCACTGAACGTCTGTCTGAACGACTCTGGGGTCGACGGTATCCTGATCGCATATACGCCGCAAGGTGCGGCAAAACCAGGAGACCTGGCGAGGAGCATTGCTGAGGTTGCTAAGAATGCTTGGAAACCAATCGTAACAACATGGATGGGTGGAGAGGGCGTCCGGGAAGCTAGAGGCGTCTTCGCTCAGAGCAACATACCAACCTATGAGACCCCCGAAGATGCCGTCAAGACGTACATGTACATGTACAAGTACGGGAGGAACTTGGAGCTTCTCTACGAGACTCCTTCTGAACTATCGGTTGATCAGGCACCGCCAAAGAGCCATCTCAAGGCTCTCATCGCGAGACTCGCGAGAGAAGGCGTGACCACTGTGAGCGAGGAGGACTCGAAGAGATTTCTGAGCAACTATGGGATTCCGGCGACCAAACCATACATGGCGAACAGTGCTCAAGGCGCAATACGCTGCGCGAATGAGATCGGCTATCCAGTCGTGATCAAGATAGTCTCTCCAGAGATCACTCACAAGAGCGACGTTGGTGGTGTTGCAGCAGGCATAGACTCGGACGAGAAGATGAGGTCAGAATACGATGCGATGATGCAGCGTGTCAAATCCAATCGCCCGCAGGCAAAGATACTTGGCGTGACTGTTCAGAGCATGGTTGAGAAGATCGACTACGAGATCATTCTTGGGGCAAGAAAGGACAGGGACTTCGGCTCAGTGATCCTCTTCGGCATGGGAGGGACAGGCGCCGAGGTATTCAGAGACTTCTCGATTGGCTTGCCGCCTCTAAACCAGACGCTGGTGAGGAGACTGATGGAGGACACGATAGTACAGAAGATGCTCCAAGGATACAGAGGAAAGCCGCCAGCAGACATGAGACAACTTGAAGAGATCATCGTCAGATTCTCAAACCTCATAGTGGATTTCCCAGAGATCGAGGAGATCGACGTAAACCCGCTTGCGATCTCCGGTGGAAAGGCCTACGCGCTCGACGCGAGGATCGTCATTGACAAGAACGCTCTGACACCTCAGCCTCCATATTCACACTTGGTCATCACGCCCTACCCGACGCGGTATGTGATACCTTGGAGGATGACAGATGGAACGGAAGTACTGTTGAGACCGATAAGGCCTGAGGATGAGCCGCTAGAGCATGAGATGCTGACGACCTTATCCGAGGACACCCTCCGGGGAAGGTTCTTCCAAGTCATCAGGAACATAACGCATGAGATGCTCATCAGATTCTGTAACATAGACTATGATCGGGAGATGGCGATTGTTGGCGAAGTCAAGGAACATGAGAAGAGGAGAATAGTCGGAATCGGGAGGCTGATCATTGAATCGGATTTCAAGAGAGGAGAGTTTGCAGTCGTCGTTCACGATCAGTACCAAGGCAAGGGTCTCGGGTACAAACTCGTCGACATGATCATAGGCGTAGCTCAGGAGAAGGGATTAGAGAAGATATACGGGATCGTCCTGACAGACAACAAGGCGATGCTCAGGATCTGCAATGAGCTCGGCTTCAGAATCCGGAACTTGCAGGATGGCACAAGCTGGGTCGAGTTACCACTGAAATAGTACCTGCCAAGCCAGTCGGCATGAGTGATGTTGCGTTGACTCTGCAACCGTTGCAAGGCTTTCGACCGTTGAAGACTCATCATTGCGTCACGGGGTCAATGCGTCACATCTACGAATTCCACGACTATCAGGTCAGCGAGGATCTGCTGTTGGGATTAGGTGCGGGAGTGGGGTTTGTCTACTGGCACATGAAGGGCACCACCCCATTCCTTGGTGGGCGTGCCAATGTAGGCCGGCCCGGCGAGGAAGGATTAGAGAAGACTGCCGGCAAGCGCACCGGTGTGCGCATCAAGGCGTTCCACACAGACAGCGCCAAGAAAGCCGAGAAGGCCGTGCTGGATCTCCTCACATCGGGCGAGCCAGTGATGGTTCAACTCGACATGGGCTTCCTACCCTACTTTGATTTCCCGAAGGAATACCACTTCGGCGGACACGTAGTCGTCCTCGCAGGATACGAGCCTGAGAGTCGACAGGTGCTTGTGGCCGATCGAGACGGGGAACTCCACGCCGTATCACTTGATGTGCTGGCTCGTGCACGTGGCTCACAGTTCAAGCCGTTTCCACCACGGAATACCTGGTACACCTTCGACTTAAGCGGCAAGCGTCGACCCAGACCGGAGGAGGTTCGACAGGCCATCAGAGAAGCAACCAAGGGCATGTTGAAGCCGCCTATTGCGAACTTGGGAGTCAGAGGCATTCGCACTGCGGCTGAACGTGTGCTCAAGTGGCCGAGGATGATGGACGAAGAAAGCCTGCGAGACGCATCCTTCAATGTCTTCATCTTCATCGACGCAAGGGGCGGGTCAGGTGGAGGCATCTTCCGCTACATGTACGGACGCTTCCTGAAAGAAGCAGCCACCATCACAGGGGACACGCGACTAGCGGAAGTCGGGGATGAAATGCGAGCAATTGGAGAGCAATGGCAGCAAGTCGCACAGATCTTCGAAGAAGTACATGCGACGCCCGCATCACCTGACGCATTGGTCCAAGCCAGTTCGCTCATCATGACGGTCGCCGACCGTGAGCAGAAGGCTTGGGAACAGTTGCAGGAGATCATCGGCCGCTCCAAGTAAGCCGGAGCGGAATCCGCTAGGTTGATGCCGACATCACTGGACTTCTCCGCGGTGCAGCCCCCAGCCAACGGCCTCGAGAAAAAAAATCCGACGAAACACGCCAAAACACCCCCGAAGCCGACAAGACAGCCCGAAAACACAGGAATACTTGAAACGAGATTCCAGTTTCCCCCACGAAGCAGCGGGTATGATGGCACGAGGAACGGACTATCGTTTGCTCTTGATTGGAGATGGTGCGGCCGCCGGGATTTGGACCCGGGTTAGAGGCTTGGGAGGCCTACGGCGGGGCCATGAGCCCGTCTCCGTCTTAGACCAGGATGCCCACCGCACATCGGCGGTTCTGGACCACGGCATGGCGGAGGCACTTGTCCTCACGCACCCTCGATCCGGCCATTTCGGCCGCGTCTAAGAAATACAGCAATGAGGAATAAAATAGTAGGGTCCCCGAACACGAGTGCTGTCCACAATTTGTGTTGGGTTGCGGTCCTTGGCGATGACGACGAAAGTATTTTCTTCTGGCCCCGTGTTCCCGTGATTCATGAACCTGTCCAGTTGGTGCAGAGTCGACGAAGCACTGTACGTGGCCTATGCCAACGAGGAATGGCGGCAGTTCAGTGGCCTACCATACAGCGAATCATTCATGAAATGCGTCGCCGAGAAGAGAATAGATCACGCGAAGGACTTTCTCTCACAATTCAAGGAACCAAGACGCCTCTTCCTCGGCAAGGTCTACGATGTCTCTGATGCCTCAAAGACTCCGCTGAAGCTTGAACTCTACAGGAAGCGCGAGGAAGAAGTTGTCTCAAAGGCTTACGAGGTCAACGGAAGACCAGTCACATGGAACAGCTGGAGGCAATTCAACGCACAAGCGAAGGCCTCCGCTGACCGGAAGGCCGTCTTCGACGAATTCGTTGGAAAAGTGAACCTCATAACGCCAACGATCAAAGGCATGTTCGACAAGTCCAGAGAAGTCGAGGAACAGTACGGGACGTCACCTCTTGAGCTCTACCTGCAACTCGAAGGAATCTCGCTCGAGCAGCTCAAGAACATGGTGAAGACACTCGGTCGCACAGCCAAGAAACCCTTCCTAGAACAACTGGAGCACTACTCTCAAGAGGTGAACGGAAGACCCGCGGAATACTACGACGACCTGTATTTCTTCCGTGGCAGAATCTTCGAGCCGCTTGACTCGACCTTCAAGGGCTTCAACCCGGCAGAGGAACCGAAACGCGTCCTTGCAAAGCTTGGTTTCCGAGTTGAGAGACTGCAGACGGACGCAGAGGAGCGGCCTGGCAAGCACGCATCACCCGTCTGTTTTGGAGTTCAGATTCCGAATGATGTCCGGTTGCTCGTGCGCCCGGTGAAGCCGTTCACAGATATGGAGAGTTCATTTCACGAGCACGGACATGGTATGCATTTCATCGCGATCTCAGATGAGGCACCATACTGGGACAAGTACACTATTCCGAACGGTGTTGCTGAGATCTTCTCGAATCTCATCGAGCGACTCATGAGGAAGCCAAACTTCCTGAGTAAACAGTTCAAGGTCTCAGAAGACATCGCCAAAGAGGCGGTGGAGCGGACGAGGTTTATGGAACTGTACTTCCTCACATTCTACGCCGCGAATTCACTCATGAAGATCGAGTTCTGGGAAGAGAACCTGTCGATGGAAGAAGCGAATGAACGATACGAGCGATACACAGAGGAGTTCATGGGCATGCGCCTTCCGGGCAGGTACTGGCAGCTACACCACGTAATGCCAGACTATGATCTCTACTCGCCAAGCTACATGATCGCGGCAGTCCGAGCAGCCGAGTTAGATCGCAAGCTCGAGAACCTCTTCGGAGCAAGCTGGTGGACCGATAAACGTGCCGGAAACTACGTACGTACTGTCGCAAAGGATGGGGCAAGCATTCAGCTGTCGCGATTCTCAAAACTTGATACGCGACCATATCTGAAGCCCTTGCTCTGAGGACTCCGATATTCCTCGCACACCAGTGCAACATGTTGAACGTCAGGTACTGAGCTGAATCCGCGGTGGATGATGGTGCCCACCTCCCTGTAGGGGCTGCCTCTCGCGCAGCAGATGGAGGCTGGGCCAGTACTCAGCAAAGGCTCGGATCTTGCTGCATTATACTCGAAGTATCGTCGACGGCATCGACGTGGCGCGGCTTATGCTTCCAGGAAATCCGCTGCCCTCTTTGGCTCAGGAGGAAGGCCTTTCCTATTTCTGATGTCTGCGATCACTTGGTTGATCATTGAGCCCGGAACTGACGCCCAGTGTGAGAATTCCAGACCCCAGAAGGCTCTTCCTGCTGTCGCGCCGCGCATGACTTCTGAGAGATCAAAGCTCTCCGATGTGGGGAGTTCACCGACGACGTAGACGAGGTGTCCTTTTTGATCGACGGAGAGGACTTTTCCGCGTTTCTGGGAGATGACGCTCGTGGCAGCGCCGAGCAAGTCCGGCGGAGCTTTTACCGTGATCTTCTGGACGGGTTCGAGGAGTGTTGGGTTTGCTGTCATGAACGCCGCGAACATGGCTCTTTGAGTCATAGGCATGATTTGTGCTGGTCCGCGGTGGACTGGGTCTTCGTGGAGTGAGACGTCAGTTACCTTGACCTTGATGCCTCGGATGCTCTCATAGGCGAGCGGCCCCTCTCTGAGGGCTTGGCGGAAGCCATGGAGGATATGGTCCTTGACCTCCTGGAGATACTGAGCCCCCTTTGTAACTTCGACTAGGATGTTTCCCATGTCCTCAACCAACCATATACCACGTGCCTCTTCAGCTGGCCACCCTTTGTCGCGGAGCACTTTCGCCATGGCATGTTTGTCCATGTACTCGCCGATCTCACCTTTCTTGATCATGCTGATTATTTCCTCGTCGAGCGGCTCGATCTCGAGCTTGATCTTGTTGTGTCTGTTCGGTGACTTGCCCTCAAATGGACCCGCCGCGCTACGTACGGTCTCCCGGTAAATCACAATTGGATTCGACGTAACAATCTCGAGGCCCGTCTTCGTTATCAGCGTATTTGCAATCTCCAGGTGAAGTGTACCCATGCCTGAGATCAGGTACTCGCCGGTCTCCTCGTTGATCTTGGTAACCAAGTTTGGATCCTCAATCGACAGTCTTCTCAGTGTCTCAATCAGTCGCGGTAGGTCTCGACTATACTTGGGCTCGACAGCCATTGTGACGACCGGTTCGGTGACATACTTGACAGCCTCGAAAGGCACAACATCCTTCTGCTCTGAAAGCGTCTCGCCTGCTCTTGCCGCATCAAGTCCGAGAAGGGCCGGAATGTTGCCGGCAGTGATTGTCCCAACAATCTCTCTGTATGGCCCCATGAATATGCAGACCTGCTGGATCCTCTGGTCCATTCGGGCACCGACGAGGTGAATTGCGGTCCCTTCTTTGAGCGTACCCGAAAACAGACGTCCTACAGCGACAACTCCCGCCTGCGGATCAACCACAATATTCGTAACTGCCAAGACTGCAGGCCCGCTGTCGTCACAGTCTATCATGGCCTTTCCGATCTCACTATTCAGATCGCCCTTCCAGATCTTCGGTATTCTATACTTCTGTGCGACATGAGGCGGGGGCATCGCCTCAACCGCCATGTTCAATATGGCTTCATCGAGTGGCGCTCTCTCTCGTAGCTGGTCAACCTTGTCGTTCAGATAGGCGTCCACAACATCAGAGAACTTGACGCCTTTCAGCTTGGCCACTTCTGCAGTGAAGCCCCACCGGTCCTTCGCGGATCCCATGGCGACAGTGTTCCCTGCGAAACTGACAGACCATTTCTCACGATACTCCGGCTCGGCATACAGATTCACGAGTCGGTTGAATTCAGAAATAATGCGCGAGACTCTCTCCTGAATTTGCTCGGGTGAGAGCCGCAGTTCCTTGATTAGTCGGTCGATCTTGTTGATGTAAAGGACAGGACGGACTCTATCCTCAAGTGCCTGCCTCGTTACAGTCTCGGTCTGGACCATGATCTCCTCAACAGAGTCCACGACCACGACAGCGCCGTCAATAGCGCGGATCGAACGGGTTACCCGTCCCGAGAAATCTACGTGCCCAGGCGTGTCGATGAGGTTAATCACGTAAGCTGTTCCACTGTGCTCGTGCAGCAAACTGACGTTGGCTGCCTTGATGGTCATCTGGCGTTTCTGTTCCTCTTCCATATAGTCGAGCGCCAGGGCTGTGCCAGCGACGGAAGGAGACAAGAGACCAGCGGCCGCCAGAAGCGAGTCACTCATCGTCGTCTTGCCGTGATCGACGTGAGCGATGATCCCGATATATTCCGGGCGAGGCTGAGCCTACGCCTTTCGGATCTGATCCTTGTTCTCGATGATCTTCATGATCTCGGTTGTTGACTTGTAACGGGGCATCTCGTTCTCCTATCTCTACTCTTGAAAGTGGGCTGCAAACTCTTGAGATGCCTTTTATACTTTTCCAGCTCGAATCCGTCTCGAAAGGACTGCGACAAGCAGTGTCAGGAATGAGCGGCTGGGCGATCTGGCTCACTGGAATGCCCGGTAGTGGCAAATCCACACTCGCGCGTCTCGTGGCGCGAACACTTCTCCAGAAACACATTCACGCTCAGGTGCTCTCAATTGAGATGGTGAGAGAGGTCCTCACAGCCCAACCAAAATACACCGAAGAGGAAAGGCACACGGTCTATGGCGCCCTAGTCTTCGTCGCCGAGATGCTCACGCACAACGGCGTGAACGTGATTATTGACGCCACAGCGAACAGGAGGAAGTATCGTAACACAGCGAGACGTGGGATCAGACGTTTTGCAGAGATCTACCTGAAGTGCCCTCTCGATGTCTGCGTGCACCGTGAACAGAAACGGAAGAGGAAGTTCGGGGCACCATCAGACATCTATCTGAAAGCCAAGACAGGCGCCAGCAAGACTGTCCCCGGAGTGGGTGTTCCATATGAGGCCCCTCGCTCGCCAGAACTCGCAGTGGACACCTCAAAGCTCCGACCCAGCGAATCGGCCGAACACATAGTGAAGTACGTCATGGTCAGATTTGGTCGAGCCTGACAGCGATCTCTCGCAAAGCGTTAGTGTTTTGTGCAGAACGGTACTCTACGTGAACCGGAAGCCTGCGACATGCCGGATCTGAGACTCGGTGCCTTACGGGACTACCTAAGGTCGCTCGAGAATCATGATGTGAAGATTCTACGTGTGGGAGAACTCCAGAAACCAAAGAAGACGAAGCTTGTCGGGAAACTGAAGGGATTCGGATACGGTACACCATATGTCATCGAGTACAAGGTTGGCACAGAGACGAAGAGTGCCGTATTGGAAACAATGCGCCCGAGTGTGTTCGGCCACGACTTTCCATGGGACAGGGCGCAATCACTCCTCTTCTCTCACTGCACATCTGGTCTGCTGCCGAGGCACGTCAAATCACTTGATGTCGGCATATTCACACAGAAGGGTGGACTCAGGTCGGTGGGGGACTTCTCTGAATACTTCATTCTGTTTGAGAAGGTCGACGGCCAGGGCTACTATAGAGATCTCGAGAGGATCCGAGACTCAGGCGTCATGACGAGGATGGATCTGAGAAGATGTGCTGCGCTCTCAGATTATCTTACTCGTGTCCACAAAGTCAAGAAGAACGCCCCTGACCTGTACGTGCGGGCAGTACGAGACCTAGTGGGTCACGGAGAATGCACCATGGGCCTGATCGATAGTTACCCAAACACGGCGGACTTTCTAGAAAAAGACGAGCTCAAAGAGATCGAGGAAAAATGCGTCGAGTGGAGATGGAAACTGAAAGGCAAATCCGACCGTCTGCGAAGAGTCCACGGAGACTTTCATCCCTTCAATGTCATGTTCCGGAAGGGCACAGATTTCACAGTGCTGGACAGGAGCAGAGGACAGTGGGGAGAAGCAGCTGACGACGTAGCTGCAATGTCCATCAACTATCTGTTGTTCTCAATTCAAGCACACGGCAAGTTGGTCAGCCCGTTTGACCGGCTCTACGAGTTGTTCATGAACAACTACTTGGACAGGACTGGAGACGACGAATTGCTTGAAGTCATCCAACCCTTCTATGCTTGGAGAAGCTTGGTGGTGGCAAACCCGATCTGGTATCCCTCCTTGTCGACAGACAATAGGAGGAGATTCTTCAACTTCATACGAGCAGTCCTCGACACTGACAGATTCGATGTGAAAGCTGTCAATAACTACCTGACCAGTGCATAGCCGAACGTATCTGTTCATGGCAGTCTTCCGCGCGTTCTCGAACTGCTTGAGGTACAAGAATTGGGCTGCAACCTTCGCCCCATCATTGTCCGAAGGGACCTTGCTCTCCAGGAGCTGCGGGGGAGAGTGTTGGCTGTCGATGCAAACAACATGCTATACCAATTCCTATCTCTCATCAGGACACCGGATGGGGTCTCGCTCAGGGATCCTCAGGGCAGAACCACCTCACACTTGGCCGGACTGCTATTTCGGTCAACAAGGCTGATGCTTGACTACGGCCCGAGATTCGTATTCGTCTTTGATGGTCAGCCTCACCCACTCAAGGCAAGAGTGCTAGCTGAGAGAAGAGCTGGCAGAGAGAAGGCAGCAGCAGATTGGAGTCAGGCTCTACAGAGGCATGACTTCCAGACTGCATGGTCAAAGGCAGTGATGATGAGCAAACTGGATCAGGCGATGATCGACGACGCAAAGCGCCTGTTAGCCCTGATGGGCTTGCCCTATGTACGGGCCCCCGGTGAGGGTGAAGCACAGGCGGCATTCATGGTCTCACGCGGGGACGCTTGGGCTACCAGTAGCCGAGACTATGACTCCATTCTGTTTGGAAGTCCACGAGTTGTGCGATATCTCACTGTCTCAGGCAGGGAATTCCTACCGAGCAAGGGAACCTCTCGGCCGCTGAGGCCCGAAATGATAGAGCTCTCGGGTTTTCTCAGCCATCACGGAATCACACGCGAGCAACTCGTAGACCTTGCAATACTGATGGGAACAGATTTCAATGAGGGCATCAAGGGAGTGGGCCCCAAGACAGCGCTCAAACTGATCAAGTGTCACGACTCCTTGGAGAACCTCCCGGGGAGTCTGAGGGAGAAACTTCCGGATGACTTGCATGCCTTGCGGGACATCTTCCTGAAACCGAAGGTCACATCGGACTATTCAACATCGCAACAACCCATGGATGAGGAGGCACTGTTCAGGTTCTTGTGCGATGAAAGAGGATTCAGACGAGAGCGAGTGAAGGTCGCTGTTGAGAGGATGAGAAACATATCCAAGCGTCCTTCGGAACCCGACCTCGAACACTGGCTCAGACGATGAATGAGAACAGGTTGTGCTTGGTCTCTAGTGGCCGGTGAGATCTATGGTGGCTCCAACCTCCTTTCGGAGTTTCGCGGAACTCTGCGAAAGCCTGGAGGCTAATAGAAGTCGGAACAAGAAAGTGCAACTGATCTCAAGCTTCATCTCTGCACTTCCCCCGACAGAAGTGCCGATTGCGGTACGTTTCCTCACCGGGCGCGTCCTCAGCGAGCACGAGGTGAAGAAACTAGGTGTGGGAGGTGCGACCCTATGGAAACTGACCAGAACCGACAGTTTGCAGGTGTCCCTGCTTCCCACAGAGACAGGACCGAGCTTACTAGATGTCAACAGCGCTTTTGAGTCGCTGGCTTCTCTAAGTGGAGCAGACAGGAAACAACGGGCTGAGAACATTCTTCAAGCACTGTTCTCCAGATTCAGCGAACTTGAGAAGCGGTACGCGTTCCGACTGCTTTCCGGCGAGATGGAAATCGGTGCCGTGGATGGTGTGCTCCTTGCAGCGATCGCTGCATCTTCGAAACTGAGCTTGGACGAGGTCCGCCGGGCCTACATGATCATGGGTGACATCGGAGGAATCGCAGTGCAGTCTCTCACAAACCCAAGCGCAGTAGTCACAGCGAAGATAACTCTGTTCAAACCCGTCAGACCCATGCTTGCAGAGATGGCAACCGGCATCCAAGAGATTCTTGAATGCCACAAAAGTGGCACCGCATTCGAGTACAAGTACGACGGTGCACGTATACAGATCCACAAGAAAGGAGACGAGGTCCGCACCTTCAGCAGGAGACTGAGCGACGTAACAGTGAGCTTACCAGAAATCGCCGCAACCGCCAAGGATCTCATAAGAAGCAAACGAGCTATCCTCGAAGGAGAAGTAATTGCCACCGATGAAAACTCAAGACCTTTGCCGTTCCAGGATCTCATGCGACGATTCCGCCGAGTGCATGATATCGCTGGGGCAACGATCAAGATTCCACTGCGTCTGCATCTCTTCGACGTCCTCCTACTTGGCGATGAAGAGCTTACTGGCAAGAGCTACGTGGAAAGGCGAGAGATCCTAGAGGAAGAGACTCCCGCAGAATTGCTCACTCCCCTAATAGTAACAAGAGATGAGGATGAGATTCAGCGTCTCTTCGACAAGGCGATTGCAGAAGGACACGAGGGTCTGATGGCCAAGGCTCTAGACAGCAGATATGAGGTCGGAAAGAGAGGCAAGAAATGGTTCAAACTGAAGAAAGCAGAAACATTGGACTTGGCTATTGTTGCCGCCGACTGGGGATACGGACGCAGAAGGGGCTGGCTATCGAACTATCACCTAGCGGCACGAGACGAAGACACCGGCGAGCTTCTAGTAGTAGGTAAGACCTTCAAAGGCCTAACAGACGAAGAGTTCACGGAGATGACTAGGCGCCTCCAAGAGCTTAAGTCATCAGAAACGGAGTACACGATCACCGTGAAGCCGAACATAGTCGTAGAAGTTGCATACGATGAGATCCAGCGAAGTCCTCGGTATAAGTCAGGTTTCGCGCTAAGATTCGCAAGGATAACAGGGATTAGAAGTGACAAGAGTCCGGATGAAGTGGATTCGCTGCAGAGGCTGCGCAGCCTCTACGATCAACAGTTTGCCAGAAAGGGTATGGTCGGTTGATTAGGATGCTATCGATGGAAATGTCTTACATTGCTCTCCTCAGTTACGTCTCGGAGGGACCCGAGTAGTCGCGTCGATATGCTGGTGATGGGACGTATGAGATTCTGTGAGAAATGCGGATCGTACATGCACATGTCGCCAGGCAGATACTCGTGCCCCAAGTGCGGGAACGAGACTCATGACCAGGTAGTTGAAGTTCGACGCATAGAGCGTCATGATGCTGCCCCGGTAGATGTGATCGACGAATCAGAAATTGAGTATGTGAAGGTTAAGGAAAGATGCCCTCGATGCGGGAACCTTGAGGCCTTTCGCAGAGTCTCCGTTGTTGCAGGAGAGCATGCAGGGATCAGACAAGAGCGATCGATAGAACGCTTGAGATGCACCAAGTGCCAGCACTTATGGAGCAGAACGTGAACCTGTAGGCGTCTTGCGTTGCGATTATGTGTGCTATTCAGCGGAGGGAAGGACAGCACATTTGCACTTTGGTGGGCAATTCATCAAGCGCATGACGTGCTGTGTCTCCTCACGATGATTCCTGAGCGAATAGATTCATGGATGTTTCACCACCCTGGACTAGAATGGACTCGTCTTCAGGCTGAAGCTACGGGAATTCCGCAGGTGACTGCCAAGGTATCTGGGGTCAAAGAGGAAGAGCTTGGCCCGATGAAGGAGGCATTATGCAGGCTTATCAAAACGTACAGAATCGAAGGTGTTGTGACAGGAGCGATCGCAAGTGAGTATCAGAAATCGCGCGTCGAGAGAATCTGCGACAGCCTTGGACTCCGATCGCTGGCTCCGTTATGGGGAATGAATCCGGAACATCTGCTCGCAGAACAGATTGAGATGGGCTTTGAGTTCATCATGACAGCATGCATGGCCATGGGTCTGGACTCAACGTGGCTCGGACGTGCGATTGATAAGAAAGCTATGAATGAGCTGAAGAGCATCAGCAGAAAGTACGGCATTAGCCTCGTCTTCGAGGGAGGCGAAGCCGAGACATACGTAGTCAACGCACCAATCTTCGACAGACAGATACGAATCGCTCAAGCGCGGCCGATGTGGAAAGGAGACTCAGGCTATCTCGATATTCTCAGCGCAGTTTTGGCAGAGAAGAGTATCTAGGTGTGCGTTGAGCGGGCGAGCAGGTCCTGCGTTGCTTTGTCAATCTTGTCCGCGATCACTCTTGGGTCCAGCGTGGCAAACTGATGCTTCTCCATCAAGACATTGCCGTCGACAATGGTTGTGTCAACGTTTGCGCCGCTTGCGGAATAGACTAGATCAGAGATGACTGTCTCCTTTCCGTGAATAGGCATCATGTTGGGGGAACGAGTGTCAACAAGGATCATGTCGGCGCGCTTTCCTGCCTCTATGCTTCCGATCTTACCTTCCATCCCCAGCACTCTGGCCCCCTCAATCGTTGCGAGGTCAAGCGCCATCTGAGCTGGTAGCGCAGTAGCATCCGAACGTGTATGCTTGTGCAGAAGCGCGCAGAATTTCATGGTCTCGAACATGTTCAAGGTGTTGTTACTTGCTGCGCCGTCGGTGCCGAGACCGACACAGACATGACTTTGCAGTAGTTCCGGAAGCGGTGCCACTCCGCCAACTGCGAGTTTCATGTTCGAGACGGGGCAGTGGGCAACTTTTGTGCGGGATCTCCCGAGCAGACTGATCTCCTTGCCGCTTAGCCAGACACAGTGTGCTCCAACTACATTGGGGCCCAGGAATTCAATCTTGTCCAGATACTCAACAACCTTCATCTTTCGCTTGTTCTCGATGTCCGCTTGTTCTGTCTTGGTTTCGGCTATGTGAGTGTGAACCAACACCTGCTCCCTGTCAGCTCTTTCCTTTGCCCACAGTAATGTCTCTTCGGAGCAAGAGTACGCTGCGTGCGGAGCTATCGCAGCTGTCACAAGAGGGTTTCTCAACCCCTTTAGGAACTCGAGCACCTTGCCGGCGTTCTCTTTGTGAAGTTTCGGATCAGGTGCAACATCTATGATGACAGACGATAGCACTGCTCTGAGACCTGCATCTTGCACCGCCTGCGCCACATTCTCGACGAAGAAGTACATGTCGTTGAAAGTGGTCGTGCCAGATGCGATCATCTCTAAGCAGCCAAGCATCGTTGCCCAGTAGCATGTCTCGCCAGTCATGTTTGGTTCGAGCTTCCAGATCTTACTGCTGAGCCATTCTTGGAGAGGCATGTCGTCCGCATATCCTCTGAAGATGACCATGGGAATGTGCGTGTGAGTATTGATCAGACCGGGGAGAAGGACCATTCCTTTGCCGTCTAGGACCCGATCGGCGTCTCGAGGTGCTTCCTTTCCTATCTGTACGATTCGTCGATCCTCAACATAGACAGAGGAGTCTCTTAGGACGGCCCTCGACGGGTCTTGTGTAACGATCCACGAGCAATCTCGTATCAGAAGTGACACGTGTGCTCCCATTCTTCTACTCGATGGTGGCGTGGCGCTTTCTCAGCTCGCTCTCAGTAAGGCCAAGACGGCGCATGAGTTCAACGACAACTCCATCCAGGAAGGTCATTAGGCTGATCTCGAAGACTGTTCCCAGCGGGGCCATCAGTTCGTGCTCTCCCATCAGTTGTCGCAGAAAGTAGTCTTTCTCGTCCGCGACTTTTGTTCGCCCTTTGATGACGACTACATGATCTGCCAACTTCGCTAAGTCTGAGTCATGGTACGAGGTTATGGCGATGATCTTTGCACCGACGGTCTTCCCGATTTCAGCTGCGGTGACCACGAGTTTGGTTGTACCTGATCCTGAAAGTGCGATGATCAGGTCTCCCTTTCCAATTGATGGTGTGATTGTTTCTCCCATGACGTAGACCTTGAACCCGAGGTGCATCAGTCTCATCGCGAAGGCTCGGCCGATCAGGCCTGATCTTCCGGCCCCCAACACAAGGATGCGTCTGTCGGTCGAGGCAAGCATCTCCGTAACCATTCTCTCGACCTGGTCCAGATCTACCCGAAGAAGAGACTCACGGACGCTTTCTATGAGGTCTTCAGTGGCATGTTGGTAGGCCGTCAGGCGCAAAATGACCACGGTGTACGTTAGAATGCGTGAAGTGTTCTTTACTCTTGCCTTCACCCAGGCCAAGTGCACGTGGGGACTACGGTTTGCACACTGGGGACCTACGATGGCTACTGGTGAGGTCAGAGCCAAGGAAAGATCTTCGGCATCGTGATCGGAATGTTCGGCGACGGAAGAGGCACGTACAGGTACACATAGACAGCAAGTGCTTCCAGAAGGATCGTAACGGCGACGACAAAGTAGTCTGTGAATTTCATCCGTAGGACAATGAGTGGTTGGCGATTCGGGCTTGCGCCGAATCCTCTGGATTCAAGCGCCTCTGCGAGCTCGATGCTTCTCCTGATTGCGGAAACGATCAGCGGGATCAGGATGGGTATGTAGTTGCGGATTCGTTTCATGAAGTTGCCTTTGTCTAGCTCCAATCCTCTGGATCGTTGTGCGTCAATGACAGTCTGGGCGTCGAGCGCCATGGTTGGAACCAGTCTGACAGCCGTGGTGAACGTGAAAGACAGAGTGTACGGAACATGCGCCTGTTCGAGCGCCAAGCCCAAGTCGTCAGGCGACGTAGTCATGAAGAACAACGAGAACGCCGACATCAGTGAAATGAACCTCAACGTCATCGCTGCGGAGAAAACGAGCGTTGACCCAAACACGAAATTCATTGCGAATATGAGGACCGCAAGCAACAGGCCTGCTCTCATCGAAGCGGCCCATTTCTTCCATGTCTTCGCAGCATAGACAATCGGAAGTTGGACAAGGAAGATCACGATCAACGCGTAGATGTTGGAAAATAGAAGTGCGGCAACAAATAGCCCCATTGTCATGGTGAATTTTGCACGCGGGTCCATCATGTGGATCGGAGTAGGAAGCTTCGCGAACTTGAACCCGTCAAAGACCTTGAGCGACACTCACCGTCTCCTCCCAAGTGCACCCAGAATTGCCTGTTCGGCCGAGTAGACATCTATCACGCGATCGGACAGTCCGAGATCTCTGAGCTCATGCATAAGCGCCCCAATCTGTGGACGCGCAAGCGAGGCCTTCTCGATGAGCTGCTCATCCGAGAGAATGTCCTCTGCCGGCCCGTCTCCGATCACCAATCCCTTCGAGAGAAGAATGAGTCGGGGTTTGCATTCTGCGACAAACTCGACGTCGTGTGTGATGGTTATGACGGTCTTTCCTTGAGTGTTCAGCTGGAGGATGAAGTTCCTTAGTCGATCTTTCTGTTGATAATCTTGGCCGATAGTCGGTTCATCTAGGATTATGTGCTTTGGATTCCATACTAGTACCGCTGCCAGTGCGACTCTCTTTCTTTCTCCTCCGCTCAGTACGAAGGGAGAGGAATCGGCATACCGAGACAGGTCGAGCGTTTCGAGTATGCTTGTGACCCGTCTGTCAATGGTGTCCTCACCATAGCCGAAGTTTCTGAGTGAGAATGCAAGCTCCTCGCGTACTGTCTCAGAGAAGAGTTGGTGGTCTGGGTTTTGAAACACTAGTCCTACGTCTCTGGAAAGTTGTGCGACACTGGATTCGCGCGTGTTGACCCCGTCGACTGTTACTCTGCCGGAAGTCGGAAGGAGAAGGCCGTTGAAAGTCTTGACAAGTGTTGTCTTTCCGGCTCCATTCTCTCCCATTATGGCAACGAATTCCTCATCACCAATGGTGAGGTCGATGCCGCGAAGTACTTCTGAAGCGCTTGGGTAGGAGAACTTCAGGCCTTCAGTCCGTATCATCGACTTAGCATCTTCCTTAGCTCTTGGGCCGCTTCTTCGACGGTCGTCGGAGTCTGGGAGAACTCAAGACCTCCCTTTTGCAGGAGATTGAAGAGCGTGATCACCCGCGGCACGCCGATCCCGATCAGCCTGGCCTGTTCTCCATACACCTGTTTCGGGGTTCCATCGAGGACAATCTTGCCAGAGTCCATAACGATGACTCGGTTCGCGTGTTTGGAGGCGAGGTCAAGTCTATGCTCAACCAAGATGATGGTGATTCCAAGTTTCTTGTTGAGGTCAGAAATGACTTTGAGGATCTCCAACGCTGATTTGGGATCCAGGAACGACGTAGGCTCGTCAAGCACAATTATCTTCGGCTGCATTGCCAGGACAGCCGCAATCGCTGCCCTTTGTTGTTGGCCTCCAGAGAGCTCGTATGGAGGTCTGTCCTTGAGGTCCGTGATTCCGGTCACCTCGAGGGCCCAGTCGACTCTTCTTCGCGTTTCTTCTCTACTGAGTCCAAGATTCTCCGGGCCAAAAGCAACGTCTCTTTCGATGCTCAGAGAGAAGAGTTGGTTCTCTGGGTTCTGAAAGACTAAACCTACGTGAGATGAGAGTTCAGCCGTTGTGTGTTCCTTCACATTCATACCATCGACGACGAGCTCTCCGGTGAAGTCGCCCGAGTAGAAGTTCGGGATCAATCCGTTCAAGCATCGACAGACAGTAGTTTTCCCACATCCGCTCGGGCCTGTGAGAACGACGAACTCTCCAGGAGATACTTCGAGGGAGACATCTTCGACGGACGATCTCGGTGCGCCAGCGTAGGTGAAGGTCAGATTACTTGCGCGAATAATCGACAAGCCGCTGTGCCCTCTCGCCGTCCTAGATCAGTATGAAGGTTCTCGAGTAGCTACCATGTTTCGAGTTGCGCGCCATATCTTGGCTGCGCCATATAGCCTTTCATTCGACTGCTGTCTTGTCGCGGTCCAAGTGTGTCTTGAACAGCTCAACAGATTTCTTGAGGACTTCATCCAGGTTTCCTTGGACTGTTGCGCCCGCCGCCGTGGAGTGGCCGCCGCCGGCGCCATTCATGGTCTCGCCCAAGACCGTTGCCAAGTTACGGCCGAGGTGAAACCCCGTCCGCGAGTAGAACTCGTTCGTAGAGCGGAGACTAAGCGTCAATCTATCTTCTTTTTCTCCACCAACTATGGCAAGGTGTGCCCCCAGTCCGATAAGAGATCGTGCGACAGACGCGTGAAATGAACCCACTGTGGACGTTGCAACAATCCATCCGCCAATACTCTCCCAGTTCAGGCGCTTTGCTGACTTCATTCGAGCAATACGCTCGGAATTGTCCATAGGGACTCGAATAAGGTTCAGGGCCCTTGTGCCATCGACGCCGATGTCCAGAAGCTCGCATGCCAGTCTGAGAGATCTTGTCGTTGCAATCGTAAAGTGACCGGTCTCATATGCGAGCCCGAGAAAGGCCGCAAATGCTTCCTTCTTTGTGAGGCGAACTTTCATGGCCTTGTAGAGACTATACACGACTTCGCAGGCAGAGGTGGCCTTTTCGTCCGACACGAGGATCGCTGCCCGATCACGTGTGTCAGGATGAATCGCGTGGTGATCGATCACAACGATTGGCCTGCCTGAGTTCTGGACTGGTTCCTTCAGGCTGCCGAGTTGCTGCAGCGTGTTTGTGTCAACCGTGAAGATCACATCAAACTCCGTTGGTTCCGCCTTTTCTTCTACTGCGAATCGGAGCTGTTGGAGGACGCGGGCAGAAACCTTGCTCACGCCTTCAGGGGAGACAACGGTTGTTCTAAGTCGCTTGTTCATTCTCTTGAGAAACCTTGCCAGCAGGTAGGCTGAGCACACGGCGTCTGGGTCAGCATTCTGATGGCCGAGTATCAGAACTCTACGTGAGGTCTTGACCATTCTCACTAGTCGCTCGAGACTTCGCACAGATCTAGCTCCCGAACTTTCGCCTCTGCACCCGCAAACGCCGCGTCAGTCGCCTCGTCAACAATCCTGTCGAGATTGGGATCCTCTAGGCTTGTGTCAAGGGAGATCTCGATGTTCAGTGATAGAGGCTTATCACCGACCGCCTCAACAGACAGATTCAAGTCTTCAAGTCTCTTCAAGGAAATCCTTGAAAGTATGAGTTTTCGAGCAGCTTCCTCTGCTGCCGAGCAGATGGCTTCTATCTCGTCGTCGTTTGGCGGTCTACGGAGTCCAATATTCACAATTGATCCCGCTCGACGATAACAACATGCAACTACGAGCAGAGTTATTCAGATGCCTTAGGCGCTCGCAGTTTCTCTTGGAGTTTCTGTTGTATATCTTTGATTCGATCGCGTGTTCTCTCTTCCTGTCTTCCGAGGACTGTGACCCTTGTGTTGAGCAGTTCCTTCTTCTCTTTGAGTTCTGCAAGCAGTCCTTCTTTGTCTGCTTTGACAAGAATGCTTCCAACGCTCTTGTAGACCGGATTCTCTCCGGTCACTTTCTCAAGCTCAGATAGGGCTCTGTCGGTCTCCGACATCTCCATCTCAAGCTGCTGTTTCTGCGACACGACAGCTTGGAGTGTCTGCTGGAGCTGCTGAAATCTTAGCAGTTCCTCCTGAACTTGAGGTGGCAATTCTGCTCCTTCGCTCATTGACTTCACCATTTTGCGCGGCAGTAGGTTTTGCTCGTAGCTCTGCACGGCACATACATAAGGGTTTCAAAGCAAGGGAAGAACCATCGGAGACAGGTCGGAAAGCTACTAGAGCAGGAGCCGTCTCATCAATCGGATCTTGAGAATGAGCGATGACTATGACATACGATCTATGAACATCTCACGGGAAATGGAACACTCTTGATACAGATTGCGTTTGGTGACTCGGTAGGGCAGTCGCCTTAAATCCCGTGATAGAGCAGAGGCCTACGCAACGTTCGGTGAGCTTCGATGGTCGAAATATCCATTGAGGATCAAGCCAGCGACGAAACAACATCAGCAAATGCCGGTATCCTACGCATCGGCAAGGTATCAGCGGCCTTGCCCAACAAGTTTGCGACGACAGCCGAGCTGAATGCGACTAGAGTTGTGGGTACAAAGGATACGCTTCCTGGAGAAGTGGTAGTCTCCGCCAAGCTCATGTATCCAGATTCACTGAAGAAGATCCTGAAGCAGGAGGAATCTCTTCGCGATTTTGCACGCAGGATCTCGCGCGAGTCCGGAGGATTCGAGGACGTCGCGAGACTACTGTTCTTGGTCTTCAAGGGCGAAGCCACCTACAGTGATGCAGAGGACCTGCGGACTCTGCTCGACCTTCAGTATTTTGCGGACATGGATGTCATCACCGTCCAGCAGGCTGCAGGCATGAGCCCTGATGACTTCGCTTCTTTGCTGAAGTTCGCTACAAGGTGGATGGAGAAGAAACGCATCGACAAACCGATTATGCCGATAGTGCAGGCGTCAGAGACCCAGAGAGAATTCGAGCTGTTTTCTTCGCCGGTCTTGAAGAGCAAGTTGCGTCTTCTAGGGGTGAACATGAGAGGAGGCTTTCACTATTGCACGCTCAGAGCAGTCGAGAAGATCAAGAAGAAGCACCCAGGCACATGGATTCACGCTTTCCAAACTCCTCCAAAGATCAGGTTTGCGCGTCATATGTTGCCAAGTTCTCAAGGCATGCTCATGCCCTACTTCGGAATTGACAGTTACTCCAGATGGGTGGTCCCCCCTCCGCCGGTTCCCCTGACGAAGGACAAGATCAATGTCTTCGACAAATCAGGATGGGGGGTTTTCAAGAGGAAGGAATGGACTGGCCTACACGGAAAGAAACTCACATGCACATGCCCCATGTGCAAAGGTCAGAACCTCGACGGATTCTACACCGGGAAGGTTCTCTTAGTCCTGAGTCGCAGCAAAGTGCACGATCATTACGCACAGCAAGATGAGCTGAAGAAAGCATCCGAGAGCATACGAAAGCATGAGTACAGTCGCTTGATCAAGACAAAGAAGCATGCGAATCTGTTCGTGGGCGAACTCAAGAAGTCTCTTGAGGCAGAGGCGAAGTCTTAGCGTCCCGTCTCTGCCAACAGTGTCATCAGGTCTCTGAGGCTCACCTCAGAACTTGTGCGCCAACCCAGTGACATGGACCCGGCCTCATCTTCCTTCAGGTAGCCGTTCCGCGTGAAGGCATCCAAGAGGGTAAGAGTCTTCCATCTCCCAGCTTTCTCAGCAAGAAG
>Ga0315296_10001212_pt1 | contig 22571 bp, 21 predicted proteins | sample YL17G14_18_MG_FD_203921 | JGI IMG/M metagenome (GOLD analysis project Ga0315296, IMG submission 203921) | Sediment microbial communities from Yellowstone Lake, YNP, Wyoming, USA - YL17G14_18 | ecosystem: Environmental > Aquatic > Freshwater > Lake > Sediment | place: USA: Wyoming | collected...
CCTCCAGTTGGTATAGAGAGCGCCATGATGCGGTCCCCCGGCTCCGTGAAGGCGGTGTACATAACCAGGTTGGCGCAGACTCCGGATACTGGGCGCACATCTACAAACTCTGCTCTGAAGATCTCCTTAGCCAGCTCCATGGCCAGGAGTTCAACTTGGTCGATGTACTTGCATCCAGCGTAGACTCGCTCTCCCGGCCATCCCTCAGCGTAGCGGTGCCCAAAATCGCTGGTTAAGGCTTCTCGCACTGCCAAGCTGGTTATGTTCTCGCTGGCGATGAGAGGGATACACCTATTGAAGAACTCGCTGTGCTCCCTCAAAAGCGTGAAGACCCTCTCATAATTCTGCCTAGCACTCAAGCGGCATCACCACTAGAAGAACTGGAATACTAACATTTAATCTTAAGGGAAGACTCAATTCATAAAAAGGAAAAAGGGGTTTGCCAGCTCGGAGACGCTAGTATCTTCTTCCTCTCGTCGGGCTTCTCCGACCGGAGAAGCCGCCGCCACCGCCTCTGTCAAAGCGTCGCCCAGGCTGCTCGATCTGCTGGCTGGATAGGTTGTTATCCAGGTTCACTTCGGATATCGGTGATTCCTCTACGACCTCGTAGCTTCCGTATCTGCCAAGATTTAATCGCATGGAGCCTCGGAAGAGGTTGACGTAGGCGTTCTTGATGCTGAGGGTTTGTCCTTCCGCTATGTTGTCCACGGCGTCGTCCCATAGGGTCAGGTATATGGAGCCCGTTTCGTCTCCGACAAGGGCCTCGGCAACGCGGTGTGAAGTCTGATCGATCCTCGATGTAACTTCTCGGGTCTCTGTCTTAGAAACAACCTTAGCGATCGTGTTTACCTGCCGCGAGTAAGAGTTTAACTCACCAATCTTCATGAGCTCTTTGCTCTCATCCTCTTTAATATCCATCGCGTATTTACACTTCCTGTTTTTAATCGGCTAAAGAACGGTTCGAGAAACTTATAAGCCTTGTCATCACTCTTCCAAACCTGTTCAGGAGAGGGGGAAGAAAAACTCCGCTAGGATCTGCGGAGAAACTCCTTAAGATCAACCTGTCTCGGTGCATTCTTCGTCTCGGCAGGCTTCTTTGGGAATAAAGATTCCAACTCATCTTTAACTAGCTGAATCCTCTGGAAGTAGTAGTTCCCTAGGTCATATCTATCCACGAGCTTCGAAGCGGACTCCACATACTTCTCTATTCCGCCTTGGTAGACGGTGAGAGAGATGTTTCCGCCGCAGCGAGGACACTTCCCAGAGAGAGGTATGCGCCTATATCGGCGGTTACAGCCCATGCATCTGAAACTCTGGCTGGTGAAGGCCCTTAGATTCCCGACGATATCCTTCAGGAAGTGGCTTGTCAGAATCCCCCTCGCCACAACTCTGACATCAACGGCCTTCAGCTCCTCTGAGAGCTCGAGCTGGGCTTCAAGCTTCTCCAGCATCGTGCCAAGATGAGTGTAGGCCCCCTCATGGGTGCCAAGATTGATGTTAGAACATTCAACGGTGTAGCCGAAGCCTTGGAACTGAGCTTCGGTGCCCAGCCGCGTGCCGAGGGTGTCAATAATCCGTCCATAATCAGATGGGTCGGCATGCTTCTGCATCTCCTCGTAAAGTGCTGGAGGATAAAAATCCATGACATCAACGTTGTGAGCTTCCTTATCCACTTCACTGGGAATCACCACGGGTATGACGAAGAGAGGGGCATCCATCAGGCCCCCGATCTGATCAGGAAGGAAAGCCTCAGAGAAATTGAGAAGAGGATCGAGGGCTAGGAGTATAGCATCCTCATCACCGTCGCAGTTCCGCCGTTTCGCGGCATGCCAGAGAGGATGAGCATAGCAGACCAGAGCCCGTGTGAAACCTATGATTCTCCCCAAGATGGCGGCAGAGGTGTGGGGCGCTAATCCCATGACCAGGGCACCTATCAGGTCGTCCCGCCTCTCAACATTGTACATCGGAGCCAGCCCATAGATGTGGACAAGCTCCTCGTCCAGGAACTTCGCAACCCTAAGGAGGTAGTCACCGCACTTCTCTGGAACAATAACATCCTGGATCTTCAGCTCCAACATCTGCTCAGGGGACTCAAGGGGGCGCCCATAGCGGTCGTGGGTGTATCCGAGTTCCCTAAGCTTCTCAGGAGGAACTCCTATCTCCCCAGGCTTGAAGTGGGTGAGAGGTGCGTCGCTCACATCAAACCTTATAGTTCCATCCTTAAAGATCGAGAGGTCGTATTTGGCTCTGAGAACACCCTTCTCAAGGATCTCGGGAACCCGCCCACCGTTCATAAGCCCCTTAACACCCTTGACAATATCTGGAAGACCACCCCCAAGCCTCTTTTGAGCATCCCCCAGGAGCCTCCCTAGGTCTATCCTCACTTGGCTATAGGAAGATGTTGGCACATTGCACGCTGGACATCGACTTCCGTTGATAACCCGACCGCAGCGTGGACAGACATTCTCCGAGACCGCATCCACCCCGCACTCCGGACACCTTACACCGAAAACCAGTCGCCCGCAACGTGGACACACCCGCCTCATCAACTCAACGGATAACACACCCTGATCCGCTGCCTTTACGAGGTCCCTCTGAGGACCCCCTGCATTCCCCACCGGGAAGAGGCCGTGGACAAGGGGCTCTAACATGCGCTCCTTGGCCTTCTCGGGGCGCCCCATCCTCGCGCCAACGAAGATCGGCGCCTTCTCCCTCACCTCAAGCCCGGAGAGTCTGCAGACCGTCTCAACAGGAGTATAAGATGGATCGATCTCGAACTCAGGCTTATCTAGGGCGAAACATCTCTCTAAAATGGGCGTGACTTCATTAAGCACAAGGCGCCCGTCGGAGACCCCGTGGGGAATGAGGAGTTTCTCCAACAGCTCTTTAACTTCAGCGTCCAGCCTTCCAATCAATGCCCAGGAACTATTGGCTTGAACTCTCTCAGCTTCTAGGAGATACTTTCTCAGCTGGAGGAACTCTTCTGATGAAATCGTGGACCATAAATAGATGTAGCGTGGATGTAGTGGAACACCTAGCATTGCGGAGAGACTGACGGCCTCTTCGGCGGAGGGCCAAGACCAAGGATCGTTGAGCAGTTCAAGCGTCCTCGCTTCCACGGCTCCGTTGGACCTCTTGAGGGCCTCCTTTAGATCGAGATGCCATTGTGATTCATCATAGCCAGCGGGTAGAAGGGGCACATTGTTCTGGAGGAAATCACCTATGTTGATCAGAACATCTCCCACGAAGAGAATCTTCTCAACCGAACCCTCAAGCCTCTCCGCCTCCTCCACGGTGTCAACCCTAACCACGGAGCCTCCCTTAAGGCGAACCACTGGCGGCTCAATAGAGTCCACAGGAGTGACTATGGCTGATTTCCCTGGGAACTCTATCCTGAGTTGAACGCCTGTGGTGAGGAACCTCTTGAGGATGATCATCGTGGCAGGATGGACACCCACGGCTGCCAGGCCTGTATTCCTCGCTCGGCCGTATCTCAGTCTGAAGCCTCCGATGGTCGATGGAAAGGAGAAGACGGGCCTGCCGACGATTATCTCATCCATGAACTTTGCATGGGAGTTCTCTCCCTCGGTGCTTTCGCCCATTCGAGAGAGGAAGTCCCAGTCCTCGATGTGTAGCTTCTCACAGGTTCCTAGGAGTTTTCTCGCTCGCCCCACCACGCCGTCCACAACGACGATCAGGGCTCCACCCCGCAACCTGTTCGTCTCGATCCCGGGCACGTCTCGGAAGGAGGAGACCTCGAAGGGCTCTGTGCCTACGCCCGTCGCCTCCACAGGGAGACTCCTCATCGCCTCGTATAGGTCTTCATCCGTCACGTGATACTGGAATCTGCGGACCTTCCTCTCGGAGAGGCGGACCTCCTCTACAAACCTCATCACAGCCTGTTCGCTCGGCTTATACCGTTCTAAACCCAATTTTTTGCGTATGAAATCCCCGACAACCAGAGTGAGGGCTTGCGCCGTGCCTCCGGCTGGACGAATAGGCCCTGCAAAATATATGGCCAAGTACCGTGTACCATCGGAGTTTTCCTTGAACCTGACCTCTGTAACGCCCTGAGTCGGTGCGATCGTGATGCCCTCGGTGAGGATCGCTAGGGCTGTTCTCACCGCCTGGTCGGCGGCCTTCTCTGGCTCTAGGTGACCAAACTTTCCGTACACGACCTCCTCAGCGATCTTGAAGGCCATGTCACGGCGATCCATAGACTCTAATTCCCGAATCCTTTCTGCCACGCCTGTTGGACCAACGAGCTGCTCCACTCGCTCAGCTATGTCGACGGTGATCTTTGGTTCCGGCCTTAACTTGGGATCCATCCCCTTCTCACGAGCCCTGCAGGCCGCTTCGTATAGGGTGTTTAACCTTTTTTGAAGATCGTAGAAGTATCTGAAGTACTCTGGGGATGCCGCGAGTTTTGTCACGGACATATCTTCATCGACCTCATCCTAGGCTTTCGCAGATCTTGTGGAAGAGGGGCCCCCTCAATGGCTTCAAGCAATTGAAAGTCTTCTGAAGGCGGGCATAACATCACCTTCTCACCTTTCTTATGCCTTCAACTATCTCGTGAATTTTTTCTTTCACTTGGTCAACTTGCTCCACCAGTGTCCCTGTCACGATGATGTCTGCTCCTGCCTGCGCTGCCCTCTCTGCCGTCGAAGCATCTCTAATGCCTCCGCCCACAATTAAAGGGCTGCCTGTAATCTTCTTGACCATTGAAATCGTCTCCGGCGGCACAGGCTCCTTCGCTCCAGAGCCCGCCTCTAAGTAGATGAACCGCATTCCAAGATAGACGCCAGCCAGGGCATAGCCCCCAACGATCTCTGGATATTCGGGGCTTATGGGGCGGGCGTGCCCGATGTATCCTGCGGCGCAGCCCTCGCCTACGATGATATATCCCATCGGTATAGCCTCGAGCTGGTACCTCTTTACTAGGGCCGCCGCTAGGGCTTGAGCCTCTATGAGGTAGTAGGTGTTAGAGGAATTCAGCAGGGACATGAACCACACGGCATCGGCGAATCTGCTGATCCCAGATATGTTGTTGGGGAAAAGTATGACGGGGATCTTAACGGCGTTCTTTATCGCCTTCACGGCCTCATCAAGATCTTGATTGGATACGAGGGTTGATCCGCCCACCATGATAGCGGAAGTCCCTCCCCCCTCTGCCTCCGCCGCGACCCTCACGACATCCTTAAGCGGCATCTTCTCTGGGTCGATGAGCGTGATGTGGAGTACTCCATCCTTCGCTAATTGGTCTATGAGATACCTTTCAACGCGCCCCATTCATCACCACCTCAATATCAGGGGCGGGCATAAAATTGATCTATGAAGATATTGTATGCATCGATTGGTTCTGTAGTCATGGAGACAGGGAAGTTTCCCTTGAGACCGCATGCTCCACATGTGATGAAGGCGATTTCCCTTTTAGGATCGACAGTGACTTTTATGTTATTCTTCCCACACTTGGGGCACAGGAATAAATCCGGCAATTTCCTCCTAACGGTTTTAACGACCTTACGTCTTCTCCTTCCCACGAGACCAGCTCCTTGTCTAGTCATATTATTCCTTAGAACTAAGTCTTAAGATTAGCGGGAAAACTCTCTTATGAGCGTTCCTAACAACTCTTCCAAAGATTTCTTTGACAAGGGTTGCGTCGATCTTTAGCTCGTCAGCAATGCTCTCCGCGTCTAATCCCTGCTCCCAGCCATAAAGGACGAGATCAAGCAGGTCATATTTTATCCCGAGCTCTCCTTCGGTGGATTGTCCTGGCCAAAGCCTTGCACTTGGCACCTTCTCGATGATGCGCCTTGGCAACCCTAAATGCTGTGCAAGTTGGCGCACCTGTGTCTTGTAGAGGTCTCCAAGGGGAAACATGTCAGCGGCGCCGTCCCCATACTTCGTGAAATAGCCTGTTAAGAGTTCGCTTTTGTTACTGCTACCGATCACCATTCTGCCCAGGCGATTCGCATAATAATAACTTATGATCATCCGAACCCGGGCCTTCACGTTCCCCGCGCTTATTAGGTCTCTCGGGTCGTAGTTTGGGAGTGTTGATGTGACAGTTTGAATCACAGGCGTGATATCAATGACATCACATGTGACGCCGAACATTCCCGCGAGCTCGAGCGCATCTGTGATATCACTCTCAGGTGTGATGCCCTCCTCTGGCATCGTGATGGCGGAGATTTCGTAACCAGTTAAGGCTTTAGCTGAGAGAGCCAAAGTCACGGCGGAGTCTATGCCTCCGCTAACCGCTACGACACCGCCCTTTAAACCTGCATCAGATACCTGCTTAGAGATAAAGTCCACAATTCTTTCTTCAACTAGGCAGGGGTCTATTTTGAGAGCCCGTGCGTCTAACATCACCAGAGATCACTGGCCCACGAAATAAAAGTCTGTCTCTTTATTGTTATGTTGCCCCTTCAGTAAATATAAAACCCATGAATTTTGCACATAACTTATAAACCTGTATACAATACTGTATCCATATGCGTATCCTTTCTCGGGAAGAGGGAACTAAATGGATGAAGATATAAAGACATGGCTAAGAGACACCTTAAATGATCCCGTCGCCTCTATTCTCCTAAAACATAGCAATTTAACGAGAACACAGTTCGAAACGATTATAATCGATCTCATTTCGGAATATCCATCTGCAGACGCGTTTAGATACGAAGATAAAGCAAAAATAAGGGAGAAAAAGGTAAGTAGAGGGGCATTTAATCGGAGTTTAAATCAGGCAAGGAAAAATATCATATCTTCTGTTTACACTTTACTTCTGCTCTCCTATGTTGGTCTGTTTAGAGGGCTCCTCTTTGAAGACTATGAAAATCTAGCTGAAAAATTACGACAGTATACAGATCTTTATACAAAATATAGGGAAGCCCCGAAGACCCAAGCCAATCTGTTATTAAATATTGAAAAAGAATTATTCGAGGGAATCGAGAGATTAGCAAAGCCAAAAGTCTTGAAACCATAATAAAGTCATGTGATATCACATTACAGAGGATTCATATCACACCTCAAAGTCCCTTTCTTTCCTAATTTTTCCTAGATGAGGAAATTAGACCCAATAAATAGTAGATAAAGTAATTAGATGACGAATTATGGAGCGATAACGGAGTCCACCCATAAAAATATCTAAAGGTTTAGTTGTTACCCAACTGATTATAAAAGAGTAATGTGATTTGTGATATCACGTTAAATCATTTCGAGGAAAATCGAATATTATTGGTCTTTCAGTCTAAAGAGCGAATAGATGTAGAGTTTATACTCAAAACTTCTTTGCTGTGAGGTCATTGTGATATCACAAACTTTATCACGTGTAACTTGCATGTGATATCAAGAGCAGAATGCGGAGGTGTATTGATGGACTTTCTCATCACAGAGGCGGCTCTTCTCACGATTACAGTAGCGGCTTCGGTATTGTTTTATCGAAGGATAAGGGAGGCTCAAGAGGAGTATGAGGCTTCCAGAGATGTAACTAAGAATATCGTGGTCTCTTTCTCCAGGGAACTCTCTAAGGAAGCGAAAAGAAGAGAGTCTGTTGGTGAAGCTGTGAAGGCAGCGACGGAGGAGAGTGCTAAAGCTCTCAGGATGTCTGAGGAAACTCGCTCTGAGGTTAAGGACCTTTCGAATAAGATGGATAAGACCGCTCAGGAACTTGAGGTGGCAAGGAGCCAGATAGAGGCATTATCTCAGAAAAGTGATTCGAAGGAGAGAACGATCGAGAAGAAGGTTGCAGAAGAAAAGGTTAAGGCGGAGCCGCCATCTCCAACGTCAAGAAGGGTGGAGGGGGTTTTAAACAAGCTTAATTCAACAGAGTTTATGGTCTTGGATATCTTGGATAAAGAAGGGGAGATGACCGTGCCAAAGATCAGGGAGAGAATAGGGAAGACTCGGGAGCACAATGCGCGGCTTTTGAAAAAACTATACGACAATGGTTTCATAGACCGCGTAACCGGAAGCATGCCCTACAAATACAAGATACGGAAAGAACTTAAAGACCTAATCGCAGAACAGAAAGGAGCTAATATTGCCTCATAGGACAAGAGAGACTTAATTAATGGAGAATGTAATCATTGCCGTGATCTGCTTTGAGGCGAAGACATGTCTGAGATGCTGAAGAGAACGCTAGGTGAGATCATCGAGGCTGGTTACCAAGTCAGCAAGGAGGGCTTCGATCTCCTGAAAACGCTAGATGAGACTGCCTTATCGGAGTTAGCCCAGTATGCCATAAATAGGGCCAATACTCTACCAGAGGAGAAAGTTATCCTGGACGATTCGTTCTTTAAGGCCCTCCTTGAGGAAATAACGCTGGCTAAGGAAACCGAAGTGGAGATCACGGGTAAAGGAGGTGAACCCCCTCTCGCCAAGGAGTACGAGCCCGAAGTTGAGGTAATAAAGAACCCCGCCGAGGAGATGATGTCAGAGGGCGATGTCAAAGGCTTTCTAGAATATTTTCGCGATCGATACAACAGAATGGAGAAGATCTTCAAGAAGAGAATTGACGCAAGGGATTCGATCCCAATAAAGGAGGCGCTGAAGACCCCGCCCAAAACTAAAATTAAGATAATGGGAATTATCAGGGAGAAGAGGGTTTCAGGCAACAAATTGTTCATCGAATTGGAGGACCTGGAATCTTCGGCAACGGTCCTTATCTCATTGAATAATGAAGCACTGCGAACGGCACAGGAGCTTCTCCTGGACCAAATCGTGTGCTTAGAGGTTTTGAAATACAATGAAAGCCTCTTCATCGCGAATAATTTACTCTGGCCGGATATCCCGGATAGAGAGCCGAATCGTAGTGAAGCCCCCCTGTGCGCCGCCCTCATCTCGGATCTTCATGTAGGGAGCAAACTTTTCCTCGGAGAACTCTTTGGGAAGTTCTTGAAATGGTTGAAGATGGACCTCGGCCCACCGGAGAGCAGGTCTCTCGCGGGAAGAGTGAAATACGTCGTCATTGCTGGCGACCTTATCGATGGAATTGGGGTCTACCCAGAGCAGGAAGGTGAACTAGAGATCGTTGATCTCAGCATGCAGTATGAGGCAGCGGTAGAACTTCTCTCCTCTCTCCCAGATTACATCAATTTAATTATTATTCCAGGTAACCATGACGCGGTAAGAAATAGCCTCCCCCAGCCTGCAATCCCCCAGAGATACGCTGAGGCACTCCACGACAATGATAGGGTCAGGTTCCTGGGCAACCCGTCAACGGTCTCCCTACACGGAGTCGAGGTTATTGTCTCACATGGAGAAGCCCTAAACGATGTGCTTTCACAAGTACCTGGACTAGATTTCCACGCCCCTGCAAAGGGAATGGAAGTCCTTCTGAGAAGCCGCCATTTGGCCCCTATCTATGGGGCCACTACACCTATAGCCCCGGAGAAGAGGGATTGGATGGTCATAGAATCCCCTCCAGACATCCTGCAGATGGGACATGTACATATCTTCGATTACAAGAAGTACAAGGGAACCCTCCTTGTCAACTCTGGGGCATGGCAGGGTCAAACTTCCTACCAGAGAAGAATGGGCTTAACTCCAACACCCGGCATCGCCCCTGTAGTGGATCTCCAGACATTCAAAGTCACGCCCCTAGACTTCAATCACTTGTAAGACTCACCCCTCTCGCGACCAGCCGTGCCACTCTCACAGGTTCAGGTATGCGACATAAGGTGGCGGATCGCTGTAGGATCTTCTCAGCCCATGAGGGCTCTGCGCCTACGACCTCGAAGTAAATGGGGGGTTCACCTGGGTAGGTATAAGCGGAATATGTGGCACCAAGGGCTTCGATGAGCCTCCAACGTTCTCTCCAGTCATCAAAGTGTTTCTGCAGAGCCTCTTTGACAGCGACGTTATTTGGCCTATCTCTCATGAAGACGATGACGGGGCGGGAGGACCCCTCAAACAGCTGTTGGGCGTTAACGATGTTAAAGCCCGCGAAGGTGATGCCGCCAAGGATTATGGCTTCGGAGGCCATGTTCTGCAGAATCCCAGAGAGCTCGGAGGTGGCATCGAGTCCATCGACAGCGATAAGACAAACCTGGACCTCCTCAATTCTAGGCCCAGTCATCTTCACAACGCCTAATGGACACCTTTGAGTATCTCGACGCTGAAATGCCCTGAAACTCCCGTCTTCAACGCCTACAAGGGAAGGGCTGCTAGGTAAAGCCACCAAAACGTATCTTCCCTCAAACTAATATTTCTCTAACTTCCCGTGAATCTCCGACTTCAGAAGCAGGAGGGGGTAGAGCTCTCGGGGAACTTCAACAGAGCCGCCGTTGATAATTACGCTGTGAATGCAATCCAGGGCCTTTCTGTCTACGTCCTTCTCGAAAACCAGTCTACCGCTGGTCTCTATCATAAAATCCCCTATTTCATTATGTAGGCTCATAATATCTCTCTTGGATAGTAGCACATAGCCATCGTTCTTGATCTTTTGAGCCTTAACGCCGCCATCATGGTAACGTTGATCATTATTTTCGTTAGCCAAATAAAGTTTCAACGCTTCGTTCATCATATCTGAAACCCGTTTGCCAGAAGTCTTAGCCAAGGAAAAGATCTGATTATAAGAATCCGTGTCGAGACCACGGATAGCTACGGTTTTCCTTGACATGAGGCCCTCCTATAATTGGTTTACATGTTTACATGTTAACAAGTAATCTTATAAACTTATTGCCAAGGAAGATAAGTTTAGCAAGTTCCTTCCCATTACACAGGCAGAGGGGGCGCGAGTTAGTTATGGCAAAAGTGGGAGAATTAGAGGATACTATCCTTCCGAAAAAGGAGAAGAGAGAAGCGCTCTCACAATCTGAGAGAAACATCATAGATTATAGAGAGATCTTCAGAAGGTTATTATTATCAGATGAAGACAACTTTGAGAGGAGTTATCACAGCAACTTTGAGCAATTGTTCTCATTATTTAAGAAGATCTTTGCTGCCGACGCTGTGGCAAAAGTATTTTTGTATCTCTGCCTGCATGGAGCCGCCACTGCTTGGATCCTACAAGCTAAACTGAATTTGGCTGAACCCACTGCCTATAGGTCTTTGAAGCAACTCAGAACTCTAAACATCATCAGGCCTGCTGTTAAACTACCGAAAAAGTCTGATTCCAAGGGTGGTCCGCGGCCAACGGTCTGGTCTGTTGAGGGCGCCACAACGGAGGAGATCTCCGAGGCGTTGCGGCTTCACGTCAAGATGATTAGCCCAAAATATCGTGTGGCTGAGGAGGTTGCTCAGACGATACTTGACGATTACCTCTCCAAGAAAGCTTCTTTGGAGATTACTTACAGGGAGATAGTGCTGCAGATAAAGAATCTTAAGCTCCCCTTCAATACGCCCGATATCGCCGATCTGACGGCTCAATACCTCCATGAAAAGGGCATAAGAATCTGGAGATGAAATTACAGCCCTTCCCTGTTTTCTCTCCTTTCTTCCAAATTCTCCAGTATCTTCAAGAGCTTTCGGAGATGAGCGGTGTTCTTGCTTAAGATTCTGCTCTCAGGCTCTAGATTAAGTGGAACTCCTCCTTCTTGAAAAGTCTCGTTCAAGATGGATAGTTCACTGATTATCACGTTAATTTTTTGCTCTATCCTCTTTATTCTCCTATCCTGCTCCAACAGAGACTGAATTATAAGCAGGCGTTCAAGTAAATCCTCTCTAACGTCTATACTGTTGGGCAACATTGTACTCCTTATCTCACTATTTCTCCTATCGTTGAAAAAGGGTGTGTAACTTCTTCCGACCTCTATTAGTTACATCCATAGTAAGGGTTGAAAGAAGAACATTTGGTTAAAGGATGGCAGACCAGATAACTCAGGTCATTGAAGAGGTGACAGAAACGGCGATCCAGTAGGTGGCGCCTTCGGGAAACTCTTTTAGGGTTAATTGGATGATCTCTCTTTCGATTTGGTATGAAGAAGCTGGTAGATTACAAGATTATGTCTATCTTTTCGGCGCAGCCCGTGTCAGATCCCCAGATATCGCCTGATGGGGCAAAGGTGCTCTTCGTCTATACGACGACGGATATGGGGGAGAACAAGTATGACAGCCACCTCTGGCTCCTGCCCTTAGCGGAGAAGAAGCCGACACAGTTCACCCATGGAAAAAACAATGACACTAATCCCAGATGGTCCCCCGACGGGAAGACTGTTCTGTTTCTCTCCAACCGTGCGAGCGAGGAGGAGAAGGCGGGGGATGAGAAGAAGAGGAAGACCCAGATCTGGGTGATTCCCGCAGATGGAGGTGAGGCTAGGAGGCTTACCTCTGTGGAGGAAGGAGCGCAGCGCCCAGTGTGGTCTCCTGATGGAAAGGCGGTTCTCTTCTCCTCTAACGTCTTCAAGGGTGAGAAGGTGAAGGACAGCGATGTCAAGATCGTCAGGCGCATCAGGTATAAGCTCAATGGTCGTGGCTTCTTTGAGGGCAAGTGGGCTCACCTGTTCTCTGTTCCTTCCGCTGGAGGAAAGGTGAAGCATCTGACGGATGGGGAGTTCGATGCGGATGCGGCTGTCTGGTCTCCTGATGGTAAGCGCATAGCCTTCGTGTCTAACTTAGAGGAGGATGCTGATCTATCCTATTTCAAGAAGATCTACGTCATCCCTGCGAAGGGAGGGAAGCCTGAGCTCCTGTGGAAAGGTAAAGGACCGATAGGCGCCTTAGGATGGTCCCCTGATGGAGAATATCTCGCCTTCACCGGGCACGTGATAGATGATCCTAGCTTTGTTGTTTACAAGAACACCAATGTCTGGGTCCTGCCCGTGAAAGGGGGTGAGCCCAAGAACCTTACTGCAGACTTTGATAGGACTGTGGGCGCTGATGGCGATCTGAAGTGGTCTCCCGACTCCCAATACGTCTACTTCAAGTGTGACGACCTCGGGAGCAATCACCTCTACAGGGTCAGCCTGGAGGGCAAGGCCGAGAAGATCACCGATGGCAAGATGAAGGTCGGGAGCTTCGGCTTCGACGACGCGGGCTCCAAGTTCGCCTTCACAGCCACGGATGCTATGAGTCCGTCGGAGCTCTGGATAAAGGACGAGGAGGGCATGCGGTGCCTGACTGAGATGAACAAGGGTCTCCTGAAGGATCTTAGGCTAATCGAGCCCGAGGAGTTCTGGTTCACAGCCAGCGACGGGGCGAAGGTTCAGGGTTGGATCGTTAAGCCTCGGGGCTTCAAGAAGGGTGTGAAGTATCCCACTGTGGTTGAGATACATGGTGGTCCGCATTCTGCGTACGGGTTCAGTCTCGGGCCTGCTGAGCACGAGTTTCAGGTGCTTGCCGACCATGGCTTCGCGGTGGTTTACACGAATCCCCGTGCCAGCACGGGCTACGGTGAGTCCTTCGCAAGGATCTCTGGTCACTGGGGTGAGAGGGACTATCAGGATATCATGGAGGCTGTGGACTATGTGGTCGGGGCTTATCCCTTCGTGGATGGCGAACGGCTTGGCGTGGCGGGCGGCAGCTATGGCGGTTTCATGACGAACTGGGTTGTGGGGCACACAGACAGGTTCAGGGCGGCGGTGACGATGAGGAGCATAAGCAACTGGTACAGTTTCCATGGCTCTAGCGACATCGGCTGGATGAGTTTGCCTACGATGGAGATGGGCTGGGGTAAGGACCCTTGGGATAACCTTCAGGTGATCATGGAGAAGTCGCCTATAACCTATGTGAAGAACGTGAAGACGCCGCTGCTGATTCTGCAGTCGGAGGAGGACTACAGGTGCCCCATGGAGCAGGCTGAGCAGCTATTCGCTGCGTTGAAGAAGCTGAAGAGAACCGTTGAACTCGTGAGGACGCCAGGCGAAAGCCATGAGCTCTCCCGATCAGGCAAACCTAAGCACAGGGTAGAACGCCTACAACACATAGTCAGATGGTTCGACACATACCTAAAAGCAACTTAACCCTCCCTTTTATTTCTCTAAATTTGGAAAGGATAGATGTGATTATTATTGGTGCAATTAGAATTTATGCGGTACATTTAACTACAAAGGTTCTAAACTCTGTGCCAAATGCAACGAGATATTCCAAAATAATAAGCTTCATAAGATGATAAATCCGATGTGAAGCCTTCAAGTACTAATCAGGTTCGCCTATGAAACGTGTTTTGGCTTCACATCCAACCATTCCTTCAATCTTTCGTGCGCGCGCTATTTAGAATCCCATTTGATGCCGTGTGCCTTCTCGTATATAGCGCCGTATAGTATTGCGATCGGCCACGCAATACCCCACAGGAAGATCCTTTGAAGAAGTTGAAGTTCTGGGGGGAAGGGTATAATTCTTACATCTGATGGAATGAACAGTGAGGCTGCGTAGACTACAGCCACTATCAGATAGGCGATTCTATTCTCTTTTCCCCAAAGGATAATCTCTTTTGGAAGTTTGTCCCTGTTATATCTGATAAAGCTCTGATGCATGACCGCCAGCACGGCCATGGAAGCCGCTACGTCTAAGGGATATAGGGTAGCCGCTACCTCTCTTACTTCCCCAGTCTCGACGATAAGTCGGAATGTAAAGGGCATGATTACGACGAGAAATATGAGCAGATAGTTCAAAAAAGCGAATGACATGCCAAAGGGATATCTTAGCATCCTGTGAACATCATGCCAGATATCTAATATAATCATGAACGCAGTAGCAAACAACAGGAACGCCATTCCTATGTCAGCTAAGCCACGTATTGGGAAGTTTGTTAGAGAAAAAGCGCTGAGACCAAGCGCCAAACCAAAGGAAGCATCGGTCAGAGTTCTCCATCTACTTATTCTTTCCTCGGATTCCTCAGCCATAACTGCCATCAGCTCCTTGTCATTTATCCATGTGTAAAAGTATTTAACAATGATGCGTAAACAAGCCATGATTAGAAAAAGCACTCCAATAAAGAATCAGTCTGTGCGCTTCGCGGTTGCTCCGCTTCAGCCCGATCGATCTATGTTGTGTGATATCTCTCCCTATCTCTATCTGTAAGTGATATGTCTAAGTAGAGAGAGAGTAAGATTAGATTTTAACCCCTCGCGCGCGAAGATTAGTATCCTCTAGGAGGATCTAATTAACGGAGGATCGAATTAACACTAGTCTTCTTAAGAATAGTTTTCTAGAAGGCTGATCGATCAGTCGGATTACCAGCCTTTCTTCAACAGAAACCTGTTTCCACGATCGACAGAATCATGCGCTAATATCCTTAAATCTTAGTTCAGAGAAGGAGGGTAAGATCAATTCATGGATCTAGGCTTGAAGAGAGTCTTCTCTAACAGAAATGTCTTCGTTGTATCTTTAAGCAACTCTATGGAGCACTTTTTCTGGTCAGTCTACAATCCGTTCTGGGCTCTTTATCTTAGCGGGGATTTAGGTATACCGCTTCCCATGATAGGCTTGCTCTCCTCAATTAATCAAGCTCAGCACCTCCTTTTCAATTTCCCAGGTGGCCTGTTGGCCGATAGGATTGGGAGAAAGAAGGTCGTATTAATAGGTGTGAGTGCTCGTTTGATGGGTCCTCTCGTCTTTCTGATAGCTAGATCTTGGGAGCTTCTCGTCCTCGGTACGCTCCTCGAAGCTATGCACTCAATCTCCGATGCTGCGCATCAAGCTATGATCGCTGAGTCTCTTCCAAGGGAGAGAATTGGGTCTGGATACGGCGTCTACAACATGATGAGCAGGCTGCCGATGCTCTTCACGGGCATCATAGGAGGAGTGCTGATGGACACCTTCGGTGTGGGCACGGGAACAAGGATCTGCTTCATCGGAGGGGTAATATCCGGCATCATCGTCTTCGCGTTCAGTTATCTCTTTCTTACTGAGACCCTTGTGAAGAAGTCTACAAAGTCGAGTGTAACGGATGACTTCAAGGAGATCCTCCCACTCTTCAAAGGCAGCCTCAGGGCGATGCAGGTGACCTCGGCTATATACTCGTTTGCCTCGAGGCTGACGTCACAACTGATCATATTGTACGTTATTGGAGTCATCAAGCTCACCAACACTGAGTGGGGGCTTATAACCACTATCATGTCTATTATCGGCTTTCTCATGTCTATGCCCGCCGGAATGATAGCGGATAGGTTCGACAGGGTTAAACTCAACATCGTCGCCAGAGCCATCTACCCGATAACCACCATCGGATACATTCACCTTAGAAGTTTCTGGCAAGTTTTAGGGACTCGGGCGATTGCGGGAGTAGGAATGGGTCTCTCTGGCGCCGCCGAAACAGGTACGATGGGAGGACCTGCGTGGCAGTCTCTGATGGCAGATATTGTCCCATCGGAGAAGAGGGGAAGGGTAAGCGGGCTGATGTCCACGATTAGTGGGCTTTTTGCTCTTCCCGCCCCTTATATCGGCGCCTACATGTGGGCCCCCGAAGGCATAGGCCCAGAGAATACGATGTGGGCGACCATCCTCCTTGGTATGGTCTCAACGGCCGTCTTCGGGGTTTATGTCAAGGATCCGAGATCTGAAAAGAATGTAGAGGATCTGGCGAGAGAGAGAGAAGATTAAAATTTAATCGCCAAACCCCAATTTTGTTGTTTCTAAATCGATGGAGAAAATGAAAATAAGAAAAGGTTTATGGAGATTAGAATTTATCAAAAGCGCTGTGGCATTCAAAATTAAGAACTAATTGAGGGGCGAAGATATGATTTTTGACTTTTGGATTTATCTTCTGGTATATTAGTGACAAGAATCTCGTTTATGGGGCCTCTTGTAGAGGCTTTTGAGCTTATAACTCGTTTTGCCTGTATTATTATAACTCGAAATCTTCCTATCTTTTCATATAAATCAAGAATGGGCTCTGCATAGGAGTTGCTGAGAACGAATAACGCATCACACTCATCAAGCTCTATGCAGAGATCTCGAAGACGCCTCTGCTCATTGAGATCAAACCTCTCCGATGAATAAGAAGTGAAATTAGCTGTCTCGCTGACGGGCTGATAGGGAGGATCGAGATAGCAAACGTCGCCCTTCTTTGCATAGTCAAGGATGTAAGAAAAATCCTCATTAAAAATCTCAACTTTCTTCAAAATCTTGCTTGCCGCCCGTATCCTTTTTTCTGGAACGATGGTTGGATTCTTGTAACGCCCAAAAGGAACATTAAATTCGCCCTTTGAGTTCACACGGTAAAGACCATTAAACGCAGTCTTGTTCAAGTAGAGCAAAAGAGCCGCGCACTCGACATCAGAAAGATCAGATTGATTGAATCTATCACGAAGAAAATAGTAACTTCGCTCATCATAGGTGTAACATCGAGCCTGCGAGACAAGTTCCTCAGGCTGGTCCCTCACAACCCGATAAAAATTAACCAAACGCGAATTAACATCATTAATGGATCCGAACCTAGGCCTGATCTTAAAGAAAACAGCCCCCCCGCCAACAAAAGGCTCATGATAAACTCGATTTTTATAATCAGCTGGAAAAAGACTAAGAATGTGAGGAATTAAGCTTCTTTTGCCTCCTGCCCACTTCAAGATCGGGTCAACCACAGCTTTGTCTCCCTCATGAAAACAGATGTAACTGGTAGCAGATACAAGACACTAGAACTGTTTCAGAACATCCTCCTTCCCTATGACGGCGCCGCAGTAATGGCATCTCAGCAGCAGCGGCTCCCTCTGAACCACATTAAGCTGAGAAGCAACAGGCTCCTTCCCATTAGAGACACAGGCTGGATTAGAACACTTAACGATACCCACAATCACCTCTGGTAAGCTCACACTCTTCTTCTCAGCCAACCCAGTCACATACCTGTCGAAGGAGTCGATCCAACAGAAAAATTCTCCAAGCACACCCCTTATAAATTCTACTGCTAAAATAGGATTAAGAGAAGCTTATCTCCAATCAAGTAGACGCAGGGTGCAACATTGGCTCTAACCGTAAGACGCTCCAGAGGAATCGTGGTCGAATACGGAGACGAAACCATCATCTTCGACCCCAGCTCCAATTCACCCTATGAGAACATCTTCGTATCCCACGCCCACGCAGACCACGCCGCAGCCTTCCGCTTCCCACAAAAGCGGAAATACTCAACAGAGGAAACCCTCAATCTAGTCAAGCCCTCGGAGACGATCACCCCAGGCGAATGGGCTCCAATAGCCCCTGGCGGACGAGTCAAGATCGAGGACATCGAGGTGAGGGCGCATAACGCAGGGCACATCCTCGGCTCCCTCCAATATGAGGTAGTCACCCCCGAGGGAAACCTTCTCTACACCGGCGACTTCAGCTACGTGGATACCTATACGATGCGGGCTGCTGAAGTGGTTCCCTGCGATCTTCTGGTAGTGGAGACCACCTTCGGCTCCCCCGTCTTCACCTTCCCACCCAGGGAAAAGATCGCCATCGACATAGTACAGTGGAGCATCAAAGAAGTCGTCGAGAAGGGAAAGATCCCCGCCTTTCAGACCGACTCCATCGGAAACGCCCAAGAACTCATCACCATCTTCAACAGAATGACAAGACTGCCCGTTGTCACAACGCCCGCCGTGACAAGGGCGAACAGAACCTACGAGAAGTATAGATACAAACTGGACTACATCGACGCGGGCTCAGAGGAGGGCGCTGAACTCCTCTCCTCAGGTGGCTGCATCCTCATTGCCTCGAAGGGGAGCAACCTCTCCCGATATGAGAACCTTGAGACCGCCTTCGCCTCCGGATGGGCGCTCCTCCTGAAACACGGCGAGAGGATGCCCTTCCCCCTCAGCGACCACGCCGACTTCCGTCAGCTCCTCAGCTTCATAAGGCGCTGTGCACCAAAGCGGGTCTTCACCTTCCACGGCGGCAGGTACAGCCAGGAATTCGCGAACTTTGTGAAGCATCGGCTTGGCATAGAGGCAGACAACCTGACGGAGCAGGTGGAGAACCTGAGGGGGAGGCTGAGCCCTGAGACCGCGAGGGTGGATGCCTGCTGCAGGAAGATCCTGGAGATGGTGCGCATCCCCGGCTTCGAGTACACCAAGAGATGGCTGATAAGGGAGATGGCGAGGAAAAGCTTCTCCAAGGCTGAGGTGGATCAGGCTCTGAAGAGGCTTATGGATCAAGGCCCCCTCACTCAACCACAGGATTCAGACAAGATAAAACTGGGCTGAGAGGTGAGCCCGAGAGAATGGCTGAGGAACTCTCCAGGGAGAAGCGGATGGAGGCTCTGGTGAAAAGGGTCGCCGAGTGCACAAGATGTCCCCTCTACTCTCCACGGAGAAGGATTGTTGTCGGCGAGGGAAACCTCGATGCGCTCATCATGTTCATCGGTGAAGCCCCTGGCTACTATGAGGATCTACAGGGCAGGCCCTTCGTCGGTGCAGCGGGGAAGGTCTTGGACAGGCTTCTAGAGGAGATCGGGGTCGAAAGGAAAGAGGTCTACATCACGAACCTCGTGAAGCGCCGCCCACCAGGGAACAGGGCTCCAAGGAAAGAAGAGATCGAGGCTTGCTCACCTTTCCTAGATGAACAACTAGAGCTTATTCGCCCTAAGGTTATAGTTCCCCTTGGGCGCTTCTCCACGGAGTATCTGATGGAAAAGTTCGGTTTGAAGCCGGCTCCGATCAGCGTGATTCATGGTAGACCCTATGATGCCTCAGCTTCCTATGGGCCTGTTCTTATCTTCCCTCTTTACCACCCTGCTGTGGTTCTCTATAAAAATGAAATGGAAAAAGAGCTCTTCGAGGATGCGAGGCGGCTGAAGGAAGTTCTCTCTAAGAGGGGCTACATCTGACCTCTCAGCGCCCTGATCCTCTTGACGATGTTCGGGTGCGTTGAGAAGAGCTCCATCAACTGGTCGAAGCCCGTCACTCTTCTATTCATGATCTCCCTCACTAGTGCTTCGTCCGACTTCATGTAGGCGGAGATGCTTTCAGCGTCTTGTGCAGCCCTGTCTGGGTCTGAGATGAAGAGGGTCTTGAAGCCGCTGAAGGCTGGGGCACCGTATTGTCTCATCGTTCTCCAAGTTCCTGTCGATATCTTCGCGAGAGCCTCGGAGAGTTTCCGAGATCCGTCGTCCACGATCATGGCGCTGTTCTGGTCGGCGTAGTACTCCCTGACTCTGCTGAGGCTTAAGGAGAAGAGGAGGAGGACGAAGTAGATGAGCAGGCTTGCGGTGCTTACAATGGCGAGAGAACCATTTCTTCTATCTCTGCTTGAGCCGTAGTAGGAGGAATAGAACGTGTATTGGTAGAGCATGTAGAAGAGGGAGGGCAGGAGGGAGACAAACATCATGACTTGGACATCTCTATTACGCAGGTGACCGAACTCATGCCCTATGACCGCCTCGATCTCCTCTGGCTCCAGGTCCCTCAGAATGCCCGTCGTCACAGCGACCCTCGATCCCGTGAGGGGGGAGCCGTAGGCGAAGGCGTTGGGTATGGGTATATCAGCGATCATGAGGGTAGGAGTTTTGATCCCAGATCGGGCTGAGAGCCTTTCCACCGCGCTGTAGAGTTCGGGGAACTCGCTTGGGTTAGCTCGTTTGGCGCGGTACATGAGATCGACAAGGTAGGGCGCCATGAGCCACTGGAAGATGTTGAATAAGGCGACCGTGAAGAGGAGGCTGAAGAGGTTGAGGGAGCTAAGCAACGACAGGAGGATGGTGAGTCCTAGAGTAGATATGCCGAAGATGACTGCCAGGGTTCCTAACATGGAGAGACGCAACTTCAGTAGGTCCAACTCTACCACCACTCTGTTGATGTTCTAATGTTTTCAAAGAGTATTATTTAAAGGTATTTAAAGTATGCCGACCCGCAAGAGACATCGTGCTTGGTTTCTTAAGCTATATTTGCTGAGATTTCCACCAAGCTTCAAGCCCGATCTCCCGCTGCTTCAACGCGTTCTGCTCGGCCTTCTCATAGCCCCTAGCATAGAAGGCCTTTAGATTTGGGCAGGGGAACTCCGGGCATTGGCTGCAGGTGACCAGCTTCGTTTCCCGAGCGCATTGCATAATCTTACAGTCTGAACTCCAGTGCACGTCGAGGCGTCCGCCACAGCCTTCACACGTTATCTTCTCGGGCCCGATCGTGGTGTTCTCGCCGAAGAGACTCTTAGCAATCCTCCTCTGGGCTTCCACGTCCTCCTTCGTGTAGGCTTGGTAGATGTTGCAGGCCGCACAGTTGAGACCGCAGGCCCCGATGAGTTTACTTTCCTTGTTCAACATCGAAGATAAATAAAATTGAAATTCATTTAAACCTTCTGTGCTTTAGAAGGCAACGATTCTGTCGCTGTTTTTCACGATCTCGTAGAGGTCTTTCATCGTTGACATGGGGCATAGCTCTGAGCCCTCGGAGTGGCGGAGTTTGAGGCATGTGCCACAGGCAAAGATTCTGCCGCCGCCATCGACGAAGGAGCGCATCTGATCCGTAATCTTGAACGCATCTGTGTCAAGAGACTCGCTCTCCACACCCTTTCCCAGCAGGAACGCCTTTACCTCGTCACCCTGTTTCAGAGCAAAGTTCCCAAACCTGAAAGCATTCCAGACGGTTTCAGAGTCGTTGGAATAGATAACAAGCCCAATTTCCATATTATCACCGCTTTAGTCTCTCATAAACAAAGGTATAAACTTCTGTTTTTGACCATAGACCGAGTCCACATACGAATATTCTCGTTTATTTGATTGAATACTGGTCCACGTTATATAGAAAAGACGTATATGAGCTACATCCTCTCTGGGACTTCTATTCTGAGGAGGTCCAACGCGTTTCTGAGGACGATTCTCACGGCGTCAACAAGAGCTAAACGGGCTCCGCTCAGTCCCTCGGTCTCAGCCTTTATGACTGGTAAGGCCGCGTAGAAGGAGTTGAACTTGTCGGCGAGGAGGTTGGCGTACTCCGCGATCTCGTTTGGCTTCAGGTCCTCGGCTGCGGAGGCAAAGGTCTCGGGGAACTTGGCGGTCATCATGACGAGTTCTCGTTCAAGGGGGTGCCCCAAGAGCGAGTAGTCCTTCTTCGTCGGACCTTCTCCCGCCTTCTTCAGAATGTTATAGGCTCTGGCATGGGCGTACTGGATGAAGGGGGCACTGTTCCTCTCGAAGTCGAGGGCTCTCTCCCAGGTGAAGATGACTGGTCTCATCGGATCTACGCTGAGAAGCGTGTACTTCACTGCCCCTATGCCAACCATTCTTGAGATCTCCTGCTTCTGTTTCTCCGTTAGGTCTGAGGACCTCTTCTCTACCTCCTCCCTGGCCAGGGAGACCGATCTCCCCACGACTTCCGCCAACGCGATGTAGCGACCCATTCTTCTGCCCATCTTGAACTCGGGAAGCCTCACGAACTCGTAGGCGAAGTGGATGAGCCTATCAGCGAGGTCCAGTTTTTTGAGGGCGACGAGGGCGATCCTCAGCTGGAGTTGCGGCAGCGTCTGCTCGAAGCCCACGACGTTGATGACCCGCTCAGCCAAGCCGAACTTCCAGAGAGTGTAGGGGATATCCCTTGTCGTGTATAGAGTCGTCCCGTCCGCCCTGACGAGAACCAGGGGAGGTACCTCATAGTTCTCGTTTAGCTTCCACCTTCTCTTCAGGTCGAAGTCCCTTGCGATCCCGTCGCAGTCGAGTATTAGAGCCCCTTCCTCTCTGTGAACATAGGGTGTTTGCCTCAATGACTGCAGAACCGCGTTCG
>Ga0315296_10001213_pt1 | contig 22567 bp, 37 predicted proteins | sample YL17G14_18_MG_FD_203921 | JGI IMG/M metagenome (GOLD analysis project Ga0315296, IMG submission 203921) | Sediment microbial communities from Yellowstone Lake, YNP, Wyoming, USA - YL17G14_18 | ecosystem: Environmental > Aquatic > Freshwater > Lake > Sediment | place: USA: Wyoming | collected...
CAACCAACACTCGCCGCCTTGGACAGAATTTCAATACTCTAACCATCGCGCCATGCGGTATGCGGGAGCCGTACAGGCGCGTGTACCTGTCGCCCTTGAAGTAGCGCGTGGTCATCGCTCCCCCTTCGGCCCTTCCTGGACGAGTTCCAAATCCCTCTCCTTGATCCACCATGCCCAGCCGGGATATCCGAACCTCGCGCTGATTAGGTATCGGCGGAGGTGCTTGCCGACCTCTATAACAGCGCCTCGCTCCAATCTCATTACCTCTTTGGCACTTGGGTCTAGGATTCTCACTCTATCGCCGACCTTGAACTTGGGGTTCTTCATCGCTTATCCTTCCCGCCCTTCTGGTAGGGCAATCATGTCTGGGCCGATGAGGGCTTCCATGTCGCCCTGCTGCACTCTCTCGAATACCGTCCGGCCCCCGGGAGTGAGCATGTGTGGCAGGAAGGCTTGCTCCATATCCACCAGGCCAAACTCAATCGCCTCGATCTTCGCCTTCAGATACCAGAACAGAGCCCGGAGCATCTGGGCGCGTCTGGCGGCGGTATCAAAGCGAATGACCAGACGGAACCCTATCGGTGCCCCGTCAGGCCGCGGCCAGTTGAACTCGATGCCCTCCCTGTCAATGAGACTCGTCCAACGGAAAGCATCCACGCCGATGCGCCCCAGCAACTTCTCGATGGCCTCGTGGGATTGACCAGGGCTAACCGTCGTCTGGGCATAGCTGCTGAGACTGCGGTGTTCACCCATCTTTGCCCTCCTGGGGGCATAGGACACCTTTGGCCGCTGCCACGAGCTGTCGCTGATTCTGAAGGGGAGAATGGGAGGTTAGATAGGCGGGATGTATACGCTTGTCACGCCTTAACAGACTGCGGCTTCTCAGGAAACGGCCCCGATCCCTACACCCGGACACCGGCCCCAGCGGGTACTCTGGAATGCGGCCGTCCCGTACGCCATAGAGCCGCCCCTGCTTCTTGTCGTGATGCAGGCTTACGATCACACGCCAGCCCAGCCCGTCAATCCACCAGCGCTGACCCACCTCGGCTTTACGCTTCGGCATTGTTGTCCTTTCGAGAATGCTGTGGCTTCCTTGTTGGGAGCCAGCCGGTCGCCTGAAGGTGCATGAGGGCATAGACTTGCTCACCAACTTCCTTAGCGACCTTCTCTCCCTCGGCCTTACGTTTGGCAGGAGACCGACTCTGTGTGCGAACCATCGAGCTTGCATAAGTCCTTATGGCTTCCAATATCTCCTCAGTGGTGGCTTTAACCATTCCTTACCAGCCCATCCCGCAACCTCCAGATCCCGATCCTGTTGGCGTGTCGCTGCGGCTGTTCGCTCTGCTGCCAGCCGATGCGTTCCCAGCGAGGCCCCCGAAAGAGGGCGCCCATAACAGAAGCATGTATGCCGGCCGGTATCGCCAGGACCGACCGCACGTCATCCGCCGTCACCGTGCCCTTCTTCTTGGCGATCCACTCTGCGACATCTCGGGCGCACTCCAGGAAGGCAGGATAGCGTTCGTCCAGTTCGTCAAGGGCGAGCTCACGTTTGGCCAGGGCTTCGTCAAGGGAAAGCTGGACGGCGTTCATAGAGTTGTTGCCTCAAAAGGGTGGGCCGCCTCAGCATGGAACTTGACGTACGGCCGGCCGTTGACATAGAAATAAGACCACCCGTCACGGTTCACCAGCCGCAAGGACTTCGGCCGCCTCTTGAACCGAATCTCTTGCGGTTTCAGGCCGTTGACGAACGTGATTGTGAGACCGTAGGGAGCCTTCATCAGTCTTCGTACTCCTGCCAGTAGCGATTTGAGTTTCGCCAAACGAAAATCGCGCTGGCTATTAGTCGTACGTTGCTAACTATGAAGGTCCCTTTCTGTATACGGGAACTACCGTACGATCTAAGGGGGTGGGGAGGGGTACGGGATCGGGTACGGGATCGGGCTACGGTTTTGCTAGGGTTCTGCTTTAGCACTTGCTAGCCTCCTGCTGCGTTTCTGCTGTAGCACGTGCTAGGGCTTTTGCTACACCACCTGCTCGCCCTGCTCGCCGCTTTATTTCTCGCACCGCCTCCACTTCGGCCTTCGTTGGCTGGTAATCGGGGTAATCATGGACATAGAATCCGCCCTCTACCTGTTCCCACAGACCGGCGGTGACTAACAAGGGGATAACGTACTCGCAATCCACATCCTCGCCGGTCATGCCACAGGAGACACAGATGGTGAAGAGTTTGCGCCGTCCGTCTTCCTCTGGCTCGCCCAGGAATTGCCAGTTCACTAAATGCTGGGCTACTGCCCACGGAATGAAGCCATCCGTCAGATTACGGTTGCAATAGGCCAGGCCAGCTATCCATAAGGCCCAACCTAGCGGTCCCGCCTCGGCGAGTTTTGGGTGTTCATCAAAGTGGTCATCTAGCCTAACCCACATTAGCCATCTCCTGAGTCCAGACCTTCACCCACCTACGGCCCGTCATCGCTCATCCTCTTCTGGAGGCGCTGGGGGCTGGCTCATTCCCCGCATTGCTGCGGATATGCGCTTTGTTCCGCTCGCTCAGCCAGCCCCCGCGCCATGCTCACTCCCCCTCGTGGCTGTCGCTGGTTGTGGGTCAAGCGTGGAGAGGTGGTTAGCCCGCCTGATCGCCGGCAGCGGCAGCCACAGCGGGGAGGGAACTCCCCGCTGATGGATGCCAGGACACGTTCAACCGATAGAGGCCTCCTTCTCGATATCAGCCGTTGGTTGCGCTGCGTCCGAATTTAACCCTTGTCCTCGAACTTGGCCTGTAGACCGGCGATGGTGATGTCGGCCGTGTAGGCCACGAGCTCCTCCAGGTCGCCGCTGATCTGGCTCACGTCGAGGATGACCCGGGTGCTGATCTTCGGGCCGTCGTCCGTCTGGACGGCCTTCGTGGTGAACCGCTCGATGCGGCCCAGCAGGTTTACGGTTGGCTGCGTCATACTGGCATCTCCTTCTGCACAACTGGCTCCCCAATGTCTCCGGGAGATTCGCCCTGACCTATGTCTTCTTTGGGTTCCGGTGGTATGTCTAGGCCCGCATTGATCCTGATCTCAGCGATGGCGGCCGTGGGTTCCCACCCATGCTGGATTAACTCTGAGAGACGCTGACAGAGCCCTACGCCCTCCTCTATCGTGTGTCCCGCCGCTTCCCACGCCTTAAGGTTCGCCACGCCTAGCAATCGCGGGACGGCACCGATTGGGAGATCGAGCGCCCCTATCGTGTGTAGGGCTTCTTCAGACTTGCTAGGACTGGTCCTTTGTGTCGGCCGCGATACCGGTCGGCCTTTTGGCATGGCTGGGCGGGATCCGGAGGTAGATTCGTCCACGCCCGCCATCTCTTCAGCACTCACTTCGCCAGCACCGATGAGGTCGGCAATGGCGCGATTCTTAGCCCGCGTGTGTGCTGTCGCCGGGAGATCACCAGGATGACTCCAATGGATTCGGCCATCGCATCCCACGACACAGCAGTTATGCCTCTGATTCTTGGCTGCCCGTTTACAGACTTGCCCGCTAGCGGCAGGGCAACAATCCTCTCGGATATGCGCTTCCTGATACCCGATGGCTTTGGCTCCGCACGGATGCTCGGCCTCTACGGTGAAGGTCGCCCAGAGGGGATACCCATCGGCGTCGCGGTGGACTTCTTGAGTGATGATGCGGTCGGTGACAGCAAAAGCTCGGCCCAATTTGCGCCAGGCTGACTTCTTCTTGCGCTTCTTGCCATCGATGGTCGCGTAATCATCCGGTTGTAGGACACCATCGCAGAAGGCCACGTACTCATTCCATTGGCGCTTTGCCTCTTCGACGGTCACTAGGGGTCGGACAACAGCGCCCTCAAACACAGTTGGCAGAGTTTCGATGTTGTCGTTCATCGTCCTACCTTGTTTCCTTTCTGTGTCTGTGGGGACTGCCTTGGCTTCCCACAGTCGCGGCAAGCAGGTATGCCCTTGGGGTTCCACTGGCCGCAGTCGCACACCCAACTGTTCGCGGGCCTGAATGTTATCGCCGCCATCCCCTACCTCGCCTGCTTCTGGCTCTCGGCCCGCTGCCGGCAGGGGCACCCATCGTCCTCGCAGCCGTCGGGCATGTGGATGTAGCCCCTTGGCAGAAGTCTTATGATTTTGTCGTTGATGTCGACCTGTTTCCTGAACATCCTCTCATTCCACCTCTGATCGGACAGCTGTTGGATTACACACAAGATGGTCAGTATGGCGAATACTAAGACGATGGCAAGGATCACCATCATGCCACCTCTTCCTTCCGCGTCAGGACCAGCACGTCCTCGCCCCTGATGCTGCGCCGCTCCTCGCCGATGATCTTGGCGATGATGCCGCCGCGCTTGGCCAATTCGTTGAGAACCCTGTGGTCAACATGCATCGGGGGCGCTGGCGGCTGGACGAAGGCGGCGTCGAGCTCATCCGTGGCTATATGGGGTAGCAGGAGCCGGCAGAAACATTCCGGGTCGTCGACGGTGTGGTGGATTGCCCCCGGCTTCATCGTGCCCCTCCAGTGTGGCGTGTCCAGTTTCGATGCCTTGCGGTCGGTCATGCGGGTCTGGAGTTCCAGAAATGCGCCACGCGCCAGTTTGCCCAAGCGCTCGGCTTCCTTCGTCCATTCGTGCCAGAGTTCGGCCAGGGTATCGTCGTCGAACTCGTCAGCCGTTGTGGGTTGACTGGTCTCCTCTGGTGGTGTAGTATTCATTTGTCTAAAGTCCTCCTTGCAGGGGTCACAGGGGCTGCGGCCGTCGGGTCGCAGCCTCTGCGATCTCCTTGACTATGCGTTCCGCCCTGGCGACGACGGCCAGGCGCTGTCGGCGGCGTCCCAGACGGAGCAACAAGCGATAGATGCTAAGCAAACTTTCACCCCTCTTTCTGAGATACCCTATCCAGTGCGATGTAGCCTTTGCCAGAACCATCAATAGCCTGCACGATGCGAAGGATGTAGCCGCGGTCACCTGGACACAGGTTAGGATCCCAAGGTGCCCACGCCCAGCCGATGACTATTTCCATTTTGCAATCTGGGCACTTCCAGAGGTCGCCTATGAGGACAGACCCATCTTGTCTCTCTGGTCGATCCTCGTTCCCATAGCGAATGGCGACCTCATTCTTCTCGCACCGAAACCGTGTCTTGCATTGAGGACAGAACGGTCTTGTGTCCATGTTCACCTCCCTCTCTAGGGCAAGACCTGGCAATCCGGCACCCGCTTGCACACCCGCCTTATGGCATTGGCTCGGTTGCGGGCACAGACTGTCACCTGATGAATCTCGGTGCGGACACCATCAGGCTGCTTGTCGTCCTTGACATCAACCTCAATGCGTAGGGTATAGGGCTTGTGCATTTGAGTCCCTCCTCCTAGTTCTGGGTGGGCAGCGGACTCCAGGCGCCATACCAGCCGCCGGCGATGTGGTGGAACCAGATGGGGGGCAGGCGTCCTTGGAAGCACGCCAGGTGGATCACCAAGATGGCTTTCTCATTCCGCTGCCCTATCCACCCACCTTGTCGCTCGAACGCGAATGCAAAGCGGGCCAGGTCAAGCCGTTTTGGACGTTCGCTCCGCAAGTCCCTCAATCCTTCCCAGGGCCATCCTGTTCAACCCCCACGCCGCTTGCGCGCATCGAATCGCGCCCTCCACGTCCCTGACCTGCAATTTCTTGATCAACTCCTCTAGCACTACCTGACCATCCATCAACGGCTCGACGATTAGCGTCTTCGGGCCTGCTGGTCGCGCTGCCACGCGAACCACCTCCCCTTTCGTCCAGGCCGGCACTCATTCAGGCTTCCCTCTGATGGAGGCTAGGACTCGTGACTGGCACAATGGCCTCTCTCGTCGATGTTGTCGCAACTGGGGATGTAGTCGTATCCCCTAGCTTCTAACTCGTCCAGGTAATCGAGCACTTCTTGGCCGAACATTGACTTGCCATCACGGCCAAGGCCTTCCGTGAGTTCTCCACCATCGGGATACTTCTCTCGAAACCAGTCGATGGACACACAACAGTGCATCGTCTTCATCTCCGTCTCCTTTCCCTCCCCCAGTCCAGGAGCGGGGGTGCGCCTACTCGTGGGCTGAAAGTGGGCGATGGAGGCTAGGATTCCGCCTCGCTGACCGCAGCTAGCAGATCGTGGCAGAGGTGCCAGCACTCAAGGACGGCCTCGGCTGCGCTTTTACGACCCTCATCATCGACAGATTTGGCGATGTGCCACAGATCAGGGATTTGGATATCCTTGACGGCGACCTCTCGTCGCGCTGTGCCACCTGGTGACCTCATGATCGTCTTCATTGCCGTCTCCTTTCCCTCCCCCAGCCCAGGAGCGGGGGTGCGCCTACTCGTGGGCTGAAAGTGGGCGATGGAGGCTATTTCGTTGGCTTCAAATCCCGCAGAGTAAGGGTTGGATGGCCCTTACAAGTTGGGCATCCACAAGTCCCTCCGATAAATACGTTTGCCATCCTTCTCTCCTTCCTTCCCTCTTGGTCTCACCCCCGGCCCCGACAGGGATCGGGACCGGGAGTCAGACGATGGAGGTAGGTAGATGCGGCCTTAATTAGCGACAGGCGGCGGTGCCTGCCCATCACCACCTTGTTTCGGTTCCCGATACCAACACCGGGTGTCACACCGGGGGCAACTTCGCGGCGGCTTGGGCTTGCGAGGATGCCAGGAGTGTCCACATTGGAGGCAGTGCAGTGTCGGCAGTCCGTATTCGATGGCCTCGCGGTATGTCGTCATGCCTACAGTTTGCGGTATACTTGTCTCACTGTCAACAATTCTTCCTATCTGCAAGGTTACAGTTTCGGCCATTTTCCGTAACCTTCCACGGGATTCTGCTCAGGCGTCTTTTCGGTCGCTAGAATGTATGGGCCATGCAGGACGCAATCACGGCCTATCTCTTGGAATTAGAGGCTGCTGGACGTTCGCCGTTGACGATTGCCAGTTATCGCCAGGCCCTCAACGATCTCAGCCGATTCCTAAAGGGCACCCGACCACTCAATTTTCGACGGGTGAAGGTCGAGCAACTGCGGGCCTATCTTGGGGCTCTACAGGTGGTTCGACTGAAGCCCAGTACCATCCGGACCCGTTGCACCATCATCTCGTGCTTCTTCAACTGGCTCCTTGAGGAGGGCATAGTGAAAGAAAACCCCATGCTGCACCTCCGGCGTCCCAAGAAACCCCATCAACTGCGGCCGATTTTCACCACCGATGAACTTGTCGAGATTATACAAGCCGCCGGCGACTCTAGGAACCCAATCCGCAACAGGGCCATCATCTACCTCTTATTGGACTGCGGCCTTCGCCTCTCGGAACTTTCCAACCTCAAGGCGACTGACTATGACGCTAGAACCTCAACACTGACCATCAATGGCAAAGGCTCGAAGGTTCGCCTCGTCAGACCTGGCAGGCGTTGTAGGGAAGCATTTGAGCAGCACTTGGCGTTGACCAACGGGTGTCTCTGGGGCGCGAACCGAGGAGGGTTAAGAGATCTGATTTATCGCCTGGGCCGGAAGGCTGGCGTCAAGACATACCCGCACAAGTTCAGACATAGCTTTGCCAATCGGTTTCTGGATGCGGGGGGTAGCCTCGACGCCCTTCAATGCTTGTTGGGCCATACTGAGATTAGCACCACGATGATTTACGCAAGGGCCGGCCAGCAGGAACGTGCCCTTCGGAGCCATGCAGAGCACTCCCCGGGAGACAGGCTCGCGTTCTAGTTCTGCGCCGTCTCCCCTTCATGACCCGCTACCCTGTCAAGAGAGAGAGGCTGATGGCGATCAACTCCTCTCCCTTTGGATATCGGTAAGGATAGATCGCGACGGCTTCCCGCTTGACCTTCTTCGGGAAGAAGAGGACATCGCTGGCCGGCGGCCCGTTGGGGTATTCGCGATAGAACGGCCGACTGCAAAGGCTGCAATCGTAACTGCCTTCAGGGTCGTCCTCGTCAAGACAGAGGGTGCCGTTACAGTAGAGTCGGGGGCACCCATGGATGAGGTAACGGGCCTTGTGGGAGTTCACTCGTGATCCCCTTCTTCTCTGCAATGCATGGGCAGGGCATGACGAGATAGAGGATGCCTTTGTCTCCAAATGTCCTCTCCGTCACCCTCAGCATCCGATGGCAGGCCACGCACACAATAAGGACAGGGATGTAGTCCGTGACGGCGGGACCCGGGGGCGTCATTTTGGCAGCAGGATGCCTACGCCTAATCCAGCTATCGCGCCCAGGGCGGTCAGTGCGCCAGTCAGCAGGGTGCCGTCCACGTCCTTATAGAGCGCCATCAAAGCGATGGCCGTGATGCACAGGGCGACGACCACAAGAACACGTCCTGCCCATGCGGGCGTGAGTCTAACGTTGCTCATCGTTTCTCCTTCCGTGCCCTACACCCAACTCGTGTGCAGTGGCGATAGGCTGGGTGATACAGGCCCTTGGGCCACTCAACCCAAGCCAAGATGATTCTCTTGCTCCACGCATGGAGGCCGAGGATGCAGAGCCAGTGGTTCCCCTGGCTCCTTCATGGCTGCTCCTTGTGCCGCGTGATATCGGTGAGTGTCCACCAGCCGCCTCGGTGTCCCCTGGGGGGTGGTGGCAACGCCTCGCCTCGCACGCAGGTGGCTTGGGAATGCGGGTCCTGGCTGTAAGTCCACTGTCCGCTTACAGGGCACCGCTTCCCCGGCTTCAATCTCCGGCACCGCCACATCTGCCATCTCTCGAAAATGCCCATCGCACACCTCCCTCTAGAAGCTTATGATCCGCGCCTTCATCGCAACCCCGCCTACGGTGTAGTTGACGTGAATGTGTGCTCTGTTGGGCTCATAAGGGTTATCCCTGGGGCAGAAGTAGGCAGCATTTGTATACCCCGTCGTAAAGCCCACATGCGTGATGACAGCGTTCCAGATGCCGCTGCGGTTCGTGAGGGCGTCTTTGATCCCGTCGGTGATCGTCCACTCGTTCCAGTCGATCACAGGATGAACGATGTTTGAATAGGCCAATGAGTCCGCCCCTGGCTGGTTGTTCCAGGTCAGTGTATATTCGTCCCAATCAGCCAGGGCACGAAACCAGCGAGTAGTGAAGAGCGGTTGGTCGTTGAGGAGAGAGCAGAACATGTGGGCATAGGCTGAATCAACGTTAGCCGCAACGATCCCCAGGTCGGAGATGTCCACGTAAGCATAACTTCGGTAGGTTACTTCGTTGCCCTTGCCACCGCTGTCGTCATACGCAACACCAAGATCGCCAGTCCCTTGGTTGCTGTTTGGCAAGTCTGACCGAACCTCACAATCCTTGTTGAAGATCTCAGAGTAGGCGGTCATCGGATGGTCTCCGTGCCCTTGCAGCGCTCCCAGATGGATTTGAAGGGAAGCCAGAACTCCGAGGAACCGCCCTGCACTGTCTCGTCGAACTTCAGGAGACGGCACCACGACGCGCCCCTGCTGCCTGTCGGCCCCTGCACACGGATGTCGTCAGGGGGGTTGGCCTGTAGGTCGTTGGCAGCGGCGAGGGTCAGCTCCCTGGCGACGCGGATCGCCTCGCGGCGGCTTGTCTTGTAGAGCGTGTAGTCAACGGCCAGCCGGTTGAAGAAGCTGAAGGTTCGGAGTGTGCCGTCTGGCATCCTGCGAACCCCCCGCATTTCGGGGCCAAGGACGCCGATGACCTTGCCAGCCTCTACCGCAACCCAGGTGGGTACGCCGTCTTTGACTTGGGCCGCGAGGAGGTCAACGGAGGGCGCGTCCACGCCGCCGGTCTCAGCGTCTTGCTGGAAGAGGTTGGCCAGGAAGTCATGCACGCCCTGGGCATCGGCCTCTGTCATGCGAGCTATGGTCATGGTGACACCTTGGCAGTAATGATGACCGTGCAGGCTGTGACGCTAGTGCCTACTTGGTCAACGTAGACCTTGGGGACATCCCCAGCCGCGAACGCAGTCACATCCGGCAACGTCGCGTTCGCATACTTGTTCCCGTTGCTAACGGTTGGCCGATTGGCCTGCGTTGTATACATCGTTGTGCCTTGGCCGTCGGTGTTCTTGTTGGCGCTGGGAACCTTGTGGATATCGATAATGAGACTCGTGGCCCCGCAGGTTTCGTTCTTGTCTAGCTCCACCTCCACCTTGGTTATCGTGCACGCAGGCAGAGTCGGCGAGCCAGGTTGGGGCACCGTTGTTGACGCGGTGTCAGTCGGGATGACGAAGGCGATCCTGATTTCACGATCTGCATATTTCAGGCCGTCGGCCTGGCTGGAATCGGCTATGAGGGCCTGGCCATCTGTGCCGACAGCCTTCCGCGCCACCGTATCGGCAGCCGTAGCCGCAATGAGATCGCCCTTGGCATCAACGAGGCTCTTGGCGATTTTCGTATCGGCGTAAGCTTTGGTGGCCGCGTCTTGGGCGTTCGTGGGGTCTGCCACGTTCTGGATGGGCAGGGCTGTAGTGCTGATGTACGTCGGGGTGATCTGAAGCCGAGTGGCACCGCCCGCGGTGATATGCCAGAAACCTGTGCCGCTGTTGTAGGCGATGACGTTGTTCGCATCGTAGGAGAACCAGAACCAACCTGCTGCCGCGCCTACTAGCATATTGGGGTGACCCGTCGGGTCGGGGTAGAACAGGAAGTCCTTGATCTTGGAGCCGTCTATCGTGACGCCAGTGGCCGCAGTCTTCTCAGCGATGGTGTCGGTGGCCAGCGACTTCCCCGCCGCAATGGTCACAGCACCCGTCAGGTCAAGCGTGGCTTCGGCTTCGACGGCGGCGATGGCCTCGGCGTCAAGGACGTGCTGATCGTCGGCCAATAGCCCACTCAGGCCCGCCACGCTGATCTCGTCGGCCCCTGCGTCCTGGTGTGAGGTCTTATGCGCCTCCGGCGGGAAGGTGCTGGGCTTCCCTGTAATCTCGCCCCAGGCCACCTGGCCCCACTCAAGGATAGCCGCGCCTGCCTTCAGAACATAGGTGGTCGTGCCTTTGGCTAACCGTGCCCACTTAGGCGTCGCATTGCCAACCACGAGGTCGCCAGCCACAACGGTGCCCGCTGCGGTATCGGGGTGGGTCGCGCCGTCGAGCAGATTATGGGGTGCGCCGCCCCCTCCAGGTATGTCTGCCGCCACCAATAGACGGAAGGTAGGGTCAGCGGCAGCGCCAGCAGCAGGACCAGCCAGCACCTTATTGGCGTCCTGGGAGTCGAGCGTCAACTGCTGACCTGTGAGTCCTAAGAGGACTTCGGCATCGGCGGCAAGCGTGACAGCGGCGTGGTGACCCTGGGGTGATACTCCACCGTGCTCGGTTTCCGTGTAGTAACGGTCATCGTGGGTGTGCGACGTCGGCGGCCGTGCGTCCCCAACCTTGTCCAACGTGGCGTCTGAGACCTTCGTATTGAGGTTCGCCAGTGTGTCGGCAGTATGAGATGCCCCACCTAGAGCATGGGCGCCAGGCGCACCAGGGGCCGTCGGCACCCACATGTCCAGAGCAGCGTCATAGGCGTAATACTGGCCGGCGGTAGGGGCTGTCTCAGAGAGGGGGACACCCTGGAGGCTCTTGGCGCCCGTCAGGTCGCTCTCGCTGCCGTCGGAGTCGCGCTGGTGCAGGTGGTATTCCGCAGCGACCAACTTTTCAAACAGTCGCGTAGATCCGACAACGAACCCCTCTGCCGTCGGGTGGAAGGCGGCGAGGCGGGCCGTGAGGTCACGCAGGGCCGCCTCTAGTTTCGTCAGGCGCTGACCTTCGTGCTCGTTCATGCTAAGATGCCCCCATGAACAAGATTGAGAGTCTCGACGAAGACGGTTTCACGGTTGGTTCCGATGCTGGCGAGTACCGATACCCAGAATCGGATGGTTGGGAAATTGCCTGCCGTATATCCTTGTGGCAACGATTCCTCTTCCTAATTCGTAAACTCCCCCTTGTTTGTCGGTTTTGGAAACCGTGCGGGTTTCGGCCAACAGCCATTGCCGTGAGGCGTGGGCAAGAGGGGCAGTTAGAGGTCAAGAAACTCACCTAGCTCGTGTCTCCCCGCCGCATGTAGACCAGCGCGACGGCCACCGGCTCCTCGTGCGCCTTCTGCTTGAGATTCGTCAACTCTACCTTGTGGATGATCATGTTCAGCATCGTGTTGTTTATCGGGTGCCTGACCTTGACGACCCCAGCGTTCTCTCGCGCCTTCAGTTCTGTGTAGACGGTCTCTGCCGCCCTGTCGCCGTCCAGGTTGATTACCGCCTTGACGGCCTCGGCATCGTCAGGCTTCGCCTCGCCGTACACGCCTGCGAAGATGATCTCCGGCGGCGTGGTGCCAGGCGTGAAACCCGCCGTCGCCGTCCCCACATACTTGAGGCGGATGCGGCGCGCTGTCAGGTTCAGTGTCGGGTCCCAGTAGCACTTCTTGACGCCATCGCTACTAATGTCCGCGCCGACCTGAGTGAACGTCCCTCCGTCCCGACTGGCGAACACCTGCCACTTGAACGTCGCCCCGGGCATGTTGCGGGTGATAACCTTGACCATCCGTAGACGGACATCGGCCTCTTCCGCCAGGACGATCTCGCGCTCGTAGATGGTTGTCACAAGCGACGCTTGGCCGAAGTTCCCGCCGTCGGCCTCCCCGCCTTGACTCAGGACGATGTAGGCCAGGTCGTTGCCCCAGCCGAACCAGAGGTAGCGGTTGGAGTCCAAGTAGACGGTCTTGATAGCGTTCGTGGTGGACAGCAGGCAGTCCCAGACGAGTTCGCCTTCCTCATTCAGCTTGCCGTGCATGAGGTGGTAGTTGGTGCCGTCGTAGGCCGCGTGGTAGACGTGATCGCCGCAGAAGGCCGACCCGTAGTGCTTGAGGTTCAGGGGTTCGTTGGTGGTCTCTTTCGCGGGGACGTAGAAGCGGTCGGCGTCGGGGTCAACGCGCTTGTGCGCCCCGTACTGCCAGCGCCAGAAGCCGTCCGCGCTGGGGTAAAAGATGAATGATGCCATGCGTAGGGTGTTCTTGCCGTTGTCAGCGTCCTTGAGGCCGCCGAGGAGCGGGAGTTGCTGCTTGCTCGTGGCCACGCCGTCGAACATATACATGCCGTCGGTGGCGCAGACAGCCAGTTCGTCGCTCCACTCCACGAGGTCGGTGATCACGCAGTCCGGGGGGCCGACAGGATATTCCGCGCCCCAGTTGTCGAGGAAACCGATGTCGTCAGCAGAGCAGAGGGAGACATACCGGCTCCTTGCGCGGCCCAGTTTATTACCCTTGGCTGTGAAATGCCGAGCGCCAAGGCCATAGTTGACTGCCCAGGTGTCCGTTGCGGGAGCCACCGCAACCGTTGCTAGGGTTTGGGCATCTGCCCCCTCCCCAAGTGGAACACGATACTTAGAGACCCACTGGGCAGGTTTGCCAACTTGCGCCGTCCCGCCGGTGCCGAGGGCGATGTAGTGGATCGTTGTATCTGGCACATTGAGGCCATTGCCAACTGTGAATCCATCAGTGTCCAGGCTCTCGATGAGGTTTGTGGCGTTGGCGAGTGCAGCGAAATACTGTGTCGCGTCGCCAGTGATGACAGCATTTCGCTGGCATCCATAACTGGTGGCGACACTTTTGGCTATGACGTAAATAGGGGAGAATCCCAGACCAGTGATTGCTCTACCATCTTGACCATCTGTCTCAAATGTGCCGACTACGAATCTCCCCGGCAGACTTCTGATAGCTACCCAATAATAGGTATTTCCACTTGTATTTGGGCCACTGCCAACCTGAAATCCGTCACCATTAAAGTCTTGGATGGCATTGGTCACCATCCCGATGCTCTCCCCTAGACGGGTAGAGTTGTCGACCGCAAAAGAGGAAAATCTAGTGTGAAACTGACTGCTCGCACCGAATACGTGAACCAAACCTGGTTTAAAACCCACGCCAGTGATATTGCGATTGTCGGTGTCGTCGCCCGCATAGGAACCAGTTGCAACGGCTCCTGCCTGGGCTTTCCAGGCTTCCCAGTAATAGGCCACTTCATTTGAGTTAACGGCAGCATGGTTGCCGACGCTAAAGCCATCCGCGTCGAGGCTCGTGATTCCAGTGGTTATGAAAACGAAGGTAGCCCATCGGCGACTGTTGTTGCCTCCGAGGTCAGGAGTTTTGATCACAGCGTCACCAGCATTGGTCGCCGACTTGACGATTACGATTGCTGGTAGAAAGCCGAGACCAGTGATACTCTTGCTGGTGCCGTTGCCTGTATAGGTGCCCTGAGCGAAGAGGGTTGTATTGGCAAAGGCTTTCATCTCCGCCAGCGTCCGGTCGGAGAGTTTGACCTTGAAGCTCTTGGCTCCCGCCAGGGCGTAGACGTACTTGCTCAACCCCGCGTCCAGCGCCTCAAAGAAACGCTCGACGGGCGTGGTGTTCCCCGTCAGCGTGACGGTCCCGATGGTGGGCCGCGGCTTCAGCGCAAAGGGGTCGCCATGATAGGCGTTCTCGGAGTAGTAGTACCCGCCGCGCCCGAGCTCCACCGTCTCCCCCATGCCGCCGCCCCAGAAGCGCCGCACATGCCGTACCTTCGCCCCCGCCTCTACTCCATCATCGGATTCGCCACCCTCGGCCCAGTCCAGGAGCGGGTACGGGCACTCGTGGGCGCCATCGGCGTCGGCGATGGTGATCTGCTCAGCGAGAGTCCTCATCCGCGCACCCACGTCGATTTCTGGCGGACTGAGAACGGAGGCTCGTCGCCACGCCGGAGATCGTTGAAGAGCCGCGTCCAGTACGCCGCCCTCCCTGCGTAATCGTCCCCCAGGCGTCGGTAGACGAGGGCCAGGGCGCCGGCCTTCACGGTCGTGGCGTCGACCTTGGTCTCGTCGGTGTCGGCGGTCAGGCTAGGATAGCGGCGTCTGCCCACGACGAAGAGTGGGTCTGAGGGCGCTTCCTGAAGGTCTAGCCGCAGGGGAACCACGCCACGCTGGGTGGGGATACTGTTGACCACCTTGCGGTTCTCGGGGCCGTAGCGCCAGAACTTGTAGGCGTTGTCGGCGTTGGGAGAGGTGAGGGCGGTTCCGTAGGGGAAGGAGACCAGTTGAATGAAGTCCTGGTCCTTAGACAGCCAGGAGGGGGAATCGTAAACCTTGTCACTCGTCTTCAGGATGCCGACGTGATCCCAGTAGGTGCTGCCGCTGGCCACGATTGAGTGACACTGAACGCGAACCTCGTAGCAGTCGGCCGGGACAGTCGCCGTGAAGAGCAGAAGTCCCCAGCCCTCCTCATCATGGCGGGCCGTCTCTATGTCGGCGCTGTGGGTCACGTCGCGGAGCGTTAGTTTGGCTCCCTTCTGATCTCCATATGCCGCTGCCCAGACAAGGAGTTGTTCACCAGGAGTCACAGGCACATTGCCTGAAGCGCTGTTGCCTCCCCCAGTGCCAGAATCCGTAACCTTCAGGCTTTGCCTACCAAAGAGGACATAGGTGGTGTCCTTTGCACAGGTGGCGTTTGTGTTCGTCCAGCCAGTGACGCCTGTAGCCTCCATGTCACCATCGGCCACCAGGGTTAGCGGCAGGATCTCTTGATACCGCAACTCGGCCAGGATGTCGTTGATTGCCTGCTTCAGCCGCGTGGGGTGTAGCCTCTCGTGGATTTCATACGTCCAACCCACGGCGGTTGCTTTAGAAAAGGCGGATTCGGGCACAAGGATGCCGGTACTCGGCGTGTCGGTCATGATCTTGCGGATGTTCTCGACGGGTGGAACAGCGTCATCATAGAAGCGCAACCACTTACCGACGTGTCGGGAGGTATCCGCCTTTGTGCTGGTGTCCTTCAGGTTCGTCGTGTCGATAACCTGAAGGTTGGTGCCAATAGCCGTCATCACGCCAGTATAGAGATGGGGATTCTCGGTGAGTTCTTCAAGGCAATCGCGAATGAGCGTAACGAAGGTCGCCATGATCACCTCCTAGCAGCAGCGGTCGCGTCTTTCCGCCGGCAGGACATACACAACTCTCGGCCTGCGCCGCCCCGAAACTCCGTCCCGCAACGCGCACACTTACGATGGGGCTTCTTGGTGCGCTTCTTGGCCTTGCCCACTACTTCTTGGCCTTTGCCAGTAATCCCTTTAGGGCAGCCTGAGTTTGTTGCTTCTTCTTCGCCGCATCGAACGCAGCCTGCGCCTTAGCCCGGGTCGTGCGGGATCGTTCTGCGACTTCTACATATCTACCAGGTAGTCGCTGGCGGAGAACCTGCTGGACCATTTCTGCTGTGAGTTTCGTTGCTGGGCCTGCTGCGACTCTGGCCTTGGCAGTTGTTGCCTGCCTCTTCAGACTTGTCTCCTGCCGCGCCAGTTGGGCCTGTGCGGCCTTCTGCTGAGTCACCTTCGGGACCTTGGCTTGGAGTGCAGACTTCGAGTATGGAGGTAGTTTCTTTGCCATCTCTGCTATCCTTTCTTTGCCTTCTTGCTGCGAGCCTTCTTCCCCGTCGGCTTCCAACCGTGATGCGATGCATTGCGGGCGTTGGCGCTGGCTTGGGCCTTCGCCTTGGAGTCGGAATGGCCCACGATCTTGTTCGTGTCCTTGTTATAGATGACCCAACCCTTGCCGCTCTTCTTCACTGCGTAAGGCATTGTCTTCTCCTGTGGGGGCGGGTCTTCCTTGATGGAGGCCCGCCCCCACTCGACTTATGCAGGTATGCCCGTGGTCGCAATGTAGGTAAGGGTGACAAGGGCCTTACCCGTTGTGGCAGCGCCACCCGTTTGGGTGTAGTAGATGACCGCCGCCCTGCTTGTGGGGTCAACACACTTGATGATGTCGGTTGCTACAGGGGTCTTGACACCTACGGCGGTGACATCTAGGTCGTCCATGAAGTAGTCAGGGTCAGCGGTGTAGCCTATCGTCAGCAGGTTGGTAGTGCCAGCGTTGAAGGCTTCCTGCACCCACACATCAATGCTCATGACTTGGGCGTTGACAGGTAGGGTGCCCAGAGCTTGGGTTGGGCCAGCAAGAACTATCCACTTCTGGCAAACCATAATCTGAGGGATCGTGACATCGATCTGCCAAGCACCTGCAAGCCAGTAGCTGAAAATGGACTCGGCGGCAGCGATGCCTAGACCTCCAGCGTCCGTACCCAGATTATGGATAACGATCCCCGTCCTGCCTGTAGTGCTGATGACAGGGTCGGTGGCGTTAAAGGTCAGGAGAGTGGAGAGGCCCTGACCCTCGATGGTCACGTTGTCCTTGTCCAGAGCATAGGTAGCGCCGAAGACGAACCCGCCTGTGGAAAGGATGATCTTGCCTCCACCAGCAGGTAGAGCGGTTACGGCGGCAGCGATAACCGTGTGAGCGTCCGCGGCTCCGCATAGGTAATCTGCCGTCCTGATCTCAGCAGCAGACGCATCTACAGCAGCTACCTTGAAGTTGGCTGCGCGGGTCACTAGGTCGGTGGGGTACAGGATGACCCCTGCACCCCGGGTACTCTGGCCTGCTCTTGTTTGCATTGCCATTGTCGTACTGTTAACTCCTTATGAACTGAACTCACGTACCCCCTGGATTGATGTTGATCTGCTGCTCCATATAGTTTTGTTGCCTTTCTGCTTAGAACCGCGCCACATAATGGTAGACAGTAACAAGAGCCATACCTGTGGTGGGCGCACTACCGCCAGCGGTGTAGGTCAAGACAACAGTTGCGCCTAACGCATGAAGCCAGTCTCCAACCATTGTCCCCAGGTATGCACCAGCAAGGACTACTTTGGAGCCAAGAGTGCTGACATCCACAGGTAGAGCGAGGGCGTCCAGGTCTGCATCAAGGCCGACACTGATCTCATCCGTGCCGTCACTGTTGAACGCCTGAATCACTAGAACCTCGACCTTAGAGACTACCGAACGCTGGGGAAGGGCAATAAGGTTCCAAGAACTCACATCATAAGGGAGCACGATGTTTGCCACCTGCAGGCTGGAAGGAAGACCGTAGAGTTCTATCCACCCGCCGGACTTCCAGTAGCGGAGGATGTACCACTGTGAAACATTTGGGTCTATTCCTCCGGCATCGGTATCCAGGTTCTCGATCACAACGTGGGAGACGTAGGACCCCAAATCAATGACTGGATCAGAACCGTTGTAGTTGATACGGGTTCCGTGACCAGCTCCCTTGATGCTGATGCCCCTGGTCATTGACAGGAAGGCTGGGTTGTTGAGAGTGTCCAGGATCAATGTGGTTGAGAAACTGTAGGTGCCTTCAGTCAGCCTTATAGTTCCTCCCTGGCCTACGCCACTAACGAGAAGTTCACTAATGGCAGCACGGATATCATCCTGGTCATCCTGCCCCTTACAGACCCTAAATGCGACAAGTTTAGACGACTCTGGCGCATCACTCGCCGCTATGAGAATGCTTGGAGCGGTGAACGGCCCCCCACGGATCGTCAACTCCTCGGCGACGGGGTTCCACTCAAATGGGCCAAGATCGGGATATTGCTTAGCCATGTGCTCTGTCCTCTCTAAACCAGGACATCGGTTTCCACCGTCGTGTCGAAGGCATTGCCGGCGCCAGCTCCGGAGTACGTCAACACCACCCTGAAGACTGCGGGCAGGAGAACGATCTTGCTTTCAGTGACCGAGGCTGAGGTTGACACGGCCACCGGGCAGAGTTGGTAGATGTACGTCCCGTTGGCGCTAAGTGCCGCCGCCGCCACCCAGAGGTCGTAGTACGTCCCGCTCTTCGTCTTGCCCTGGAGTTTGGGGGTGAACGTGACCGTCCCCACCTTGTTGGCCAAGACCACCACGAGGTTGAGGCCCGTCGCGTAGGAGTTGGGGATGTCCGCCGATGTCCTGGTGGCGATGCTCTGCAACTCCAGTGAAAGGAGCGTTACCTGTCCGTGTTTGACTTCTATGCTCATCGTCTACCTCCTACGAAAAAGCGATGGTGAACGTTGGCGAGGCAACGACATTTGCCTTGCAGAACTCGATGGCTGCGTAGGGCACGGTAACGGTAATCGTCTCGTTCGCTCCAATCGCGTATGTCGCCGCTGGCTGCAAGGTGATCGTGACGGTCTTGTCGTTAGTACGCACGACGTTGGCCGCGGGTGCGATAGTTGCTATCAGGGCATCCCACCCTGTAGCCTCCGCCTGCGCCGAGTCGAGACCGTTTCTGATAGCCGTTCGTTGCGCGTTGAACAGTGTGCCAGTCGGAATCCACTTCCCTGTGTTCAGGGTCAGGATGACAGTACGACCGCCAGTGACGATTTGTGCCTCGGTAGCCGTCGGGACGGCGGTTCCAGAAACGGTGATGTTCGACGTAACGTAGGTCTTGATGCCAATGGCCGCGTGTCTCTTCGCGCCAATGTGCCGCGACGGGTTCATGCTTTTGTCTACGTAGCCCATACGGATCGCCTTCCTTCTTTGGGCGCGGGATGCCCATGCTGCATGGGCAGGTAGGCCAACCGCTTCTCAGGTGGTGGCGGAGTGGGCGGACTCTCGCCCGCCCACTCCGCCTTCTGGGATGCGGATATCTTGGCCCGGGTTTCCCGCGATACTCTCTTCTTCCGTCTCACCCTAGTGGACCTTGGGCAGGATGAACGCCGCGCAGGTGGTGGTATCCCCAGCGCCAGCAGTGGCCCTGATCGTGCCGTTCGCCTGCAAGAATCGGGCGGTCTCCACGACGATGTACTTCACCTGAGTGGTGGTGAGAGCGAACGTGAGGCTGCCCAAACCTGCCCGCTGAGATGGCGGCCTGGCCCCTGCTACGATCGTGATGGTGTTCGAGGCAGCAACGCCCAGGAACTTGAGTAGGAGACGTTCGCCACTGGGTAGACTGGTATTGGCAACGGGGGTAATCACCCAGACACCCGTCCCCGCGTTGCCAATTGACGTGCCGCCAGCATCAAGGATGCTGGCCGACGCCACGCCTGAAACTAGGGTAGTCGGCGTAACTGGTACATCAGCCATTTTGCTACTCCTCTTTCTTCTCTCGCCGCGTCACTACGCAGCGGTTGCGACTACACTTGCCAGCGCGTACGGCCGTGTGACCTTCGCGCCATAGAGTTGTAGACCCTTCATCGCATCAGCGAAACCGCCTTGAGGCCGGAAGGCTTCTGTCTCGTTTACTTGCTCAGCAAACGTCGCGGCCTGCTTCGTCCCAGCGATCAGTGTGTAGGCAGCGGTGGCGACGGGGACGTTGTTGCTAAGCATGATCTCGAGGCCACCCGCCCGACCGATGGGTTCGCCGCGCAATTGGGTCTTATTCGCGTCAGTGCCGAAGGACACGAAACGCGGGTCTTTCCGCAGCAGTCCTTCATACCAGGGCGGAACGACGACCCACCGACCCGCTCCCCTTGGGACATTATTGGCAGTGAGTCTCACGTCCAAGTCCACCAACACCTCGTAGGCATCCTTGTCCGTGGCACCGGTGCCGACGGTCACAGGGGTCAGGATGTTGGCGGTGGCGACCCCCGCTGCAAGTTGGGCAGCGAGCCAGAGGTCAGATACGTCCGCCATAGCCCAGGCTGCCTCTTGCATGGCATCGTTCATCAGGGTCACGTTGCTTTGCGCCTTGTCCACGTCGTCGATCTCGAAACAGAAGGCGTCCGCCTGTGTGATGGCGAGCATCATCTGCGCGTCCTGAAGAATCTGAGGCACAAGGGCGTTGGTGTTCTTGACGTATGGGGCCACCGTGATGCGGCCAATCGAGTTGATCTTCACGGTGTCGCCTTGGCCCTTGATCTCTCCCTCGTAGTCGGTGTTCAGGCAGTTAGCGTAGACATGGGCGGCATTCAAGTTCTCCAGAAGTTTCGCCGTCCATATCGTCGGGCTGAAATTGTCAATGCTCATGGGTTACTCCTATTCGTTACTTGTGGCCGACAAGTATCTTGTCCAGCTTTCCCTCTCGTTGGAGTTTCCGGACTTCCTCTACAGACATCTTGTCGACCTCGTCTTTGGTTGGTAGTTTCTCGGGCGGCTTATGGCCCTTGCCCTCGGCCGGCTCCCCCGGGTACTCCAGGCCAGCCTCGTCGTAGGCTTCGCGGCGCCCTTCCTCGCGGGCGTCCTGAAGACGCTTGGCGTCGTCCTTGATGCGGCCGGCGGCGATGCCCCGCTCGATGGTGAGGTCTACCTTGGCCGTTGTGAGTTCGCCAATCGTCTTGAAGGCCGCGGGATCGACGCGACCCTTCTCCTCATCGGAGAGTGCGCCTTGCTTGCCCAGCCGTTCGTCCAGGTGGGTGTTCACGTTGGTCATGACCTCGAACTGAGCTCGTTCGGCAATTTCCTGCGAGGATGGGCCTTGCCGGAGTTTCTTGCCCATCTGATAAGCAGCCTCCACTTCGGGACTGCCTATCGCCTTGGCGTACTCCTGGTTCTCGTAGGGGTCCTCGGACAGGCGCTTGGCTTCCCAGTGGTCGAAGGTGGCCAGGGCCTGTTGCTCAGCACCCCATCTCCTCTTGTCGGCGTCAAGTTGCTTGCCCGCCGCACTCTGTCCGTCCCGATACGCCTTCTCCCGCTCTTCCTTCTGGGCGCGGGTGAGGTTGTCCCAGTCTTCCTTGAACTTGGGGTGGGTCTGAAGTTGCTGGAAAGTAACCCCTTCGGGCAGTTCGGGTAGTTCGTCGCCCCGTTGCTCTACAACCTCGGCCTCAGCAGGAGAGGCAACCTCTTCGGTGACTTGCTCCTGCACTTCGGACTCAGGGTCAAGAGTCGCGGCTTGTTTCGGCTTTGCCATGACTGGCTCTACCTCCTAATGAAAGAGCCGCCCGAAAGCGGCTCGCTACCTGTTTCCGTGTAAGACTTGTCTAACGCACTCCCGCCAACTCCATCTCCTCGGCGGGTACTGAAAGTGGCAGTTCGCTGTAGAATTGCTTGAACAGCAACTTCTTGTCGGGATTCTGCCGCCAGTAGCGGGCGCGGGCGGGATTGTCAGGACTGTTCATGTATCTGTAGACCCGGGTGGCCAGCGCCGAGTCAAGGCCGAGTGCACTCAGTGCCCGCCTGGTGGAATATCCGTAGGTGGACTTCATGGCCGCTGCCTGGGCAGCCCACGACGCGAGTTCGGCCTCCTCCTCAGAGGAGTACCCTCGCTTGGCCGGGATGCTGTAGTATTCGGCTGCGATGTCCTTGGCCTGCTGGTATTGTTCCTCGATGGCCTGAAGGCGCGGGTTGTTCTTCCACATCCGGCCCCTGTATTGAACCTTGATGTAATCTCCTGAGACGCCGGCAGCCGCGGCCTCAGCGAGAATCGCCTGCCGGTCGGCGTCGTACTTCGCCCCCTCGTCGTCCCCGATAATGCCGTCGTTGTTGGCGTCGGGTTCCAAGTTCCAGTAGCGCTCGGCCAGTTGGTCTTCAACGAACTTAGCCTCTCGCGGCTCTTCTGTGATGCCGTACTGCATCGTCAGGTCATCCCACGCCTGGGAGAGCTTGATCCCCGTCGTCTTCCGCCAAGCCACCCATTGTCGGCCCGTAGGATCGGCAGCAAGGAGCCGCTCGCCTTGCTGGGCCATCGTGTCCTTGGCCGTCTGATATGCCTCGGTGCGCTGGGAGTAGTTGTAGCCACGTCCGGCTCCGGTCTCGGTAGCCTTGCCTTCGAGTTGTGCCACCTCAGCGGATGCGGCCCGCACTTCGTCCTGCTGGCCTCGGTTCAGATCCTCCCACGCCTTCCCAAACGTTTGCTGGGCGGCCTTGTCGCGGGCGATGTCGCGCT
>Ga0315296_10001214_pt1 | contig 22562 bp, 26 predicted proteins | sample YL17G14_18_MG_FD_203921 | JGI IMG/M metagenome (GOLD analysis project Ga0315296, IMG submission 203921) | Sediment microbial communities from Yellowstone Lake, YNP, Wyoming, USA - YL17G14_18 | ecosystem: Environmental > Aquatic > Freshwater > Lake > Sediment | place: USA: Wyoming | collected...
CTCAATGCAGCATTATTCGGGAATCGATGTCCTCACTTGATAATCAAAGTGACATAGACTAAGAACTGATGAGTGGTCTCTATCGAGTATGTGTTCCCATAAACCGTTACTTCTCTTCCTATTCTTGATCGGTTGCTGCTTTCATGCTTACAAAGAAAGCTCTTAAAGTGAGGATAAGAACTGATCCCACCACCTTCAAAGACCCAAGAGGACTAACAAGAGATAGAGTATACAAAGGTTGGTTCTTCAAACAAGGACAAGAAAGAGAGTTCAAAATAGCAAATGAAGAACAGATAGAGAATGCAATAGAGCTAATAAAACAGTCCTATGTCTTGGCAAAATAGGGATAATTCAGGATCGGCAAGACTGATCAATATGCTTTTCAACTTCTGATCGATCGGGATTGATCTTTAGCTTGAGATTCTGATCTGTGGTGGAATTCTGTCCGGTAGTTTTTTCTTCTGATCAATCATTACGTCAAACAATTCCTCGTTACCATAATAGAATTTGCCTTCCTCTGTAAGTAGTTTCACTTCTAGCAACTCCTTTAGCCAATATCTAACGTCAAGTCTTGTTGTCTTGCTGTACCAATTGGTGTAATCTGAAGTGAGAGAATCCAGTGAGCGATGTACCAGAGTGTCAGCATTCAGGCATGGTCGGTAATAGCAGTTCTCCACCTGTATTGTGGGTGTGAATTGGGTTATGTTGAAGATTTTCTCAATTGTCTCATACCTGTTCTGAATCACAAAGGAGACCAGCCAGTCACGGAATTCACTTTCATTTCCCAGTTCCTCGAGTTTCAGGCTGAACATGGGTGTATACGTCAATAAGTCATCTTTTTGTTCAACTAGCCCCAGATCTTCGAGCAAGTTCACATATTCCAGAATCTTAGAAGGTGCAGCTTGTATAAGATCCTCTATACGAATTGATTCATAATCAACCAGAGAGCTTGCTATGAAGTTGATGGGATTCCAGAAGTTCTTTAGACGAGGAATTCTTGCCAGATATTGAGCGGAAGTTGTTATGATTATCTGCTCGAGCCTGTTATGCCAAAAGGCTAAGCGGTCTTTGACTTTATCGATACATTCCTCCCTTTTTGGGTATGCCAAGAGTGTGCCGTCTCTTGAGAATATTAACTCTCCAATATTCTGAAGTCTCACAAATTTCCGTATCAGCTTGTCAGGACTGCTATCATCTCTTATGAGTAAAGGATAATCAACCTTAAGCTTCGCGCTCCATTCCAACAAGCTCCTTTCCTCTACCTTGTCTAAAGTAACAAAATGACCATATTTCCTGAATGCGTAGATGCCGCTTTCTTTACGAATTTGCTCGAGAGACACTTCTATCACTCTTTCTTCAACACTAGATCAAGTCTTGTTTGCAACACTTCTCCAACTTTTATGGGTATCAGTATATTATATGCATTTGCCCATAGCTCAAGAAAACGACCAATGTACATTGTCTGTTCCCCTTCTTGGGGATCTATGTAGATCACTTCGCCTTTTTGAGGGTCGAATTTCCTTATCACGACAGAATGTGCTAGAACATATGGGTCCAAGTTCTCCTTTATCCAAGCTATTACAGGCTTCTTTTCTCTCAACTCAGCTAGTACGCGTTCCCAAGGATAGTCGACCTCTGGATAGAATGTGAGGATCGGATTCGCTTTCTTTAATGGTTCATTAATTCTTTCCAGGTCGTCAAGATCTGTTGCTAGCTCAGGAGTTGCTTTTATTGTCTTCGTTATTTCGTCCACTGGCAAATCAGGAACTGTATGACCAAGGTTCTGGGCGAAGTACTGTATGACCATCCAGATACAATGAGCCACGCATGAGTAGTTGTCACCTTGCTTTGATAGTGGAATATTGTCGACCTCTAGTACTACTGAACTATTGTTCTCCTTTTTGTGATCCATTTCTTGAGATTCCAATATCTAAAGCATCGTTTCAAGATTAAGCATTTATGATCGATCGATCCTAGTGACGGATTCTTGTCAAGTGTCAATCGAGGACGATGAGTCTCTTGAGAGCTTCTTGAGCTTCTTCATAGTTTGGTTGGATGATCTTCACTATTCTCCAGAATCTATCTGTATGCCTTTTCGTGAGTGTATGAGCCATTTCGTGGGCTACAACATACCTCAAGAGATCCTCTGGCAGAGCTACAGCATCTAGTTTGACTATGATTCTGTTTCCTTTGAGTTTGGCTATTCTGTTCTTTTTTCCGTCAATTCTTTCTTTGATTTCAAAATCCAGTTTTCCGAATATGCTGATTGTTCCTTCCGATTCTATGTCTTTGTAGATTTCTAGAAGCTTTTCATGCAGGGTGTCTTCGAGGGATTCTTTGAGAAGTGTCTTGGAGGGTTTCGAGTGGCTTTGAACTTCGATCTGCTGGTTCATGAGCTGAACTTGGTCTTTGTCTGAGATCTGCTCTGCTAGGTTGTAGGAGTTCCCAAAGATCTCTATTGTTGTCATTGCATTCTCTCCATAGCCTCAACCACTTCATCCGTCAAATCATCCATCTTGCTTCTGTGCTCCTTGAAGTGTCCAGCAGCAGCCTTGTTTCAGCTCGGACTCTTCTTTTCACTTCTCTTTGTTGCTCGATCGATGATGGTTACCTTCATTAGATCCAAGTCGTAATGCTCTGAACACAACACTGAGATTCCTTTTTTGAATGAAGACCTTGTGTCTGCGTGCTATTAGAGGTTAATTTTGTCTCCTTAGTGTCCATAATCCCCCTAAAATGTAGTTTTATCGCCCCATAATCTCACCATATCCTCCACAGAGATACATGGAAGTTATGGAGGATACGAAGAGGTCTCTCTTATGTGAAACTTGAAAGTGAACAAGAACAGATCTAGAGATAGCCTTTTACACACGGATCTTGGTTCTGATCTACCTGATCGATCAGGATAATCGTGATAACCATACTTATTCTGTTCGTTCGATTTGTTTGGATGCTCTACTGTACACAAAATTCAAGTGAACTGCAAGGATACCTTGACTAGGAGAAGACCTAAGATGCCCAGAGTGAACTGCTTTAAGTGTGGACTAGAAGGAAACCTCTCAACTAAGGCGATAAAGAGCAGTGGTATGAACAACAGGTACTGGTATGTTAGGCACTATGACAAGTCAACTGGCAAGTCTAAGTGGTGTTATCTTGGAGCATTTGAAGACCTTCCCGAAGAATATAAGATGCTTTTGCAGAGTAGTGAAGATAACTGTACACAACATAGTACACAAACTCAAGAAACCAACAATAGTGACCTTTCCAGTGATATCTCAAAGAATATTAGTCTGAGCACCCTCACCATAGAGAGGGCTCGTGGTCCAGTCCGGATAAGACGCTAAGCCGATTCCCGGCGCGCAAGCCTGCGGAGCTGGAGATCGTGGGTTCGATTCCCACCGAGCCCGCCATTTCACAAGCGATCGATCGCGCGAGGATCCATGAAGCTTGTTGCACAGGAAATCATAGAACTGCGTACGATGACTGGCTTTATGACAATCACGACAGGCAGTGCAGGCTTTTTCGAGCCTGGTACAACAACGATTTTAGCTGAGTTAGGGGATCTGATCTCAAAGTGGATTGGTGGAGGAAACCGATCATCTTGACTGGCGGATCCGTAGGCAAGATCCTGAAGGTGGACCTGACGCACGGGAGAGTTCATCTTGAGGCTCTTGATGAGAGCTTCTACCAGGCGTGGCTTGGAGGCTACGGGCTCGGAGTAAGAATCATCTACACGGACATCACGTCAAGAGTCGATCCTTTGGGGCCAAGCAACATTTTCGGATTTGCATCAGGCTTGTTGACAGGCACTCTGACTCCGCTTGGCAGTGGCTTCGCCGTTGTTGGGAAATCGCCTCTAACCGGTACCTGGGGCGACTCAAGGGCTGGAGGCTTCTTCGGCTCGGAACTCAAGTTTGCCGGGTTTGACGCGGTTTTCTTCTATGGTCGGTCGAGTAAGCCCGTATACCTTTGGGTAGAAGATGGTGAAGCAGCGTTCAAGGATGCCTCAGCGATTTGGGGTAGAGATACCGTTGAGACAGAAGACATAATCAGAGAGGAGCATGGCGACAAAAGAGCGCAGGTAGCCTGCATAGGCCCCGCTGGGGAGAAGATTTCCCTTATGTCCTGCATAATAACGGATAAGGGACGCGCTGCAGCAAGATCGGGTCTAGGGGCGGTTGCGGGGTCCAAGAACCTAAAGGCTGTTGCTGTCCGAGGCACTGGAAAAATACCCTTAGTCCAGAAGGAAAAGGTAGCAGATCTCAGAGAGAAGTTTGTCAAGCTGGCAAAAGAGGAGAGGGGCCCCTACTGGGAGTATTTTACGAAGTATGGAACAAGTGGGTCAACTGAAATGTTATCGTTGATCGGAGACTCCCCATGCAGGAACTGGACAGGGTCCGGAGGCGTGGATTTCCCGAATGCAGGGAGGATAAGCGATGATAACGTCGTGAAATACCAGACCCGAAAGTATGCATGTCATGGATGCCCTATGGCCTGCGGCGGTTACGTAAGAGTCAAGACCGGCCCTTTTGCTCTTGAAGGAATGAAACCTGAGTACGAGACTCTTGCAGCTTTCGGTACGTTGTGTCTGAACGACAACCTTGAGTCCATCTTGTTTGCCAACGATGTCTGCAACAGGTACGGACTGGACACGATCTCAACAGGAAGCGCGGTTGCCTTCGCCATTGAATGCTACGAGAACCATTTGATCACTGGAATCGACACTGGAGGCATCGAGTTGACTTGGGGCAACGGTGATGCGATCGTGGAATTGACTGAGAAGATCGCTAGACGAGAAGGTTTCGGGGCCACTTTAGCAGATGGTGTAAGGGTGGCAGCTGAAAGGATTGGGAAAGGCGCTGAAATGTATGCGCTCCATGTTGCGGGACAGGAGTTGCCAATGCATGATCCGAGACTCACTCCAGCGTACGGAAACGCCTATATTGCCGACGCTACTCCTGCCAGACATACTCAGGGTTACTCTATATATTTGGATGGGCTGCCCGGAGTTCAGATGCCTTCGTTCGGAGATGAAGTTGATTATCGCGGAAAGGGGGCTGCTAACGCTTACATGTCTTATTTCAACCATGTTGTGAACGCGCTCGGAGTATGTCAATTTCCCTCCAACCTGATAGTGATTGAGGGAATTCCAACTCACGCTGACTTCGTGAATGCGGTTACCGGATGGAACACAACTATGTCCAGCCTTCTGGTCTGTGGAGAAAGAATAGCTTGTATGAGACAGGCCTTCAATGTGCGTGAAGGAATCACTCCAGCCAGCTTCAGACTTCCCGCGAGGGCCCAGGGAAAACCGCCACATGCCGGAGGGATTTTGAAGGGAGCGACGATCGAGATCGAGAACTGGGTCAAGGAGTATTACAGCTACGCTGACTGGGACTATGAGTCAGGCAAGCCAAGCCGAGAAAGACTAATTCATCTTGGTTTGGAGGATGTAGCAAGGGACCTTCACGATTGAACAGAATGATTAGGGGCGGCAATTGGATGTACCTAGAATCAACTGGGATGGATGATGGTTGAGAACCAAGAACTCATGCGTGTAAGAGGGAGTGAAGAATGAGAGCTGCCATGTTGGAAGATAGGAGAAGATTGGTGGTAAGAGATGTCCCAGAACTTGTCATTGGGGACGATGAGGTCTTAATCGATGTCGAATACTGCGGAATATGCGGGTCAGATCTACACATCTACACGGAGGGCATGGGCCTGGGTCTCGGCCACGAGTTCTCAGGCGACATCGTTCAAATAGGTTCTGACATCGATGGGTGGAAAATAGGAGACCGAGTGGCGGTTGATCCCCGCGTTCCATGTCAAGAGTGTTATTGGTGTAGACGAGGAGAGACAGGGCTTTGCGAGAAACTATACCTAAGGGCTACTCGCCGTCAAGGCGCTTTTGCATCCTATGCTAAGACGAAACATACTCAACTCTACAGGCTTCCAGACCATGTAACTTATGAAGAAGCAACCCTTGTTGAGCCTACAGCTTGCGCTCTGCACGCCGTTAGGATGTCTGGCTTGAAGGTCGGTGACGTGGTTGCAGTGCTGGGCTTAGGTCCTATCGGGCAACTTGTCTTGCTCTTGGCAAAGACATCCGGGGCCAAGGCTGTGTATACATCTGAGATAAGCCCTTCCAGAATGGAACTCGCTAGAGATGTGGCTGACATAGTTATTGATCCAACTGTAACTGATCCAGTTGATAGAATACTCGACCTTACCGGTGGTCTGGGGCCAGATATAGTATTTGAATGCGCGGGCAACGCCAAGACAACTCAGGAATCAATCGCTCTCGCCAGAAGGGGGGGAACAATAGTCATTCCGGGTCTGTGCTTCGAGCCTGTTGAAACATCATTCATTGATGTTGTCCTGAAAGGGCTCACCATCAAGGGTTCTCTAGCCTGGTCTGAAGGGGAATTCTCCTCAGCATTCGATCTCATAAGAAACAGGAGAATCAACGTGAGTCCCCTAGTCACGGACAGGATTCCCTTAGAGGACATCAACAAAGCGTTCGAAAAGGCTCTCAAAAGTGAAGGCGGAAAGATTCTCGTAAAGCCCTAAGCTATTGAGGCAGATCGATACTATTCACAGACCGCGCGACTCTACCTCTCGAACGCAAGCGCTCGACACGTTACATTCACTCCGTCTCTGCGCTTCGATAGTCAGCGAAACTCATTATTGAAGGATCAGTCCGAACATCAAGCACCGCCGGCAATCCAGAATCAAAAGCTCTCTTCAATGCAGGTCTGATCTCCTCAGGATCAGTCACGAGCTCACCATATCCTCCCAAGCTTTCCGCGAACTTGTCATATCTTACTGCTTCGCTTAGCTTTGAGCAGACATCGTAGGCTTTTGTAAGTTGCTGGGCGTGTCTCACCATGCCCCATTGGCTATCGTTACCGATGACGACTACGATTTGCTTATCATGCCTTACGGCTGTATCGATCTCGCTCGCATTGAAAAGGAAGGAGCCATCACCCTCTATTACGAGAACCTTGGTATCCGGCTTCGCTGTCTTCACGCCTATCGCGAAGGGAATTCCTGCGCCCAGATGCCCGAGTGAACCTCCAAGTGCTGACATGTAGCTGCCTGGGAACTTGGCACGAAACAGTGGGGTGACATGGGCCTGTATGTCTCCCCCATCCATTATGATGCATGAATCTCCATTCAAGAACTCACAGACTTCTTTTCCAAGCCTTCTTGGATCAATGGGTTTCTCTGAGCTTGATGTTCCTGAAGCCAACATCTCGTTCATCGACTCTACGGTAAATTGTACGTCCTTCAACCACTCCGTCTCTTCTCGTTTTCTTCCGGTCTTCACAAGAACTTCCTTCGAAACCTCTGTAAGTTGCCCCAGAACAGCCTTGGCATCACCCCATACCCCTAGATCCACCGGTCTGTTTCTGCCAATCTCTGTAGGTTCAATATCTACAGAGATCAATTTCACATCCGGGGCGTAGAAGTCGCCAATGCCGTAGCTAAGTATCTCCTCGAATCTAACCCCGATTGCGAGAAGTACATCTGCCCCGGATATGCTTCCGAAACTGTAGCCTACTGGGCCACCACACAGCGGATGCTCATCGGGAATACATCCCTTTCCGCCTATCGCGTAGCATACAGGAATCTTCATGAGTTCAGCGAACTCCATCAATTCCTCTGAGGCTTCTGACCAGTAGATGCCGCTGCCGATTAGTATGCCTGGTCTCTCAGCATCCAAGAGCCATTCTACGGCCTTTCTCACAAGCTGAGGATCCCCCCTGGGACGTGCTGTTGTCCTGTACTTGCTAGGCGGAACAAGTGGTTCTTCTTCAATCCTCAGTTTGAGCGTGTCGCTCGGGAAATCTAGAAGCACAGGACCTTTACGTCCCGTCGTGGCGTGTCTAAATCCTGTAGCTATGTATTCAGGTATCCGCCGTGTTTGGGTGCAGTAACCGATCCATTTCGTAATACTCCTGTACATGTCTCTTGAATCAAACTCTGAAACAGCGCCCATCCCCTCGTGACTGTAAGGCGTGTGACTGCAAATGCCAACAACGGGTGCGCAAGCGTACCATGCGGCAGCCATGCCTGACGCCATGTTGACTACGCCAGGTCCCGCCGTTACCAACGCTACGCCAGGGCCTCGAGTGGCCATAGCGTACCCCGTAGCAGCGTTCGCCACGGCTTGTTCATGTCTCATGCCAATGAGTTCTATGCCTTCATCTACACATGTGTTGTATATTGCGTTGAGTCCTCCACAGAGAGTGAAGACTGCCTTTACTTCCTCGTTCTTCAAAGCTCTGCCTACGAGGGTTCCTCCATCCACTTCCACCATTGTTCTCCTCCTCTTGCGATCAAGCTTTGTTGAGTTCGAATCTAAGAGTGTAATGTCAGATTGATTGAAATGCTATAGTAACCTTTGGAGCCTTAACAGGTCTGTCATGGCTCCTTTATACCTGATTTTTCCGTTGGAATAGGCATCCAGTGCATTAGTCTTCTTGTCCAGAATCGCGAGAAATGTCTCGCTGTCCAACGCTACGACGATGTCTGGTCTAGCTACGGGTCCTTCTTTCAGATCCTTGACCTGCCCACTAGATACTTCCATGACATAGGAAACGTTGATATCGGGATAGTCAAACTGCACGGTCTTAGTGAATCTCTTGAAGTGCTCTTTGAGCTCTGAACCCTCGAATTTTGCTGCTACTCTCTCCAGTCCTTCTCTAACCTCTTGCTTGGATGCCATGCGCTAACCTCGATAATGAAACATTACGAAGCTTACTTAAAACCTCTAATCGATTTGGAGGATTCTTCAGTCTCTGTTCCCGCTCTTGCTTGAAGCTTAGTTACTTCTTGATACCTGTTCATAATGCTTAAGTTTTGCACGAAAGATATTCTATGAAAGTGCATCTGTGTGGTGAGCGAGTTGGAAATAGGAACTCCCAGGGAATTCTTTGAGAGAGTCCTGCCCGAAAAGTTTGATCCAGCAAGGGCACTCGGCATTAATTGCGTCGTCCAGATGAACCTATCAGGCGAGAATGGAGGCGATTGGGTGATAACAATCAAGGACCAGAAGATTAGGATCGAGGAAGGAATAGATCAATCTCCAACTGTGACTGTGAAGATGAAGGACATCGATTATGTTGACATGGTGAACGGCCGACTGAGCGGTGAAAGAGCCTTCCTAGCCGGAAAACTCAGGTTCAAGGGAAGCATGGCTGCTGGATTGAGATTGAAGATGTTGGGAATCCTCTGAGAATGAAGACGCTTGGCTAGAGGTCAGACAAGATATGAACCAGTCTTCGTGAAAGGGTAAGCGTCACTGATCTGATAGGTGCTGAATTGCGACCTTGAAAGATAGATTGGAGAAGATAACCTACAGTCTTGGTTCCATTGGCTTAACTGGTTTTCTTCAGTTGATGAGCACCTTTCTCCTATTCTTCCTTGTAGACGAAGTTCACGTTGATCCTGGGCTTGCCAGCCTTGTCTTTCTCCTCTCCTACGGTGCTTGGAATGCGATGAACGACCCGGTCATCGGTCATCTTTCAGACCGAACTCGTACAAGATGGGGCCGTAGGAAGCCATTCATCTCCATCGGAATCCCCCTAGTGCTTCTGTTTTCAGTCTTAATCTGGTCGCCACCAATCGGTGGCGAGCCCTTGTCAGACCCGTATTCTATATCGGTGTTTCTCTACATGCTCGTAATGGTAGCTCTCTATGAACTTGCATTTACAATGGTCACAGTTCCCTACAGCGCAGTATACCCCGAGATGTGGACGGATACAAGGGGAAGAAGCGAGGTGATTGTGTACAGGGAGAGTTTTTCAGTGGTCGGTGGAATACTAGCAATGGTCATTCTCCCGATGATGATAGGCTATTTTTCGGAGAGTCAGGGTCCAATTCATGGATGGACTTGGGGAGTAGGAATAATGGCGACCATATTTGCCTTCTCTCTTTCGCTGTCAACTATAGGAATTAAGGAGCATAGGGAGTTCAGCACACGTGACAAACCATTGTCGTTCATGGAGTCCCTGAGGACCGCAGCAACAAATAGATCCTGGATCACAGCTGAGATCCCTTGCCTAATGACTGACTGTATGATCGACTGGGTTTCTGCAATCGTCCCATTCTTCGCGACGCACAGCCTCAAGATGGAAGTAGGTATCATAAGCCTCATGATGGGTTCTCAACTAGTTGGGACCTTCGGCTTTTTCGCTGTTTGGAGGAAGATCTGTATGCGCTACGGAACGAAAGTGACGATGGGGGCCTCCATGACTGCGTTCAGTGTAGGCCCAATACTTGGTCTAGTCGTTCATGACGCTCTCGGCGTAGCCACAATGGGACTTGTAGGAGGCGTAGCTATTGGTGGTCTACTGCTCGCGAGAAAGCTAATGATAGCCGATGTAATAGATGAAGATGAAATTCGAACAGGCGTCAGAAGAGAAGGAGTTTATATGGGAATATGCGCGGCCATGAGCAAGTTTTCGCTGGTTATTGTTAGCGCAAGCATGGCTTTCCTCCTCTCTCGAACAATTGGGTACATTCCAGGTCAGCCGGACCCTGAGTTTATGGACCTTGGCATCAGACTTGGATTGGCGGTCATGCCAATCATATTCACAGTCATACTACTGGTCTCTCTAAGATTCTACCCTCTGGGAAGGGATAGAGTCACCGCCATAAGAAAAGACATTGAGAAGATTCACACCAAGAAAGCTGAGAAACTGAAGTAGATATCCAACAAGGCAGACGACCATCGGCAATAACCCCTTCAAAAAGAGGGTAGAATCGTGGCGATGATTGGGGATGGGATCAATGACGCCCCGGCATTAGCCAAGGCGGATGTAGGCATCGCTATAGGAAGTGGAACCGATGTCGCCAAAGAGACCGGTGGAATTGTGCTAATCAAGGAGGATTTAAGAGATGCGGTGACAGCGATAGAGCTGAGCAACAGAACCGTTAGGAAGATAAAACAGAACCTTTTTTGAGCCTTCGCATACAACTGCCTCCTCATTCCCGTTGCCGCAGGCGCATTAGTTCCTTTCTTCGGAGCGCAAGTCTACGGAGTGCCTCCCTTCCTTGCCGCGGGAGCGATGGCCTTCAGCTCAGTTACGGTGGTGAGCAACTCACTTCTTCTAGAAAGGTTCAAACCCGGTTTCTGAAAATGAAAGAGGTGGTTAGCTCTTGAGCGCTGAAAAAAGAGACGCAAAACACGCTTCTGCAGAAGACAACGTCGAGAAGCGCCGAGTCACAGTGTCGGTTGTGCGGATGGACTGTGCTACTTGCGCCTTGGCAATTGAGAAACAGATAAAGCGTTTGAATGGGATAAAGGCTGTTAATGCGGCTATAATGCTAAACAAAGTCTTCATTGATTACGATCCAAGCCTGGTTGATTCAACAGCAATCAGAAAAGCCATAGACAAGACAGGCTATAAGATCTACATCACAGTTGAAGAGAACCAATAAAAGAGAGACAGTGATGCCAAGTATATCACCTCCCGTCTTAGACATCCCTTTATGCGATCGATCGCCTCTATAACAGTGCTCTCGCAGATCTATGCTGATTTGACTCCAAGACCCGTCCGTCGAAGGCAGAAGCATGCTAGATGAGTCGGAGCTGTCGAGTAGGAGCAAGAAGGTGAAGAAATCCTTGAAGAATATGACAAATCGTGAGTATTCCTTCTCAACAGAGATTCGTTTTCTCGATCGGCAGACTGCACAGTATTTTACACACATGAAGCTCTGATATTCTTTCTGAGAATGGGATAATTCCTAGGACTGCCGGAGCCCAATCACAGGGAAAGATGACTGAATAGCAGATCAGTTAGCCTTAAATATATCGCCAGCAAATATATTTTCAGGTGTTTCATGTGACTCAACAAAACCTCGGGGAGAGAAGCATCAACGATGTGTTGTCTGACTTCTCAAGGCTCTTCATACTGATGATTCTCTACGAAGGACCCGCGCATGGTTACAGTATCTTATGCAAATTCAAGAACAGACTAGGGAAGACAGTTAGCCCCGGATTTGTCTACCCATTTCTACAGGAACTTGACGAACGCGGTTTGGTAGCGTACGAAGTTAGTCCTACCGGTAAGAGGGAGAGAAAGCTGTACAGCCTGACTGACGAAGGTAAAGACTTTTGCAATAGGCTCTTCAGAAGATTCGCCGATCTTGTATCCGTAGCTATAGAGCCAACTCTGGATGTCTGTTCAAACTGCGGGTGCAAGCTCTTCAACAGCGGTTATTCAGAAATCATCCAGGGAAAAGAGAGGAGGTTCTGCTGTGTTCACTGCGCTCGCGCCTACAAGCTGGAGCAGGGTATAGTCCATGAGACACATGCTGGTCAGAAGATTGACTCTAGAGGTCCGAACTGAATGGTCAGGGATCCTGTGTGCGGCATGCAGGTCGACGCAGAGAAGTATAAGTTCACTGCGCGATACGGAGGGGTAGATTACTACTTCTGCTCCGACAGCTGTCAGCAGACGTTTGAGAAGAAACCGGAGAGCTATGTAGAAACAAATATCAAAGGTCACGATCACAGCCGGAATATGGGATCCATGGGAGGCTGTGGCGGCGGTTTCGGCTGCGGAATGGGGGGCGGAGGATGGTTCAGGTATGTCTTCCTAGTTCTGATGCTCAGCTTCTTCCTTCTCCGACTGCTCCGGTAAGATGCTGACAGATTGCTCGATCTATTGGTCTGATGAGACATGATTGAGATAAAGGAAGATGAGCGAGTGGTGGAGCTTGAGTCCCAAGTAGAGGAGCTAAGAGAAAGAATGAGGATTTTGATTCGCAGGATTGAGGAGCTAGAAGCAACATCTTTTCAGCTTCTGGAGGATGAAGAGGTCCTGCTAATAGCTGTGCCGAAGAGGAGTGATAGAAGATGCGTCAGAGAGAAGTCGCAGCTTTGATTATCATCGCATCAGTTCTGGTATTCTCTGCATTAGGTTGGGGGTTCACGTATCCCTTCGTGAGACGAGGTGTGATGGGGCCATGGATGATGGGCTTCGGAGGGATGTGGCTCATGATGTTGGCAGCGGCTGTCTTCTGGGTCATGATTGGGCTCGGCATATACCTGTTCATAACCGGATATTGGGCAAAACCTGCAAAAGAATCCCAGACTTCAGAATACGACAAAGCGCTTGCCATAGCAAGAGAAAGATACGCGCGGGGCGAGATCACACTGGAACAGTTCGAGGAGATAAAGAAGAATCTCAAATAGGAGTTCACAAACGCCCGCCTTCTCAGCCTCGATCGATGGATGGCGTTGTATACCAGCTGAAAGGATCTCATCAAAGGCACGAACAAAAGTCCTAGAGTTTGGGACAGAGAGTATCAACAGGTTTCGCAAGTATTTTAAGGGCGGACTACATATGTCCGAAATCAGTGTGTCGAAAGAGGGGACTCTGAATCTCGATTGATCTTGGATATATCACGCCAAAAACCGCGCTGAGCGCTTTGAACCTGAACTGGAAAGAGAAAGATCTACCTGAAAGCCTCAGAACTAAGCATGTTCATAGACTTCATCCATACTTGGGTAAGTTTGTTCCACAACTGGCAGAGATTTTCCTTAGAAAGTATGCACCTAAGCATGTTACAGATCCATTCTGCGGTTCAGGCACCACATTGGTTGAAGCTAATGCCCTGAGAATCGGATCATTCGGGAGCGACATATGCTCATTCAACTGCTTGTTATCAAGGGTCAAAACCCAGGAATATGACGTGGTAGCCATCAGAAAGGAGATAAAAGATATTCTGAACAAGCTCAAGGGAAAGAAAGCGACGAGACCTCTTTTTGATGATGTCCCTGACACCGAAAGCGAGTATCTAAAGAAATGGTTCGCCCCGAAGGCAAGAAAGCAATTACTCTATTTCAAATCCTTGATTCCTCACTATGAGTATCAAGACCTGCTCAAAGTCATACTATCGAGATCAGCAAGATCAGCTAGACTTACCACTCACTATGATCTGGATTTTCCCAAAGAACCTCAGGTAGTACCGTACTACTGCTACAAACACAGGAGAACATGCAAGCCAACGGAAGATGCACTCCAGTTTATCAGGAGATATTGTCTTGATTCCCTCGACAGAATACAAGAGTACTCTGCAATCCGAACAAAGGCTGACGTCAGAGTGGTATGCGGTGATTCAAGAATCATTCAATTCCCAGAAACAGAGATGATGTTAACCTCCCCCCCGTACGTAGGTCTAATAGACTACCACCAACAACATGCCTATGCTTATGAGTTGCTTGATTTAGAAAGAAAAGACGAAGAGGAGATCGGTGCAGCCTTCAAGGGAGCATCCAAAACGGCACAAGATAACTATTGTAAGGGCATTTCCCAGGTATTCTCAAATGTCCACAATAGCATGACTGTTGATGGAATAGCTGCGATCGTGGTCAACGACAGATACAGCTTATTCGAAGTTATACTTGAGAAATCGGGATTCACCGCAGAGACCGAGATCATGAGACAGGTCAACAGAAGAACTGGAAGAAGAGCGAATGACTTCTATGAGAAAATCTTGGTATGGAGGAAGAGGTGACGATAAGGCCAGATACAAGACAGGCCGATCGATCGGCTGAAATATCCAAAGAGTCACTTGTTGACTAGGAATGACCATGTGCTCTGAGTGCACGTTCGTAATCTACGCGTGAGAAAGGCAGATCTCGAGTTCAATCGTTGTCTGTGTAAAAAAAGATGGGGGACTGGCTAACAATCTATTGTCTTCTGAGCACCCTGCCTGGGACAGCACCGGTATGCTCGGTATTTCTCACTACCGGTACGCCATTTACGAAGACATATTCGATCCCTTTTGGAGGTATTCTGGGCTGTAGTGGAGTTCCCATGATCTTGAGGTTCTCGAGGTTCATCAGCACAATGTCTGCGAAGTAGCCCTCTCTTATCATACCTCGCCCTTTGAGTTTGTGGCGTTCCGCTACATAAGCAGAGGTTTTGTAAACCGCTTCCTCAAGGCTCAAGGCCTTCTGTCTCTTCACGAACTTGTCATAGAATCCCACATAAGCGGAGAATGTGCTTATGCCTGGTATAGACCAAGGAGGTATCTTCTCTTCATGAGCATAGTCAGTAGCGCTTATGTCAAGACCGACTGAAGCGACAGGGTGTTGATAGAAGATGGCGTGGTAAGGTGCCTCAGGATCTTCTGAGCCTATGCCACATCTGGAATCGGGGTCTTCCACGATCAAGTCTAGCCATGTCTCAAACGGGTCTTTGTTGCGCTCCCCTGCAATACTTGCTACAGATCTGTTCTCACAGCTTTGGTTCCTGTGCTGCAGTACAGTTATGTTTTCAGCCCAGCGCGGGTTAGTGTTGGGGTTATAGCCTTCTCGGATGTACCACTTACCTTTGAAGACTGCGTCTTTCAGTTCTTCTCGAAAGTCTCGTACTCCGAGCCACTTGGCAAACTCTTTTCTGGATCCACATTCCCTCAGCCAAGGCTCAAATAGAGAGCACAAGTATGAGGAGCCTCCGAATCTCGTATTCAGAGCAGATGGAATGACGTCAAAGCTTATGTCAAGCCCTTCCTTCAGAGCCTCATCAATGACCATAAGAGTAGATCTTCGGTTAGCCTCCTCAAGCACGTAAGGAGCATTCTGAGGCGTCACATACCATCCCGTGAAGAGATGAGCAATATTCATTCTGATGCCAGTAGCCCTGCAGATGTCGATAACTTCTTTGATTGCATCGATTTTGTCTGGCATTCTGTGACCCATCGCCATATCTCTTCTCCGTCCTGTCCGACGAGAGTGAGGACAGAAGATGCCTCCGTACTCTTTGACAACTGAGACGCACTCAACTAACTCCTTTCTATCTGCAAAGTCACCTGGATCATAGTCGAGTCCGACAGACATTCCTATGCACCCATCATCCATCGCTTCTCTGATAAGCGTCTTGATCTCCTCAATCTCGCTCGGTTTCGATGGTCTCTGGAAGTCTGACCCAAGCACCACGCTTCTGCAAGTTCCATGACCGACGAGAGGAGCAAAGTTGCATGAAATGCCGACGGCTTCAACTTTCTTGAGATATTCATCCATGCTGTGCCAGTTGATTGTCCAACCGAAATGCTTCTCCATAAGAGGGTTTATCTTGTCAAGTGAAATCGGCTCTCTGTCAGGAATGTAGTACTTGTAAGGCATAATTTCATGGATATATTCCGTGATCAGGGTTCCCCGGATGGGAAACGCGTCTCTAATAGGGGCTAGTGTATTCCCGCATTGACCACCCACGAATGTCGTGACTCCCTGAAGCACATAGTTCTCGCACTTTGGAAAGAACAAGATCGAGCGATCAGCATGACTATGAGAATCTATGAACCCAGGTATTGCGACAAGTCTCTCACCTTCAATAGTCTCGTTTCCCTCACCAGTTAGCTCCCCAACCCCTGCTACCTTATCCCTTGTTATCCCTATGGAACCTTTGTAGAGCGGCTTGCCTGTCCCATCTACGACACCTATGTTTCTCACGAGGAAATCATACTCTGCCATAGACATATCTCCTGAGAAGTTCTTGTCTCAAGAGCTTAAATAACTAGTGAGACAGGAGTCACGGGTCTGACCCACCACAACGAGCCAGAACCGTCCGAGACGCCCAGTCATCATCATATTTTGCTCACTCCGCTAGGAGCCCTCGTTGTGGCCACGTATTGCCAGCTATGGCTTGGGGTGAATCTCAAAAGCTTTTTCTGAACTATGTCAATTACAGTTGTGTCATTAGAATCTCATATGGGGAACAAGCATATGATATCTAGAGAAAAAGCGAAGGAGCTTGTCTTCGATCGATCCAGTTCGTCCCTTGTCAGAATAAAAGATACACGTCGTAAGGACCTGGAGATAATTGGATACCCATAGTGCGAAAGGATGCTTTTCCAAAGCTTGTTCTCTGTGATTCCTTTAATACTCGCATCTGGTTGGGCTATAACTTTCACCATCTCATGACAGATCATCTGAGTTGCTATGAGTTCAACTTCAGTATCGTCAAGCTCTACACCAACCTCTAGGTGAACCGATCTGTCCCTTTCTCCATTGAAAAGGATCTCATCCATAGCAGGCTTTCCGCGGTCAAAGGCTTCCTTGATTAGGTTCAAAGCTCGAAAAACATTCGTCTTGCCGGAGTCGTTAGGTCCCACAATGATATTGAAGGGACTGAATTGGAGTTCGATACCTTCATCTCCAAATGATAGAACATTCCTAGCTCCGAGATAGCGTAGTCTCATCCTGATCAAATCAACCACGCACTGGATTAATAATGTACTCTCATTCACACATGAAGAGCAAGTGAGATTCCTGCTCGCGCCAGCATGTAACGTAATTGACTGGTCAAATCTTTGAGACTTGTTCGCTAGTCACGTATTCATGCGCACTCGATTGGTTGGTTAAGTAGTATTGATGGTTCTATGGATTCTGCTTTCCTCTATCTCTAGCCTTCATGTTCTCAACCGGCGAGGTCATCCCTTCGCCAGACACCATTACGGGGTTGATCGATCGAGACGGAATTCAAGCCCCAGATGCAGATGGGCAAGCTTGTCATCGACATGTTCAGCGACGGTCAATGCCCCACCTCATACGTTACGAGGCAGATCGTGAAAAAAGCAGCCAAAGATTTCTCAAGCTTCATTGTGGTAAGGGACCACGACTTGAAGGATCCAGAAGTCACGAAGAAATATGGTCTGATGGAGGGAATATTCATTGACGGCGAGAGCGCATTCTTTGGATATCCACGCCGCGACTATGCAGAGATGACGGACAAGGTACGAGAAGCACTGCGTGAGAAGCTTGAAGCAAAAGGCACTGCTTGAGTCCTCTGCTCACCATGCTCCACGCGTGCAGATTGCAGGCGAGTGAAAGCGAAAACAATCTGGGCAAGGCTTTTGTAGGTTGTTTTCTTCTTTGTATGTGTGAACACAAAGAAGGAAAGTAAGCTAACCTTAGCAGCGACTGGCGACTCATTGATCACTCGACGCCTCTCAACAAACGTCGAAGAGGACTTCCAGTCCGTCATTCGATTAGTCAAAAGTGCTGATGTCGCCTTCACCAATCTTGAGACGACGGTACACGACTTCAAGGGATATCCTGCCGCTCAGAGCGGTGGGGCGTGGATGGTCTCGCCGCCTTATGTCGCAGAGGAACTCAAATGGGCCGGCTTCAACCTGTTGTCTCAAGCGAACAATCACACGATGGACTGGTCCGTCGAAGGAATGTTGGCGACCTCAGAAATCCTGGACAATATAGGCTTAACGCACGCGGGCGTGGGAAGGAACCTAGATGAGGCAAGAAAACCTGCTTACATGGACACCAACAGAGGCAGAGTGGCCCTCATCTCGGCATCTTCAACCTTCGCTCCTTGGGGAAGAGCGGGAGCAGCTAGGAGAGATGTACAAGGAAGACCAGGTCTGAATCCGCTCAGATTCGAAACTATGTACAATGTCAGAAGAGAGACCTTTGAGGCTTTGAAGAAACTGATCGAGGAACTTGGACTGACAACGATGCTGTCAAGCGGGAGGCCCGATGAGTTGAGCCTTCTGGGAACGAGGTTTGCGGCGGCTGAAGAGGCGAGGATTGAGATGCGGGCTCACGATGGGGATCTCAAAGGAAACCTTCGCTCCGTGAGAGAGGGGAGCCGTCAAGCCGACTGGGTGATCGTATCGCTGCACACGCATGAGCGTGGTAAGGATGTCTACGCTCCTGCACAGTTCGTCGTGGATTTCGCAAGAAACTGCGTAGACAATGGAGCTGACGCTGTAGTGATGCATGGAGCCCACGTTCTCAGAGGAGCGGAGATCTACAAAGACAAACCCATCTTCTACAGCCTAAGCAACTTCATATACCAGAGCAGGTCTCTCGAAAAGCTCCCGGAAGACGTGTACGAGAGATACGGACTGGGTGTCGAAGCAACTCCTGCAGATGTCTTTGACATGATGGAACAGAGGTACTACAGCTCAAATGAGCCTCGTGTCGACGGTGGCGCTCCCCACCTCACTGGGACGACTTTCAGCCTTGTCGCCTCTTCACGCTTTGAAGACAGAAAGCTGTCTGAACTGAAGCTGTATCCCGTGACGTTAGGTCCTGAACGGTATCGAATTCACTCCGGCTACCCCAGACTGGCTAAAGGGGACTTGGGTAAGAAGATCATCGACATGATGATTCAGCTGTCCGCTCCCTTCGGAACCGAGATTGAGTACAAAGAGGAAATCGGAGTAGTTAAACTGGGCAAATGAACTGATATATGGAAAGATGGGCATCGTCCTCCGCTCACAGACGTCTCATAAGTTCAGAGTCAGGTCCGGCAGCATCAAGAGCTTTCGCAAGTACTGTTCGTCATCCCGGTTCAACACTTTTTTTAGCCTAGACCCGATCTCTTCCACGGTGAACAATGTTCGACGCTGGCGAGGACAGAGACCAAGTGCACCGCGCATCGTACTGGGACGTGAGATGGTCATGGGTTAAGAAACATGAGTTGGACGAGCTGGCTGGTAGATTCGGGCCTCACTTCGATGTGACTAAGCCTGAGAAGACACGACCAGCGTTCGGACAGAGCATACTGTGGGAAGAGCTTCTCGTCAGAGCGGACAACTTGTCTGTCCTCCTTTCTGCTCTAAGAGCCTGCTTCTTTCAGAAACATGTTCAGGCGCTGACGCAGAGAGACAAGAAGCTTCAGAGTCTAGTCTACGAGCTGTATCCGTTCACACAGCATTTCTTCTATTTGCCCATCGACCTAATCATCGACCTAGCTACAAGAGTCAAGAATCGTCGAGGCCATGCAGCAATCACGAAGGTGAGCGACTAAAAGTGAAATACCAGGAAACTCCTGGCACTCTCAAGGCACTGCTGCTACGTGAAGTGCGCCGACACTAAGATTGATAAAGGCTTTCCAACAATTCTTAAACGGTTTGGAACACGCCAGGTTCAAGCCCGGCAGGGATTACACACTGTACCTTCCTTTCGGTTACGCGACATACTCTCCTTGGTTCGAGGACTGGTTCAAGGAAATTTTCAGCAAGATAAAGGAATACACGATCGTCACCGAAGACAGGTGTTACATTCTATACAGGCTATGCCAGCATTGCACACATCTTGAAGGCGACTTCGCCGAATCTGGCGTCTACAAAGGCGGCACAGCCTTCTTGATTGCTCACGTGATGAGGAGAAGGAACGTCCAGGGAAAACCGCTGCACCTCTTTGACACCTTTACAGGACTCCCTCCCATCGCTGACAAAGACCCGAGCGGCCTCAAGCCTGGAATGTTCGGAGACGTGAATTTGAACGATGTCAAAGACTATCTTCAGATGTTCAGCTTCACGGTTTTCCATCCCGGGGTCATGCCTGAGACCTTTGAGGCGGTCGAGGACAGAAGGTTTGCCTTTGTCCATGTGGATGTTGACCTGTACAAAACAGCAAAGGACTGCTGCGACTTTTTCTACAGCCGCATGGTCAGAGGTGGGGTCATGATCTTTGACAACTATGGGTTTCAACCGTACAGAGGTGCGGAAAAGAGAGCGGTCGATGAGTTCTTCAACGACAAGCCTGAATGCCCAGTCTCCTTACCTACGGGGCAATGTCTCATCATCAAACTGTAGCAAGGCATAAGCAACAGGGATTGTTCATAAGAAGGCTCTCATTTGACCTCTCCACAGGATGACTGAAAAAGAAATGGGGTGGAAAAAACTGAGGTTAGACCTCAATCGGGCTTTTGGACTGTGACTATCTCAGGTGCAGCCTTTCTGCGCGCCATTAGATCGGTTCCGAAGAGGTATCCTAAGATGATTACGCCGAGTATGCCGAAGAAGACTTGGTTTTCAGGCTTCATGAGAGTATATACCGTGCCCAACAGCAGGGCCATTCTCGAGTTTATCGTGTTTCCGAAGGCCACCCCGAAGGTGACAATGAGGACCCAACGCCCGATCTTCGAGATAATCCCTATCGGTTTCCCAACAGGTCCTTCGTGCTTTATCGTGAAGAGGAAGTAGATCATCGTTGTGACAACGCAGACCACCACGACTATGTTAGTGAAGTCTCCCATGAGAGTTCCCGTGCCGTAGAGCTTCAGCATCGTCGCGCTTATCTGCTGAGTTATGTCCGACCTGACCGACCTTGAGATAGTTAGTCCTATCGTAGAACCTACGTTTATGGCAAGCGCGTACCTGTAGATGAAGAAGTACTTCTTCCAGAACCTGAAGTACCACAAGAATCCAACAAGTATAGCAATCACGTGGATGTAGTTCATGTTCCTCGTCAACGGGATAAGAATGCTGTTCAGCATCCAGTCGATATTGACCACGGCGCTATAACCTATGTAACCAGCAACCAGAGTGTTCGTAGCCCACTTCCAGAACGGATTGTCCTTGTAAGTGTAAGAATAGACGCATAGAGTACCCCACACCGTCAGGAAGAAAGTGACAAGTTCTGCAGTTGTTGCCATATCAGACCTCTCCTTTAGATTTCCTCATGAAGTAGGTTACGTTCGCAATGAGCATGAAGGCCATGAGCACTAAGTGCGTCGTTGAGATGCCTGTAATGTTGATGTTTCCTACACCAAGCTCCTTTGTCAAGATCTCCAGTTCAGCCCCGCCGCGGATTCCCCCGAGCATGGCCTTACACAAACCCGCATCCAGCATCGGCATGTTACCAGGGACATTCTGCGCAATTGAGCAAACGATCAAGTTGGTTCCGTAGGGCACTACATACTGGTTTCTAACATACTCCCAGCCTCCGCTCTCAATGTAGACCACAAGATCCACGTCTTGGATGTGGTTGACGTCCTTCATCGCTGGCAGCTTGTCGAGCGGCGTTCCCCACCAGTCAGTCGGGAGGACAGAACGCATGTTTTTGGCGAAGTTGGCCATCCCTGCGGCCCCTCCTGCAAGCCAGCCTAGGTGGCAGTACATCTTGCCGTATTCAGGGTTCTGCTCTGGATGCATACCCAACTCCCTTAGAACCCTCTCTGGAAGGTTGCCACACTCTTCCCTGTATCCCATTATCACTATTGTGCAGTCCTTTTCCCGCATCATCTTGAACAACAGCTTTGTTACGGCTACGCCCTGGGCTTCCATCTCACTCCAGCCTGCGAAGCTTACGTCCCAAGCCCACATTATTACGCTCCCCTTCGGCATGTTTTTGAGATAGTTGTAGAAGTCCTGAGTTCCAGTCGATATCTTCATCGGCAAAGACACGTTCACAAAGTAGGGCAAGAGGATCACTATCCACAGAGATACGAACAGCCATCTCCTGTCGATCTGTGAAATCCTAGTCCATGCAGTCTCAGTCATCTAGCATCACTCTCCCCTTCCCTCTCCGGCGCCGCGCAGATACCCGGTTTCACGGCCCGTGATCATCCGCCAAGCGAGTACAAGCGATCCGAACCCGGCGCATATAGCAAGAGCCCGTTCACCAGCCATGCAAGGTGCCTTCAGCAACCATGATCCAAGGTCGCCCACCCAAGTTCCGAGTAGTTCTCCCACTGGTGCGTTTGTCAGCATTATTACGAAGCTGCAGCCCAGCATTACGGCGGCTTCTCGGTTTCGAGCGAGGAACACTCTGTAAGCAGCCGAAGCGATGTAGA
>Ga0315296_10001215_pt1 | contig 22560 bp, 18 predicted proteins | sample YL17G14_18_MG_FD_203921 | JGI IMG/M metagenome (GOLD analysis project Ga0315296, IMG submission 203921) | Sediment microbial communities from Yellowstone Lake, YNP, Wyoming, USA - YL17G14_18 | ecosystem: Environmental > Aquatic > Freshwater > Lake > Sediment | place: USA: Wyoming | collected...
TATGATTGGCAACCGTTACGATTTCCCGCAGGATAGTTATCCCATCTCCCCAGGGAATACCTCGATACAAATCGGTTTCCGGGTTTTTCACCAGATTCCCCAGTTCCTTGAAATCCCTCTCAAAATCATTTATCGTTTTCTTCCATTTATCTGGAGTGGCTTTCTTGCCTTTTCTAGGCCAGTAATCCTTTGGCCACTCCTTCTCCTGGTAATCGGGATTCTTGATGAAATCCAGAATGTCTTCCTGGGCAATCCTTATATGTTCAAGGAGTGCCCACGGAGTGTAATCAGCGTTGGGAAGATTCTCGTTGATTCTATCCATCGGGAATTCGGCTACTACATCCTTAAAGGACGTGCGGGCATGCTCTCCCGTCAGAAGGGCCAACAGATTCTCACGCAGAATTTCGTCTCGCTTCATAAGCAATAGACCTCCTTAATCAGATTGCGCCGTCATTGTAATAGCAAATCGTGAGGGTGTCAATCCCATACGGACAAATATGGATGCATCCCTGCTAAACGGCGCAACTTAGGTCGCCTGGGCTGAACAATTATGAGTTATCGTTGGGCACGGCCGGATTGCACAATGGTCAGGATTGTTCAACGATGATTCGACGCATCACACACTTCGTCAGAATGTTAAACCGGAGCTTTTGCTGAGGGATATTGGGTCCTGTGGTAACTTCAGAGTTTGGGAAGAAAAGTAAGGTTACCCACTTGACAATAGGCACCAGACGAAGTATTCTTGTTCTTACTATCGCTGTACAGGGGGCGTTGAAACGTCACCCGTACCTGGTCACTTGGGTGACGTGGAGCCAATAGTGAAACCGACCTGAAAAAGGTCGGTTTTTGTTTGCTGAAAAGGGGGTGGTAGTATACGATAAGTAAAGGTCTATTGACGACAGATGGACAAGCCTTAAGTTCAGTTTTGCAAGGCGACAAAATGAAATAGAAAAGGGGGTGATGAAATGCCAACCTGGGTAGTAATTGTTATTGCACTTGCCATATATGTGGCAGTTTATGTCCTGTACGGCAGGAAAGTAGCCCGGGATGTCGTCAAAGTAGACCCCACACGGCAGACGCCAGCACATAGGTTTTACGATGGTGTGGATTACGTGCCAGGGAAATGGCCGGTAGTGTTTGGACACCACTTTGCCTCCATCGCCGGTGCCGCTCCAATCGTCGGACCAATCATTGCCCTGGCGTGGGGATGGCTTCCCTGCATTCTATGGGTATGGTTGGGCAACGCCTTCATCGGCGCAGTACATGATTTCTTGGCTTTAATGGCATCGGTCAGATACGATGGCAAGTCCATACAGTGGACGTCCGGAGAAGTGATGAGACCGAGGGTTTCCTTCATATTCTCTATCTTTGTTTATTTAACCCTGATACTGGTTGTTGCTGCCTTCGCCAACGTGCTGGCCGGTATTTTTATTGCTACCCCGCCTGTGGCGACGGCTTCTCTGCTTTTTATCGCCGTGGCGGTGCTTATTGGCTACCTGATATACTGGAAAAAATTAAACTTGACTGCCATGTCCGTGCTCGGCGTGGCGCTAATGATCGCGGCAATTGCTGGTTCATTTCAGATACCGCTAGCGTTGACGAAAAATATATGGATGGTTATCTTCTTCGTTTACATTGTAGTTGCGGCCGCTCTGCCAGTGACAATACTATTACAGCCGAGAGACTACCTGAATGCTTATCTCCTGATAGCCTTTCTAGTACTCGGAGGTATTGCCTTCCTGGGCGTTCAAGCATCTATGACCTGGCCCGCGTTTACCTCTTTTAGCGCTACCGTCATCGGCGGGCAGCCTTCCCCGTTCTGGCCGGCAGTGCCGCTGGTGATTGCCTGTGGCGCTCTCTCCGGGTTTCACGCCCTAGTAGGCTCAGGGACCACCTCAAAAATGCTTGACAGTGAAGCCCACGCCCTGAAGATAGGCTACGGTGGCATGCTGACCGAGGGATTTCTTTCCACACTGGTAATTGTCGCGGTGGGCGCTTTTGGTCTCTCGGTAGCTGGAGTCACGGCAAGTGCCGTGGGTGCTGCGGGCTGGAAAGCCCTGGGCATCCCCGTATTCAGCCAAAGCTACGCCATTGGGGTGAACGCGGTATTCGGCATATCGGTGGCTTTCGGTGCAGTATTCGCCTCACTCACAGTTGCCGCTTTTGTCTTAACCACGCTTGATACGACCAATCGGCTTGCCCGGTTCGCTTGGAGCGATATCCTGACTCGTGGCGTGCGCAGTGAAGAAGCGAGAAAAAAACCGGTTTTCCGCTTTTTCACCAATAACTGGGTAGCTTCCGTGATCCCTGCCGGACTTGGTATCTATCTGGCTACCGTGTCAGGGGTGTTCTCCGCACTCTGGGCCGCCTTTGGCGGCGCCAATCAGATGCTGGCGGCAATTGCTCTGATTACCTCCTCGGTCTGGGCAGTTAACGTGATGCGGGCGGGGCGAGCTTGCCTTGTCGCTTTGATACCGGCTTTTCTGCTGTGGGTTACGGTGGCGGCGGCCTATGTCTGGTACCTCTTCACCATGGCCGGAATAGTCAACCCGTTGACTCTGGTCATCATGGGCATCATGCTAATTCTTTCGTTCTACCTGCTGTATGAATTTATACGTGCCCTGAGGAAAGGCCCAGCGAAAACGGCATGAAGCCAATTAGCTTTCTTGTCCACTTTTTGAAGGACTTTGAGCGGGGGATAAGGAGTCGTTCTACCGACTACCTGGCTTACGAGCTCAGGGAGCTAGAGAACATCTTCTCTTTGTTACTCTTGGGCTCTCTGATCGGTGTTCCGAGTCCCCCCTCTAGCCTCTCCTTCAGGTTATTCCCCCACATGTTGCGCGAAATCTATGTCATGGGGAAGCGGACGAAAGACGCCGATGATGTGTCGGGAGAAATCTTCGGACTCTTTGCCCCGTAGCGACTTGATGAAAACAGGATTAAAGGTCATTTTCGTTGTGGGGAAGGGTGGTGTTGGTAAGACTACTTGTGCGGCCGCTTTAACCCTTTCGCTATCCAAGAGTTTCAACACTTTGATCGTCTCTCTGGACCCGGCACACAGTCTTGGGAATATCTTTGGAACGCCACTATTGGGGAAAACTAAAGAAATAGCCCCAAACCTTTCGGCGATGGAAGTAAATATGGAACATGCCATTGAGGACTACCTCAGGGAAAGTGCCAGGAAGCTAAGAGATATGTATAGCTACCTCAAGACAATAAACTTAGAAGGTTATCTTGACACTATTCGCCTCTCCCCAGGCATAGAAGAGTATGCTACTTTAGAGGAGACGGAGAGGATAATCTCCGAAAGTGAAGGGAAGCACGAAATCATCGTCTTTGACACACCGGCTACCGGGCTGACTCTGAGGGTGCTGGCTCTGCCGCAGATATCCCTGCTCTGGGGGGAGAAGCTAGTGAAACTCAGAAAGCAGATACTAAGCAAACGAGCGGTGATGGAGAAAGTAGAGGGAGAGAGAAAATTCGTGCTTGACGGCAAGGAGTTCAAGCTCTCAACTACCGAAGAAAAGGATGAGGTAATGCAGGAACTCCTGAAATATATGAGGCAGGTGCAAAAGGTAAGGGAGTTGCAGGTGGATGCGGGAAGATGCCAGGTCATGACCATCATGAACCCCGATAGGCTTTCCTTTTTTGAGACTCAGAGAACCCTTAATATCTTAAAGCAGTTAGGTATGCCTATCGGTACAATAGTGATGAATAAATTCAGCGGCAGACAACAAGAGCTTGAGGCAGTCGTAAAGGCAGAAGCAACCTTCGGAAGGCAAATTATAAAAGTTCCCCTTTTAGGCACAGAACCGGTGGGAATGAGACCACTAGAAGAATTCTCGGAATACCTAAACGCCAAAGAATGGTTGCCGCCGGGTGGAGGTGACAATTAACCTGTCCCCCTTCTCTTTTTATAAGATACGGGTGCCAAGTTGCCTGAGGAGGTATTGGGATGGGCATTGAATCCTGGGTTTTTGTCCTGTTAGTAACCCTTGCTTTGGCAGTGACCGCAGGGTATTTCTTCGGCAGAAGAAGGAATTTAGTCTTGATGCAGAGATACGCGAATGTTTTAGAGCAGGCTCTTAAACCAGATGAGCAACAATATACCTGGTTAGGCGGGTATATTGGTTTCAAAGCCGAATATAAAGGTAAATGGGGTGTGGTTAAAAGAGTCAGCCCTACCCTGCATCTGAAGCCCAGGCTCAGCCTTCTTTATTACCCGATAGCGCTATTAACGATGCGGCATGACAAGCTTTACATCGTCATGGAGACATCTAAGGAAATACAAGGAGAGGCACACCTTATCCAGAAAGGCTACTATCGGATAATAGGTCCAAATATAGAAAATGTAGAGAAATTTCACCGGAGGGATGTTAATCTAGGCGGTAAGGACTTCGAGTTGTTTTATCAGGAGCGAAAGGAGGGAGAACGTCTCCTGTCTTGGGCTCAAGAACTGACGACGGAGTTCAATCACGTGAAGCACCTTTCTTTTACTTCCAGTACCAACGTGATATATGCTTTTATTGAGCCAAAAGAGGATTTGATTACCACCTTGTTGAAGAAAATGCCCGCTCTAGCTCAAGCCGTGGTGAAGTGATAACTCCACCAATTGAAGCTAGCTGACCGTTCAACCACTCAATTTACTGAGGTCTCCGAGAAGCCTAACATTGGTCAGCAGATTCGAGCTCATGCAGATAACAATCAGCCAAGTTGTTACGCCTTAGGTCATTACTGCCACATCTCTTTCAAACCATTAAAGTATATATTCCTTTCTTAATCACGGTACCTTACAACCTACTGCTGAAATTCGGTCTTCCTTCATTTTGTCGAGTTATCGGGTTTATGTTCGTGCTAGAATATTGAACAGGATTTCAGGAAGAACAGATACGGTGATGACTCCATCAACCAAAGAAGGTTGCCAAGCATGCGAGGTTGAGTGCCGGTCGGTACTCAATAAATCGGGCCTGTCCGATTACGCTGTAAACTGCTACGCTGGCTGTGAGCATGGCTGCGTATATTGCTACGCCCGGTTTGTCACCAGGTTTTCTCACTCCGGTGAATCGTGGGGGAGCTTTGTCGATGTCAAGGTAAATGCTCCGCAGGTCTTGGCGCGCGAAGTGAAACGGAAAAGGCTGGGAAGGGTTTTCCTGAGCTCGGTGTGCGATGGCTGGCAGCCGAGAGAAGCCCGCTATGGCCTTACCCGACAGTGCCTGGAGACGTTGCTCCACTACCGGTTTCCGGTATCCATTCTCACCAAAAACGCGCTGGCGGAACGCGACTTCGACCTTCTGGCCTCATCGAAAGTTGAAGTAGAATTTGGGGTGACCATCACCACCTTTAACGAAAGCCTGCGCCAACTCGTCGAGCCGAGAAGCTCGCCTTCAGTAGAGCGTCTGAAAGTGCTGCAGGAAGCCAGGAGGCTGGGCATCAGAACGTATGCCTTCCTCGGACCGCTAATGCCCGTTCTATCAGACAAAGAGGAGGACCTGAACCAATTGTTTAATGCGGTCAAGGACGCCGGCGTTGACTATTTCTATGTTGATCGGCTTAACCCGCGCTTCGGGGTCTGGCCGTCGCTTAAAGGCATACTTCAGAAACATTTTCCCGACCTCGTTGAGGTCTATCGTAAGCTTCTTTATGATGAAAGAGCCAGGGAAGAATACTCAAGGCGGCTCGTCACCACCATTAACTTATTAGCCAGAAGACAGGGACTCGACGATAAGATAGTGCTCTGCTTCTGAGAGGGGACTGGTAGTGGTTCATCTAAGGCAAAATAGAAGGAGTCAATTCCAGATTCTTCTGATCGGTGTCGGTATAGCTCTGCTAATTCTTTCCTGGAGCTGCACCAAGCCAGTAGCCGGGCCAACACCTGTACTACCTGCAAAGGAGGAAACAGCAATGAAGCTGCCTGAGCCACAATACAATAGCAATGTATCCCTGGAGGAGAGCCTGCTCCAGAGGAGGTCAATCAGGAGCTATACGGACGAGCCGTTAACGCTCCAGGAGTTGTCTCAGCTTCTATGGTCAGCTCAGGGCATCACCGGTTCCGGAGGCCTCAGAACGGCACCCTCAGCAGGAGCCCTCTATCCGCTTGAGGTATATGCAGTCGTCGGTGACGTTAAAGACGTGAATCCAGGTGTTTATCGTTACGAGCCGGTCGGACATCAACTCGTTAAAACAATGGACGGTGATAGTCGAGTTGGGCTGGCCGATGCCGCTCTGGGGCAGGGTAGTGTGAAGGATGGGGCTGTAGCCTTTGTCTTCACTGGAGTATATGAAAGGACAACTGGTAAATACGGCGATAGGGGGATAAGATATGTCCATATAGAGGTAGGGCACGCTGCTGAAAACTTATGCCTACAGGCAACTGCCATGGGCTTGGGTTCCGTAACCGTAGGCGCCTTCTCTGATGAACAGGTAACCAGACTCCTTAACCTGCCTGATGGTGAGCAACCGTTGTATATCATCCCCGTCGGCAGGAAATAATGCAGAGGTAACCAGCTTTTACCTAGTCCTGTATCGCTGAGAGAAGAAGCCGCACAACACAAAACATCGAAAAGTGACTTTCGGCCCATGTTTTGCGTGGGGCTCAGAAACAGTAAGGTGCTTTCTGCAGTTACAAATGTGGCATTGCCACCATATGCTTGGTATCGATATGCATCGATTCGCCGATTCGCAGGCCCTCTTCGATCAGTTCCAAGACCAGCCCTTTTTCTTCCGGGAATTTGTATCCCTCATAGTCTTGCGTAAACAACAATTCGCCGGATTCCTTTCGCCAAGCATTCACCATGTGGTCAAAACATAAGCGAGAGGTAACTGTTAAAGTCCCTATCATCGTTTTGAGCTCTCTTAATCGTTCGTGGGGTGACGTCAGCTGGAAGTCTCCCATTTCATATTCCTTGAACAAAGGCGTATCGGGCCTGGGAACGAAGGGCCGCAATCTGATGTAGTCCGGATTGATTTCATTTAGCACGCGCGCAGTGTTTTCCGCGTGTTGTTGGGATCTGGTGCGACCTCCCAAACCGGGCATAACGTATGCCGAAAACTCAAAACCAGCCTCTTTAGCCTTCCTACCGGCCATAATGTGCTCTTCGGCAGTCACACCTTTATCGACGTATTTCAGCAATTCGTCATCGCCGGTTTCCAGGCCAACATGTAACCTGTTTAAGCCCGCTGCCCTGATTTGTTTTAGTTTGTCTAGGGTTTTACGATAAATGGTCTTGGCTCTGGCATAGGAAGTAATCCTTTCCAAGCTTGGGAACGTCTCTTCCAAGTACTTGAGCACTTCGATTAAGTCAGGAGTTGGCATAATGAGCGAGTCGGCATCTTGAAGGAACGCCGTATGCCCACCGGAGGCGAGCCAGTTAAACACGGTCGCAAAACTATGGCTCACCCTCAGCTCCGGGGCTCCCGAGACGAGCGTTGCCCCGACAATATTATTGACCTGCCCAGCATACCCAAGCTGCCATGATAGCCGTTTGATTCCATCGCTGATAGCTTTGGCCGCTTGGATGTCCTTCTTGATCTCCTTGACCGTTCTCAGCTGAAACTTCTCGCGGTTGTAGAGCGTACCGTAACAGAACCTACACCGACTCCAGGGGCAATTCCGAGTCACCCGGAGCAGCAGCGAATGACTTCCGCCTTCGCTAGGCGGTCTGATAGGACCGATTTCAAAGGAATATGTGCTCAAATACTTCATAGCTCGCACCTCAACCCTTTCAATGCCCTAAGGTATGTCTTCTTATCCAATGATTGCTGCCTTTTCCACTCAGCCTGTCTCCGGGCTATTATAATTATATTCCAACCTACGGTCGGTGGCTAGAAGTCTTACTTGGGGCATTGGTAGACATTTAAGTTTGTTTATTTCTTTCGCGTCACTGAAGCCTGTACACCAAAGACAGGGTTGGATAGTCCCAAAACATCAATGGCTGTGCCGGTAACACTTCTACTTTCATCGGAAGCAAGGAACACGGCGACAGAAGCAATATCTTCCAGTGGCATGGCATAAGATGGGACTTTACCACCAGTTATTTCAGACATCATGTCCGTAGCCACAACTCCCGGACAAATGGCATTAACATCAATGCCATGCTCCTTGACCTCAGCCGCCAAACATTCGGTGAAATTGATTATCGCCGCTTTTGCCGGTCGATAGGGAGCTCTCCCTGCCGCACCTTGTCGACCACCCAGCGAAGCCATATTGATGATTTTGCCGGACCGCTGGGCAATCATCAGTGGTAGCACCGCCCTGGAGCAAAGGAATGGTCCCGTCAGATTAGTTGCGATAACCCAATTCCATTCATCCAGGGTAAGTTCAATCACCTCCCGAAAGGGAAGATTCACCGCCGCGTTATTGACCAAGATATCTATCCGTTTGAATTTTTCTTTGATTTGGCTGACCATGGCGGCGACATCGGCTTCCTTGGAAACATCGGCCTGAATGCTGATGGCTGTGCCACCGCTCCGCGAAATCTGGGCAAACACCTCTTGGCAACGCGACTTGTTTCTTCCAACGACAACTACTTTCGCTCCCTCCTGTGCAAAGGCCAAAGCCATAGCCCGCCCGATTCCCCGACTACCCCCGGTAATAATGGCGACTTTTCCAGCTAATCTCATCTCTTCACTCCTTTCCATTGGTCCCTCACCAACCTATTGAGTAATATGATAGCACACCACTGATTCTTTGGTGTGAAGAATGGCGCCTTAACCCGAAAGAAAAAAAGGATTGGTGGAACAACAATTTGGCTTTTCGTTAGACAGCCCTTGACAAGGGAGGAGCTCCCTCCCTGATGTACAGGAACTATTGAGAGAACTCGAAGCCGAGGCTATAATTGAACCAGTGGTTATCAAATCGCCGTGTTAGAGTCCAGGGCATTTTTGCCCTATGGTACCGCACGAGAGAAAAGCGTGTCACGTGGTGGCGGCACTACTTCTGAGGGGAATTTAACACCATGATAGAAGTCATTGGGCTTACACTCCAGATGGCAGGCGTAGTCACACTTTTGCTTGCTTTGGTAAGTCGACGGAAGGAACCAGCGGTCATGTCACGAGACAAAGTGTCGCGCTTGTCACAAGGGTGCAGCCAAGCTGGCAGGCGCCTAAAATTCCTGTTAGGGGGCGTCATCTGGTATTCGTTACTTGTAGTAGCCTATAGTGGAATTATTCTGCCGGCGGACGTTCGCATGCAAACACCAATGGTTAGCCCAACCATTTGGCAGGCGATGGCAGAGGCCGGCATATCAATGGCTTTAGCTTTCCCGATGACAGTCGCTGGGACAGCTCTCATAATCGCCAACACAAGCATCCCCCTCAATCATGACAGTATCCTTCGCCTCCAGCCACGCAAGATATTAGCAACTATAATTGAATCATCGGTAGCTGTGATGGGTCATTTTTTTCTATTGTTTGGAGCTATTGCTCCCTTGTTCGTGCTTGTAACAAACCTCTTTCGAATTGATGAAATTGGCTTACGTATGGCACTTGGCCCCTTATTCATCTCCTTAGGCAGCTTAGGCGTATTGACAATAAGCATCCTGTTGTTCCCTAAGAGACGAGCCGAAAACCTCAAAAGGTTGCGCCTGGCTACCATATTCGCTTACCAAAATGTAGGACATACAACGGGAGAATTCGTTTTGCGAGTTGCTCTACCCATATGTAGATATCTGATTCTTCGTTGGACATTCACCCTGGATTATGTCCAACGAAGAATCAGGACCGTACTCGTTTTCGCCATCCTTACGATTCTCGTCGGACTTCTCCTAGAGTTGTCGAGCCTGCTGCTGACCGGGTGACCAGAATGATGAACTGCTATGACTCAATAACTCACAAGCCAGCAGACTCTTACGATGCGCAACAAACCAACATTCTGACGAAAAGTGCAGACCGACAACAGTCTGAAGCACATTGGGCAGCAAGCGTGTTCTGAATTCACCTGATTGGAACTCAGGTGAGCAAGCGAGACACATTTCAAGCTTCTGTGACCCAACAATTTACTAAAGTGTGACAATCTAAGTTCTTGTTCAATCTGTGACAAAGCGAATTGCTTAGTGAAAAACTCGGGCAGTTGCAAACTCTAAATGACGTGTTGACTTCAACCATACGGTGGTCTATGATTCCATCGTGCATATTAGTGTGTTACCAAAAACTTCTTTTGGTAGATGGTCGGTCGGCTTGGTTATCGCTTCCGTTCTGTTTTTCGCGTTGTCCGACGTCTTGACTGGTTTTGAACCGCTTGGTCCGGGATCCAATCCGGTTCTTGCTCTTGCCTTGACAATCGTCCTTGCGGGCATATTAGGAGCTGCATCTGCAACTGGTCTCATCAGTATGATAAAGAATAAGGAGCGATCTGTTCTTACCTTCGTGAGTACGGCAATCACCTTGGGGATTGGGCATGTGGAGAGTACGCTCAGAGCCGTCAAAGCACAAGGGTCTTTAAAGACCTGGGTGAACTCGGGGAAAAGCCCATCCAGAAGCCCTTTCACCAGGTTGGTTATTCTGGTCCTTTCCTTGACCAGCCGGCGATAGGCATTGTGGGCGGTACGCAGTTCAGCATAAACCCCCTGTGGCACTTTACTCTCGGTAAACCCCCCGGTACATAAGAGCTGCGCCGCCACCTCGCTGTCGCGATAATCATTCTTTCTACGATTGAGATCCTTCCCTTCCCGCCTCCGTTTTAAGGTAAACTGGTTGATGAAACGAAACGGAATGCCTTGCTCATCCAGGAAGTAGGCCACATTTCGCCAATAGTGGCCCCCCGTCTCGATAGCGAACATGACACCCCGGCAACCGGATTCCACCATTTCCGTCCTGGCTCGGCGTAACAGGAATTCGAGCCCTTCTCTGGTATTGTCAAACTTGAATTTGGCCTGGGTGGTGAAATCTTGAGTGATAGCGACCGCGGCATGCCTCTTCTTGTGCGGGTCGACTCCTACGACCAAGTATCCCTCCGGCACTTGCTTCCGTTTCCTGGCTGCAGTATTCTGCATTTGTGATGGCTCCTCCTACTTTAGATTTGGCGTTTGCGTTTACACCGTTCTATTGTAGCCGGAGCCATCTCCTTTTGTTATTCCATATACTAAAGCGTCAGAATGTGCACGTTCGGTTGTTTGTCATATAATTATGTTGCGAGTAACGCTTTGTAAGAGCAATGGTACAGACAGAAATAAATAAGCGCTGCAAAGGTCGTAAGATAGACTGGCATTTTGTGGAGGGAAATGATGGAAGGCTTGAAGAAGCAGAATACATATGCGAAGGAGGACTTGGGGATGAAGCTAAGGTCATTGTGTAACTGTGAAGGAAGTATGTCAATAACCACCTTCTTTGATCAACCCCCACTTCTTCAAAAAAGGGTGGTATTATTATCCCCATGTTACTATAGACCATAAGGATCAACAGATGAGTCATATATCTACGAGTGGGCTTTTGGTAATGACGGCTTCCCTTGGGAATACATCGAAGCGGGAGGAGAAAAGGTCTGCGTGCACCTAGACGAGTGGGATCACTTTCTTAGTGCGTTCAATGAAGATGGCATAAATATGGCAATCGGTTGCGCGGATCCGATTGATGGCAGAATCTCAAAAATATTGTACATCAGCTGTCGAGACAAGACCAATATGCGTCTATCAACCAGATTTAAACCATGTATGGAAGCGGGTGGACTTCGGTTATTGGAGCATACAAATCGACTATGATAAACTTGCCAAGTATTAGTCTGATAACAGGGAGGACCTGAGAGCTAACCTATCTAGAGGTAGACCTGAGCTTATCGAGCTTGCTTTGCAATATTTGAGTTCTAGGCAGAATGTGACTGAAAGAGACCTGGGAAGACTGGAACTACTTACCCTTGACTACAGGATTTCGACTCTGGCTCACCTGAACACAAAGGGTATTGAAGTCTTTGCCGAAATATCACTAAGTCCACGGTAGAACAGAAAGGATCTTCCACGCAAATGGCTTTTGACGGAGCCAATATCTTGTTCTTCTTACGCCGCTAAGTGCTGTTAGGCAGATAGCAGTGTCTTACTCAATCTATAAACCAGCCGTCGCTAAGATATTTGGAACTACTTCCTCTCTGCCAATAGCCATAACATGGACTCCATCGCAAATAGCGTCCCTTTTTAGGGCAGCAATCATCCGCCCCGCAATCTCAATCCCTTTGGCTAACATCTTATCCTTTGGGACGCTGGCTAATTCATCAATCAGGTATTGAGGGACAAAAATACCGGGAACATTTTCCGTCATGTACTTTGCCATTCTAGGTGATGAGAGCAGGACTATCCCCGCCAGCACTTTGACCGGAAACTGGCGGGCGTATCGCATGAATTTACCGAAGTTATCCAAGTCGTAGATTGCCTGAGTTTGAAAGAACTCGGCACCAGCCTCAACCTTCTTCTCAAACTTGATTAACTGGGGCTCGATTGGTCGCGCCTCAGGTGTGACGATGGCACCACCACAAAATTCCACCGTTCCATCAAGTCTATTGCCCCCCATATCTTGACCCGATTCCATGAGACGGATGGCTCTCAGCAGTTGCACGGAATCCAAGTCAAAGATACCACCAGCTTCCTTGTGGTCACCCACTGGGATAGCATCACCGGTAAGACAAAGAACATTTCTTATGCCTCTGGTGTACGCGAGCAGGAGATCAGCCTGTAGAGCTAAGCGATTGCGGTCCCGACAGGTCATTTGCAGAATAGGCTCGCCACCGAGTTCCTTTATGGCGAGACAGCCACCTAAAGAAGGGAACCGCATAACTGAGCTCTGGTGGTCAGTGGCGTTCAATGCGTCCACTTTGTCCTTCAAAAGCTCAATGTGGTGGAGCATCTTCTCAAGGTTTGTTCCTTTTGGTGGTGCTACCTCACTGGTGACGACAAACTTCCCCGAGTTGAGAGCTTCCTTAAAACGCGAGACCATCGCCCTAACCTCCTTACAAGACCCGGAGCACTCTCGGCCTTGGCACCGCGTGAAAGTTCCGTGGAGGGTGATACTTCCGCATCAAGTCAAGCCGGCCCTGTGCTTTCAAGCGCTCATAAATCAGGGTCCAGGCACAGTCCCTTTCTTTATCAACTTCACACTTACCGTTATTGGTACCACCGCACGGACCGTTGAGGAGACCCTTGTGGCAGGTAGTGATGGGACAGATGTCGGCAGTTTCCCCCAGCACACACTGACCGCATTGGGCACAAACCTCTCTGAAGTTGCCAGGGCTATCTTCTACCGCAATAAACAAGGTATCCAGTGCCGGAATAACGGGGTGATTGAGATACAAGCTCATCCGGTGTACTCCCAAGGCGCAGGTCATTGCCAAAATACAATTGGCATTCTCAATGGCTCGACCATTTTCCTTCATGGCTGCTGCGGTCATCTCATCACAAGCGATGGGGATAACCGTCCAACCGCTGACCCATTTGTTTAACGCTTGAAGGCGGTCTTTCATCTCTAGGACTTGGTCAGTCCCGCCGGTTTTGGTCATGGTGGTGCAGGTTCCACAACCGATAATAAACACTCGGTCAAGGTTAGCCAATTGCTCTTTGATTTCGTCAAGTGGTTTTTGCCTCGTCATTAATTTCATGTCGATCCTCCCACTGCACTAGCCGTGCAAAGCGGCTACTTTTCTAGGTCGCATCTCAGGCAGCGCTTGGCTTCTTGGTGGGCTTTCTCCTCTGAAAAGGAAAGCTCTACCTCATCAAAGCTCATCTTTCTCTCGGACACGGGAATTACTGGTATTATCAACCTGGGCTGCGTCTCCCAAGTCTCCTCAATTTCCTGGGTAGGTACCTCGGCAAAAACTCTGGCCTTAAGGTCATAGAGTTCAACCCTAGTCGTATCGCCTTTTAGGTACTTATCTATAGCGATAGCTGCTCTCCTGCCTGCGGCGATGGCATCTATCACCATGCCCGGCCCAGCGACAAAGTCACCACCGGCGAAGACACCACTGACGTTTGTAGACAGGGTATTGTTATCGACAACCAGAGTCTCCCAGCGGGTGCGCTCAAAAGCACTATCAGGAGGTACAAAGGAAAGGTCGGGAGCTTGGCCGACCGCTGCAATCACGCTGTCTGCCGGGACAAAGAACTCAGAGCCGGTGATAGGAATCGGTCGCCGGCGACTACTCTCATCGGGCTCACCAAGACTCATCCGAATACATTGCAGGCCCGTTACCTGCCAGTTCTCGCTAATTATGCGTGTTGGACTCACCAAGAAGTTAACACAGATGCCTTCGGCCACGGCTTGGTCGTATTCAATTTCGGTTACTGGCATCTCCTCCCGTGACCGCCGGTAGAAAATGTTCACTTCTTCGGCGCCGAGACGCAACGCCGAACGAGCTGCATCTAAAGCTACATTCCCGCCACCGATGACGGCAACACGCCGACCAACTGTAATGTGCCTGCCAAGTTTTATGTCCCTCAGAAATCTCAACCCGTAGTAGAAACCGGTGGTATCTTCCAGTTCACCGGGTATCCCGATGCGTTGACTCCTTTGAGCACCGGCAGCAATAAAGACAGCAGCAAATCCCTCTCTTCTAAGATCTTCCACCGTGAAGTTTACGTTAATCGGGGTGCTGTATCTAATCTTGACCCCCTTTTTGATGATGTACTCAATCTCCCTTTCAATGACCGCGCGTGGCAAACGGAATTCAGGTATCGCCACGGATAGCATGCCGCCACCCACAGGTAGAGCTTCAAAGACCGTCACTGGATAGCCCATTTGGGCCAAAAAGTAGGCACAGGATAGTCCTGTGGGACCTGCCCCGACCACAGCTACCCGCTGAGCTTTAGTCACTGGGAATGGTTCCGGCTCTTCAGTTACATGCTCAAAATACCAGTCAGCAACAAAACGCTTGAGCACTCGGATAGCCATTGGCTCATCCAGTTCCCCTCGGCGGCACCTGAGCTCACAAGGGTGATGGCAGATACGACCACAGATAGCGGGGAAGGGATTGCGCTCCCTAATAGTATCAATCGCTTCCCGGTATTCACCAGCAGCGATATGGGCAACGTATTTGGGGATATTAATTCCTACCGGGCAGGTGTGCTGGCAAGGCGATATCATCAAGGCGTCACAGACAGCTGCGGGGCATTTCTTTTCCTTGATGTGGGCTTCATACTCTTCACGAAAGTAGGTGATGGTAGAAAGTACCGGGTTAGGTGAAGTCTGCCCTAGGCCACAGAGTGAGCATTCCTTGACCGTTTTAGCTATGGTCAGTAAAGTGTCAATGTCATCATCGCGTCCTTTGCCCTCGGTGATTCTGGTTAGGATTTCTAACATCTGCCTGGTTCCCAAGCGACAAGGAGTACATTTCCCGCAAGACTCAGCCTGCGTAAAACTGAGGAAGAATCGAGCGATGTCTACCATGCAAGTAGTCTCGTCCATTACCACCATACCGCCGGAGCCCATTATCGAGCCGAGTCCAGTCAGGGACTCATAGTCCACGAGTAGGTCAAGGAACCGTGCTGGAATGCACCCTCCTGATGGACCACCTGTCTGTACTGCCTTAAAGCGTTTGCCTCGAGGTATACCACCACCGACCTCATAAATAATATGAGATAGTGGCGTACCCATTGGCACTTCGACTAGGCCACTGTTGACAATCTTGCCGGTAAGAGCAAATACCGCCGTTCCCTTGCTCTTCTCAGTACCGATACTGGCGAACCAGTCAGCGCCACGCTCAATGATAACCGGAATGGAGGCCAGTGTCTTTACATTGTTGATAACGGTGGGTTTGCCATCCAAACCTGATTGAGCCGGGAAAGGAGGACGAGGACGAGGCATACCCCGGCGGCTCTCGATCGACGCAATTAAGGCAGTTTCCTCACCGCAGACAAAAGCGCCAGCACCTTCCCTTATCTCTATCTGAAAACTAAAGCCAGAACCGAGTATGTTATCACCCACTAGGCCATGTTCTGGCATTTGCTCCAAAGCAATCTTCACCCGCTCCATAGCCAAGGGTTTCTCGGCGCGGCAATAAATATAGCCCTGAGTTGCCCCAACGGCATAGGCAGCGATGATCAGCCCTTCCAGAACGGCGTGGGGATCTGCCTCGAGGATAGAACGATCCATAAAAGCGCCAGGGTCGCCTTCATCAGCGTTGCAGATAGCGTATTTCGGCTGGCCAATGGCATTATGGCAAAACTCCCATTTGAGACCGGTGGGGAACCCGGCGCCACCACGTCCCCGAAGTCCAGACCTCTTTACTTCTGCAATCACCTGATCTGGCGCCATACCGAAAAGGACTTTGCGCAGGGCTTGGTAGCCACCGCGGGCAAGGTAATCGTCAATCTTCTCTGGATTGATGTGGCCGCAGTTACGCAGGATAACGCGCTGCTGCTTCTGGTAGAAGTTTATATCTGAATAATGCGGTACAGCCTGTCCGGTCACAGGGTCAGTATAAAGTAGCCTGCTAACCACTTGATGGTCTCTCAAATGCGTCTGCACAATTTCAGGAACATCGTCCACAGATACTTGGCAATAGAAGACATCTTCTGGCTCAACTATCACTGTAGGACCAACCTGACAAAAACCGTGGCAACCAGTAAGTCTTACTTTGGCATCCAACCCGAGCCGTGTTATTTCATCTTCTAAGTGCCTTAAAATCTGATCCGACCCGGGGCAACCTGACCCACGGCAGACACGGACGGCGCGCTGACCATTGGTTGAAAATGTGGCTTCATGTTGTCGCATATCACTGCCTCCCGCGATGACCAAAGATTGCTGCCAGCTTCTTCGGGTTCATGCGACCGTAGATATTATGGTTGATAACAATGTTAGGTCCCAAGGCACAACAGCCAATGCAAGCAACTGTCTCCAGACTATATTCAAAATCAGGGGTAGTCTCGCCCTCTTCAATACCGAGCTGTCGTTTAACTAATTTCAGTATGGTTTTTCCACCCCGCACATGGCAGGCAGTTCCCTGACATACCCTAACTATGTTCCTACCCCGCGGTGCAGTATAAAATAGCGCATAAAAGCTGATTACCCCCTGCACCTGACTGGGAAACAAGCCTAGACCTCTGGCGATACGTGGTATCGCCTCGGGGGGAATGTAGCCTAGCATCCCCTGAATTCTATGTAGCAGGGGTATTAGTTGCCATCGTCGCTTTCTGTAGTCGGCAATAATGCTGTCTATTCGCTTAAGGTCAGCTTTGGTAGTTCTCTTTGCCTCAACCATCCGTAATCCTCTCCAGCCTTACGGCACACGTTTTTAGAGAAGGCGTCTTGGCTTTAGGGTCTAAAACAATGTCAAACAGCTCATTGACTGGACTCTCCGGAAAGGATATGGGCATAAAAGCCGTTCCTACCGACAAGGTGTCAGTTAACCTTACAGTAGTGGTCACCTCACCGGCAGCCGAGATTACTTTGACTCTATCCCCATCGTTGAATCCGAGGTTTTTAGCATCAGCCTTACTGATTTCCACCCAAGAGTGCGGCCAAAATTTCTTTAACCGCGGGGACCTCGAGCTCCGGGAACCACTACCAAAGTGGTACAGTATCGACCCCACCAACAGAGTTAACGGGTATCCTTGTTTTGAAGACTCTGACGCTGCAACATACTCCACGGGCGCAAAACGTCCAAATCCACTAGGGAAAGGCCCGCAATGAAGGCGCCTTGCGCCTCGACGACCGCTCTCTAATTCGACCGAATCGAGATCTTCCCTGTCAAAGCTGATGTCACCCGGGCTCTGGTACAGGGGAACTAGCTCTTCGATCTCATCCATAACCTGCTGCGGAGACGAATATGGCATCGGGTGGCCCATCCTCTCGCCTAATCGGACAATTATCTCCCAGTCCGGCAAGCTATCACCAAGGGGCTCAATTGCCTTTGCTAGCCGCTGAACTCTCCCTTCAAAGTTAGTGAAGGTACCTTGTTTTTCAACAAAGCTGACGGCGGGCAAAACCACTGCCCCCAGTTTCGCTGTTTCCGTAAGGAACATGTCAATGACGGCGATAAATTCGAGAGAAGTAAGGGCATTCCTAACCAGCGAAGGGCGTGGGAAGCTTAAGACCGGATTTTCCCCGACGATAAGCATCCCCTTAATTTTCCCTTCCTTGGCTTGCTCGATCATTGCGAGAGCTGTCAGCCCGGCAGTACCGGGTAAGGAAACTCCCCAGCGATCCTCAAATTTCTTTCTGGCTTCAGGATTATCTACACCCTGGTAACCAGGTAGAAAGTCAGGTAAACAACCCGTGTCACACGCTCCTTGGGCATTATTTTCCCGTTGCAGGGCAAAGACGCCCCATCCTCGGTTCCCAATGCTCCCCATCAGCATAGCTAAATTTGCCAGAGCTGTGACACCGTCTGTGCCGGTGGCGTGCTGTGTGATTCCATTACCGTAGACGATCGAAGCCCGCTCCGCTCCAGCCAAGAGGCGAGCCGCCAGTTGTACCTCTTGACCGGCAACGCCGGTTATCTCCGCAACGTATTCGGAAGTATACGTCTTCAGTCTCTCTTCCAGTTCGGCAAAATTCTCCGTCTTACGCGTGACGAACTCCACATTGAACAATTTATTCTCAACAATCACCCTTGCCAAGCCATTTATCAGTGCCACGTCAGTGCCAACCCTGGGTCTTAGCCAGAGGTGGGCAAAGGTAGCTAGCTTTGTCTGCCTGGGGTCTACGAGCAACAGCTTTGCCCCTTTGTACTTGACGGCACGCTTTATGGCATAGCCCACAATCGGGGCAGAAACGGTCGGATCGGCGCCGATAACCATGACCACGTCTGACTCTTCAAGGCCATCAAGGGAGCCCGTTGTCCCCACAAAACCTGTTGTCCGTCCTAAACCAACCTGACTGGCCGAGCTATAGAGTCGACTGCCATTATCAATATTGTTTGTACCAAAGACCCCCCGGGCCAGTCTCTGCAGGAGGTAGTTTTCTTCATTCGTACACTTCGATGAGCCAAGAATAGCCAGACTGTCTGGACCGTAGCTTTCCTTGATTCGCTTGAATTCAGCCGCCACCCGCCCCAAAGCCTGCTCCCAGGACGCCGTTTGAAAATCGCCATTTACCTTGACTAACGGGCTGGTCAACCTTTCCGGGCTATGCACGTAGTCATAGCCATAACAGCCACGAACACAAAGTGTATTGCGATTCACCGGGCTTTGTGTACTGGGGCTAACCCGTACCACATGGTTATCTTTCACCTCTAGGCAGAGACTACAGCCACAGCCACAGAATGGGCATATGGTCTCCACGCTGGTGGTAGTTGTCCCTCGGTAAGTTTTCTCTTTTTCCGTCAAGGCGCCGGTAGGACATAGCGCCACACAGCTTCCGCAGAAGGTGCACTCAGATTTTTCCAAAGGCGTGTCGTTCAAGGTTGCTGGCTTGGAAGTAAAACCGCGACCAATGTAATCGATGGCGCCTTCAACAACTAGCTCGTGGTCCGCCCGAATACACTTTGCACACAGGACGCACTTCGAGAGATCCCTTTCAATGAACGGATTAACTTCCTCAATGGTATCCAGTTGAGGAACCCTTTGAAAGGGCACCGTTCCGATGCCCATTTCGGCGGCTAGCCTGCGGAGCTGACAGCGATTGCCCTTGTCGCAGACTAGACAGGAGTCTGGGTGACTGGCAAGCATGAGCTGGATGATTACTTTTCGTCTTTCTAATACCCGTGCCGACCGGGTGTTAATTACCATTCCGGGTCTTATCGGGGTAACACAAGCTACCAATAATCCTCCCGAGTGCTCGTCTTCGACCAAGCAGACGCGACAAGCGCCAAAGTGACTAAGATAGGGGTCGTAACACAGGGTGGGAATGTCCACGCCCGATTCTCGGGCTAACTCCAAAATGGACATTCCCGCATGGCCGCTCACCTCTACGCCATCGAGCGTAATTGTAACTGCTTCCATTCATGCACCTGCCTACCAGTTGGCAGTGACATAGGCAAAAGCTGGAGGGTAGAATCTTCCTGTGCCTATCGTCCTTATCCCAGTGATGAGTTCCGAGGCAGCAGCTTTCTTTGGAATAAAGCCGTATGCACCCGACTGCTTGGCAACAAACATATTCTCTTGTTCGTCGTATTGTGTCAAAATCAAGACCTTCGCCTGAGGGCATTCCTTGCTTATTCGTTTTGTTGCGTCCAGACCGTTCATCACAGGCATAACTATATCCATCAATACCACATCTGGAAAAAGCTGTAGTACCTTCTTAATCGCATCTTCCCCGTCAACAGCCTCGTCAACAACTTCTATATCTCTTTGCAGGCTCAGCAGGGCGCGAATTCCTTCTCTGACTACGGCGTGGTCATCCACTACCAGCACTTTAATCTTACCGACTACCTTCTCCAATAGTTTATCAATTCGGGCCAATAGCGAAATTGCGTCGATCGGCTTACTTACATAATCCTCTGCCCAAAGCTGCAAGCCTTCGTCCATGAGCCATCCCTTAATTAGCCGCTTTTCCCGCGGGGCATCGACTACAAGGAGGGGCAAGCCACTGTAAGTAGCGCTTTCCTTCAGCCACTGGTGAAGCCGGAACGCGTCCCCCCGTGGTACTATCGTGCCTAGAACAATTAACTCGGGCCTCTCCTGACCCATTATTTCCTGTGCTTGCCCACTGTTGGTGGCAGTGACCACTTTACAACCCTGGGCTTGCAATGCTACTTGCAAATCAGCTGTGAATTCAAGTTCATCATCTACGAGCAGAATTCTAGTCCCCTTTTTCATATTTCCTCTCCTTGTTGCCAACTTCCGGTAATCTGTCTCACTACTCATATAGTGGCAAACGATACTGGACGAACAACCTAGGGCTCTTTATCTCCTCTCTGTTCGGTGTTTGCCACAGCCGGTACTAAATGCCATCCTGCCACGATGAAATGATCATCATAGACTATGAGTACTCTTATCTTCTGTATCTTTGGTACCCCAGCTTATTGGGACTCTTCCCTGAACGACGGTCCCCTGCCCAAGTTGAGACTCGATCCAGCATCGGCCGCCAAGAAGCCCGATTCTCTCCTTCATACTGAACACACCCCGACCACGACCGCTTTCTTCAATATCGGTAATTTTTGAGACATCAAAGCCAACGCCATCATCCTTAATGGCAAGCAGGAGCTCATCATCCTGATATTCAAAGATAATGGTCGCATTTTTTGCTCTCGAATGCTGGGCAATGTTGCCTATAGCCCCCTGTGTCCACCGGAAAAGCGCAGCTTCAACTTCGGGGGGCAGACGCCTGTCCACTCCCGTGACTTCTACAGACACATTGATGCCCAGTGGGCGAAGGTTACTTTCAGCATGTTTACGAACAGCGGGGACTAGCCCTAGCGTATCCAATAGGGCAGGACGCAGGTCAGCAATCAACCTGCTTATCTCACTGTGCACCTCGGCTGCTAGAGATTGAACCTTTTTCAAACTAGAGATGAACTCGACATCTTGGCGGCTGGACATCTCAACCGTATCTACCAAGGCCTGCAGCTGAAGCGTCAGTCCGGAAAGTGTTTGGCTGGTTTCATCATGCAACTCACGGGCAATCCTCTTCCTTTCCTCTTCTTGAGCCACCAAGGTTTGCCGGGCAAGTCGTTGGTATCTTTCCCGAGCTTTTCCTAGTCGCTCATACAGGTTTGCTTGCTCGATGGCTACACCAAGCTGGTCACCAATCGAGTTTAGCAAATGCATGTCATTTTCGGTGAAACGACGTGGCATGCGGCTGGCGACATTCAGAACACCTAGAACCCTGTCTTTGGCTTGTAGAGGAACAGCCGTGAATGCCTTGAGACCCTCTTCCGTCACTAGACCCGGGTATGCGACACGTGGGTCAGCAGAGATATCCTCCAGTAGAATTGACTTGCCACTTTGAGCTACTCTGCCAATAATGCCTTCGCCTAATCTGAGACGCACCCCCTCAACGTACTTAGTGCTCAAGCCCCGATGGACGCGGTAGGAAAGCGTCTGGGTCTTCTCATCTAGAAGCAAGATCCCCCCAATGGTTCCGTTCATGATTTGCAGAACATTATCGAGAGCAACGCCAAGAATCGCATCCAAGTCCCACAGGCCGCTGAGCGCCGCCGAGACCCGACTCAAAGCAAGAAGCTCCTGATACTGCCTCGTTCCCTCGCCTTCTGGCTTTGTTGATAAGCTATCTAATTCGGTTGGTCCCATATTTCTAAAGTTTCTAAAAGAAGTTATGGCTATCAAGTTCAGCCGTAATAAACTTTCTAAACCCTCATATCCATGTAGTATAGTAGTATACTATCCGTGTTAAGGCTATATCAAGTCCTAAAGCTTGTCAAACCACAATAGACTCTCACCATGGTTGGTCTTGTGGTGAAACGGTAGACGGTAGACACACTCACTGCGCAAAAAGACAGCGGGCTGTTTTGAAATTGGAGATTACTCCTATTATCGAGATGCGCAGTCGGTTTGACGGGCTGTTACAAGTTTATTGGAGATCGACATAACTACACCTGACTCCTAGCATTGACTAAGCTTTTAGCCAAGATGTGTAACAAAAGGACTAGAGGGGAGCGGGAATTCTGGCTCCATTCTCCGTTTGACATGTCTGAGGGCATAGACAACAGTCTAGTACCGACCTTCATGAATCGGTGCTATTATTCAG
>Ga0315296_10001216_pt1 | contig 22558 bp, 18 predicted proteins | sample YL17G14_18_MG_FD_203921 | JGI IMG/M metagenome (GOLD analysis project Ga0315296, IMG submission 203921) | Sediment microbial communities from Yellowstone Lake, YNP, Wyoming, USA - YL17G14_18 | ecosystem: Environmental > Aquatic > Freshwater > Lake > Sediment | place: USA: Wyoming | collected...
GCCACCTCCTGGCTGGAGCGCAACGCCGACGCCATCAACTCCATCAACGTTTACCCCGTCCCCGACGGCGATACCGGCACCAACATGTATCTCACCATGCGCGCCACCCTGGAGGAGGCCTTCCATACCAAGAGCGACGACGCCGGCGCCGTCGCCCAGGCCATGGCCCGGGGCGCCCTCATGGGTGCCCGTGGCAACTCCGGCGTCATCCTCTCCCAGATCCTGAGCGGCATCGCCGACCGCCTGTCGGAGAAGGAGAGCTTCTCAGGCGCCGACTTCGCCGAGGCCCTGGAGGCGGCCTCCCAAAAGGCCTACAAGGCCGTCAGCCAGCCCGTGGAAGGCACCATCCTTACGGTCATGCGGGAAGGCGCCGCCGCCGCCAAGCGCAAGGCACGCCGGATGGGCTCCAGCCTCAAGAGCGTCCTCGCCAGCACCGTCGAGGCGGCCAGGGAGGCCGTGAGCAAGACTCCCTCCCTCCTGCCCGTCCTGCGGGAGGCCGGCGTGGTGGACGCCGGCGGCCAGGGGCTGTACATCATGCTGGAGGGCGCCCTGCGCTACGTCCGCGGCGACACCGGGCCGCCGGTGGCCCTGGCCGCCCGTGACCCCGAGGCCAGTTGGCTTGCCGCTACCGCCTCCCTGCACGAGAGCGCCGAGCCGTCCTATGGCTACTGCACTGAATTCCTGGTGAGAGGCGAGAATTTGGACAGCCGCGCTATCCTGGAAGAGATGCTGACCCTGGGCGACTCCGTCCTGGTGGTGGGCGATGAATCCCTTCTGCGCGTCCACGTCCACACTCACGATCCTGGGGCCGCCCTTAGCTACGGGACCGGCCTGGGCTCTGTAACCACCGTCAAGGTGGACAACATCCGGACCCAGGCGGAGGAGTTCGTGACGCGGCCTCGCCCACACGGCGAAGGGCCCGTCGCCCGCGTCAGCACCGTCGCTGTGGTGGCGGGCCTCGGGCTGGAGCAGGTTCTGAGCAGCATCGGTGTCACCGCCATCGTGCGGGGCGGCCAGACCATGAACCCGAGCACAGAGGAGATCCTGGCCGCCGTTGAGGCCTGCCCTTCGCCGGAGGTCATCATCCTGCCCAACAACAAGAACGTGGTGATGGCGGCGCGACAGGCGGCCGAGCACTCGACGAAGAGGGTGAAGGTAGTGCCCACCACCTCGCTGCCGCAGGGAGTGGCCGCTCTCCTCGCCCTCGACTCCGAGGCGGGCCTGGAGGAGAACGCGTTGGCCATGGAAGAGGCCCGCCAGACGGTTCGCACCGCCGAGGTCACCCGTGCCGTGCGCCCCACTCTCCTGGGCAGCTTGCGTGTCCGCCGTGGCCAGGCCATCGCCCTTATCGATGGGCAGCTCAAGGTGGCGGAGGAGTCCCTGCGCGGCGCCGTGCGCGCCTCCCTGAGGCACATGGTCAGACCTGACAGCAGCCTCATCACCCTCTACTACGGCGCCGACACCAGCCGGGAGGAGGCTCAGGCCCTGGCCGACGACCTCGCCCGTGAATACCCATCCCTGGAGGTCGAACTGGTGGGCGGCGGCCAGCCCCACTACCACTACATCGTCTCCGTCGAGTAGGGATCGGCGGCTGACGCAGGAGGAAAGGGACGGCACGATGACGGTACGCGTCGTGACGGACAGCACGGCGGACCTGCCGCCCGAGGTGGTTCAGGAGCTGGGGATCACTGTTATCCCTATGCCTGTCCTCTTCGGCGACGAGGTCTATCGTGACGGCGTCGACCTTAGCAGCGAGGAGTTCTTCGAGCGGCTGACCACCAGCCCCGTCCTGCCCACGACCTCGCAGCCGCCGGTGGGCGTTTTCTTGGAGACGTACCGCAAGCTGGCGGCGGAGACCGACGAGATCGTATCCATCCATATCACCGCCCGCGGCTCCGGCACCTGCGAATCGGCCCTCCAGGCCGCCAACTCCCTGGCTGGCTCTCCACGAGTCGAGATCGTCGACTCGGAGTCGGCCTCCATGGGGCTGGGGTTCCAGGTCATAGCGGCGGCGCGCGCCGCCCGGGCTGGCGCCAGCCTAGAGGAGGTGATTGCCGCCGCCCATTCCGTGTGCCGGCGGGTGCACACACTGGCCTTGCTGGAGACGCTGGAGTACCTGCGCAGGGGGGGCCGCATCGGGCGGGCGCAGGCCTTCCTGGGTAGCGTGCTGAACCTAAAGCCGCTCATCACCATCCGCGATGGCGTAGTGCATCCGGTGGCGCGCGTCCGTACCCGGTCCCGGGCCCTGGACCAGATGTTCCGCTACTGCATGGCCTGCGGCGACCTCGAACAGGTGGCGATACTGCACGGCACCACTCCCGAGGACGCCGAGATGCTGTCCCGTCGCGTCCGCGAACGCCTGCCAGATGTGCCCATCTACGTAGGCCGGCTCGGTCCTGCCCTGGGGGTCCACGGCGGGCCCGGCATCATCGGCATGGTGGTCGTCGAGGCCGAGAAGGCGTAGCGCCCGCGGGGGAAAGGATTGAGCCCCGTCGAGGAGCAGGTTCGCAAAGTCCTCCTGCTGGAGAAGGCCAAGGGCCTCCGTGACCGGGCCGTCCTCGGCGGCCTTGACCGCTACCTGAAGCGCCTCGTCGAGAACCATTCGCTCAGCCCCGAAAGCCCCCTCCTGCGCTCCATAGCCGCCCTCCCTTCCCATGGCTACGCCTCCCTCGACCCGGCGCGCCGGCGTCGCTGGCTCGAGAGCACCCTCAGCGCCGTCTCCGGCGACGCGGCGGCCCCGGCGAGTCCGCGTCCGGCCGGGGGCCGGTCAGGCCCGCTTCGCCGCCCTCCCACGCCGGCGACCTCCGGCAGGGGGCGTACCCTGCCTGCCAGAAAGCAGGCCGTCTCCGGGGAGCATCCGCCCACCGAAAGGGCCCTGGAGGCGCCCATCACCGTCCTCCGAGGCGTACGCCAGGCGCTGTCTGCCAAGTTCGCCCGCCTGGGAGTGCACACCGTCCGCGACGCGCTGTACTTCTTCCCTCGTCGCCACAATGACTTCGCTCATATCCGCAAGATCGCCGAACTTGTCGTCGGGGAGGAGCAGACGGTCATCGTCAACGTCTGGAGCGCCGAGGATACCCGCATCGGGCGCCGCCTGCGCGGCACTGAGGCCTGGGTGGCCGACGAGACGGGCATGATGCGAGTGGTCTGGTTTAATCAACCCTACCTGGCCCGCCAGCTCCGCACCAATGCCCCCCTCGTGCTTTCGGGCCGGGTGAACCTCTACAAGGGCCAGAAGACCCTCGAGTCGCCGGAGTGGGAGCTGCTGGAGTCGGAGGACCTGGTGCACACCGGCCGGCTGGTGCCCGTGTACCCCCTGACATCGGGGCTGCCGGCGCGCACTGCCCGTCGCACCGTGCGGGATGCCCTGGACACCTACTTGGAGGCGCTGCCTGACCCCCTGCCGGATGGCTTGCTGAGCCGCCGTCGCCTCTGGCGCCTCCAGCAGGCCGTACGCCAGATGCACTACCCCGACGGCTGGCCGGATCTGGACGAGGCGCGGCGCCGCCTCGCCTTCGACGAGCTGCTGGTCATCCAGATCGGCGTCCTGCGCAGGCGCCGCCTCTGGCAGGAAGGCGGCCGCGCCCAGCCCCTGACGCTGCCGGAGCCGGTGCGGCGCGGCTTCCTGGAATCGCTCCCCTTCCAGTTCACAAGCGCCCAGCAGCGGGCCATGGAGAGCATACTGGGGGACCTGGCCCAGGAGCGGCCAATGAGCCGCCTCCTCCAGGGCGACGTCGGCAGTGGCAAGACAGTGGTAGCGGCCGCCGCCCTTGTGGCTGCCGCAGCCAACGGCCGCCAGGGTGTCCTCATGGCCCCTACGGAGATCCTGGCCGAGCAGCACTATCGCACCCTCTGTAACCTGCTGGCGGCGGGCCAGGAGATGGGCTGGGCCGGCCTTCTCTCGCCTCCCTACCTGGAGAGGCCCCTGCGTATCGCCCTCCTCACGGGAAGCCTGCCCTCGAAAGAGAAGGCCGCTGTCCAGCGTGAGGTGGCCGAGGGTGTAGTGGACGTAGCCGTGGGCACTCACGCCCTCATCCAAGAAGGGGTCGGCTTCGAGCGCCTGGGGCTGGCCATCGTCGACGAACAGCATCGGTTCGGCGTCATGCAGCGGGCCGCCCTGCGCGGCAAGGGGCCCAGCCCCCACCTGCTGGTGATGACAGCCACGCCGATCCCCCGCACCCTGGCCCTCACCCTCTATGGAGATTTGGACATCTCGGTCATCGACGAGATGCCGCCGGGCCGCAAGCCCGTGAAGACGCTCTGGACCGTGCCCCAGGAGAGGGACGACGCCTATCGATTCGTGCGGGAGCAGGTCAGCGAGGGGCGACAGGCGTTCGTCATCTGCCCGCTCATCGAGGAGTCAGAGACGCTGGCCGTCCGCGCCGCCACCCAGGAGTACGAGCGCCTCTCCCGGGAGGTCTTCCCTAACCTGCGCCTGGGCCTCCTGCACGGCCGCCTGCCCGCCGCTGAGAAGGACCGCGTTATGCGCGCTTTCCGCGACCACGACCTGGATATCCTCGTGTCCACCGCCGTGGTGGAGGTGGGCATCGACGTGCCGAATGCCACCGTGATGATGGTGGAGGGGGCGGACCGCTTTGGGCTGGCGCAGCTACACCAGTTCCGCGGCCGCGTGGGCCGGGGCGCCGAGCAGAGCTACTGCCTGCTGCTCAGCGACGACCCCAGCGAGGAGGCCCAGGAGCGGCTGAAGCTCATGGAGCAGACCCACGACGGCTTCGTCCTGGCCGAGGCCGACCTCCGCCTGCGCGGGCCCGGCGAGTTCTTCGGCACCCGCCAGAGCGGCATGCCCGACCTGAAGGTGGCCCGCCTCTCCGATGTCCAGCTCATCGAGGAGGCACGCGAGGAGGCCGGCGCCCTGCTGGACGCCGACCCCGACCTCAGCGACGCCGAGCACGCCCTCCTGGCCGCGGAGGCGGCGCGCCTCTGGTCCCGCGTCGTGGACGAGGTACATTAGCAGCCAGCCGAAAAAGTCGCCGCTCGCCCTTCGACCCTTCGGCTTCGCTCAGGGCAGGCAGGCTCAGGACGAGCGGTTTCTTGGGTTCCACTCGTGGTGAGCCTGTCGAACCACGAGTGGCCCACTTGGGTTTATCAGCACCCTGCTAGAGGGTGGGACCTTGGAACCGTGGAACCTCGGAGCCGGGCAAGTTCGGTTCCAAGGTTCGATGGTTCCAACCGTGTGCCTGCTATAATGGTGCCCTGGAAAGTGGGTAGGCAGGCCCGCCCGCGCCGCGGAGAAGATCTTCGGGCTGGTCAGGGAGCGGGCCTTGCCGTTTTATGAACCCTGAAGCCGCCGCCCCCGATGCACCGTCCCTGGGCACCAACGAACGCTCGGTGGAGGTGCCCTGGGCACACCAGCGCGTCGGCGGCGCCAGGCGCGTACTTGACGTGGGCTGCTCCACCAGCGACTACCTAGCAGACCTGACTCGGGAGGAGCTGCACCGGGGTCGCCGCGTCTACGGCCTTGACCCCGACGCGCCCCAACCGATAAGAAATGTGGGGGTTGTGAAGGGCACCGTAGTGGCGCCCCCCTTCCCTACGGCCAGCTTCGAGCTTATCCTGTGCATATCGACCGTGGAGCACATCGGCCTGCCCATCTACGGCCAGCACGAGTTCCCCCACGGCGACATCCTGGCCATGCGCCACGTGCGGCGTCTACTGGCGCCGGGGGGTCGCCTGCTGCTGACGGTGCCCTTCGGGCGCGCGCAGGTGAACCCCTGGTTCCGCGTCTATGACCGCCGGGGCCTGCGCCGGCTCACGGGCGGCTTCCGGACCCTGTCCGCCGCCTTCTACCGCCTGCGACAGGACGGCGATGGCTCCTACGAGCCCTGTCGCGCCGCCGACCTGCGTGAGGCAGGCTACGACTTCGAGCACATGAGGACGGAAGGCGTCGCCCTCGCCGAGCTGACGCCTTCGGGCACCCTTTCGTTCCTGCTGGCCCGGGCCTTTACGCGCCTGAGCCTCTGGTTCGACCGCCTGAGGGGAAAGGAGAAGCCATTCCTACCCCCATCATAGTCAAGCACCACATCGCCGAGCTGGTGGCGGCGGCGGCCCACGAGGCGCGGGACCGCGGCGAGCTGCCCGCCGTCGCCCTGCCCGAGGCGGCCATCGAACGGCCGCAGCGACCGGAGCACGGCGACTACGCCACCAGTCTGGCCCTGCGCCTGGCGCGCTCGGCCCACGCCAACCCCCTGACCCTGGCCGAGGCGCTGGTGCGGCGCCTGCCAGCCTCCGAGGCCGTGGGTGAGGTCTCGGTGGCACCGCCGGGCTTCATCAACTTCCGCCTCAGCGAGCCCTGGCTGGCCCGCCAGGTGGACGCCGTCCTCGCCGCCGGCGACCGCTTCGGCGACGTGGACATCGGCGGTGGCCAGCGGGTGCAGGTGGAGTTCGTCAGCGCCAACCCCACCGGCCCCCTGCACGTCGGCAACGGCCGCGGCGCCGCCATCGGCGCCACCCTGGCCTCCGTCCTGGAGACGGCGGGATACAGCGTCGAGCGCGAGTACTACTTCAACGACGCCGGCTCCCAGATCGACGCCCTCACCCGCAGCATCTACGCTCGCTACCAGCAGATCCTGGGCCGCGACGCCCCCTTCCCAGAGGACGGCTACCCCGGCCAGTACGTCGTCGACATCGCCGGGGCGATCAAAGAAGAGCACGGCGACCGCTTCCTGCGTCCCGAGAGGGAGCCCGCACCGGCCGAGATCGGCCGGCTGGCCGTCGAACGCCTCATGGACGAGATTCGACACGACCTGGAGGACCTGGGGCTCACCTACGATGTCTGGTTCAACGAGCGTTCCCTCTACCAGCCCGGCGGCCCGGGCGAGCCCAGCCTCTACGAGCAGGTCATGCCCCTCCTGCGCGAGAGGGGCTTCATCGCCGAGAAGGAGGGGGCCATCTGGTTCGCCCCTTCCGCCAGAGGCGCGCCAGCGGGCGCCCCCGGTGAGAGCGCCCTGGGGGAGGACAAGGACAACGTCCTCGTGCGCAGCAACGGCGAGCCCACCTACTTCGCCTCCGACGTCGCCTATCATTATGACAAGTTCATCCGGCGCGGCTTCGACCGCGTCATCAACGTCTGGGGCGCCGACCACCAGGGCCACGTCTCCCGCATGAAGGCCGCCGTGGCCGCCCTGGGCGTCGACCCGGAGCGGCTGGACCTCCTTATCTACCAGCTCGTCACCCTCAAGCGCGGCGACGAGGTGGTGCGCCTCTCCAAGCGGGGCGGCGAAATCGTCACCGTGCGCGACGTCATCGACGAGGTGGGGCGCGACGCCTGCCGTTTCTTCTTCCTGGCCCGCTCCGCCGACGCCCCCATGGACTTCGACTTGGAGCTGGCCAAGGAGCAGAGCGCCGAGAACCCCGTCTACTACGTCCAGTACGCCCACGCCCGTATCGCCGGCATCCTCCGCCATGCGACCGAGCGCGGCCTCGATTACGCCGACGGCGACCCGTCGCTGCTCACCCACGCGGCGGAGCTGGCGCTGGTGCGCAAGATGCTCCTCTTGCCGGAGCTGCTGGAGTCCATCGCCGGCAACCTGGAGCCGCACCACCTGCCCCACTACGCGCAGGAGCTGGCCACCGCCTTCCACGACTTGTACGAGAAGTGCCGCGTCGTCTCCGACGACGCGCCCCTCTCCAAGGCGCGGCTGAAGCTGGTGGCGGCCTGCCGCCTGGCCCTGGCCCGCACCCTCTACCTCATCGGCGTCTCCGCGCCGGAGCGGATGTAGGATTGCAGTATTGACGTTTTTCTGTAAATGTGCCATCATCCTGTTGGGGTGATGAAGCATGGCTAATGAAAGGGCAAGGCTGACTATCGACCTGGAGCCATCTCTTCATGGGCGCCTGAAGGTTGTGGCCGCCCGCAAGAGAACCACTATGCGCCGGTATTGTGTTGAGGCCATCGAGCACCGCCTTGCGGAGGAGCCAGCGGAGTACTTGACTGCCGAGGCCGACCCCGTGCTCGCCGAACTCTGGGACAACGAGGATGACGCGGTCTACGATGACCTATAGTCGTGGGGACGTTGTCTTTGTTCCGTTCCAGTTCACGGACCGGCCCGTTGCAAAGAACCGGCCTGCCGTCATTATCAGCTCCGAGGCCTACCACGCCAGCCGACGTGAGGTGATCATCGCCGCCATCACCAGCCGGGTCCGTGATCCACTCTTCGTGGGTGATCATGTCATCCAAGGGTGGCAGGAATGTGGGTTGACCAAGCCGTCTGTGGCTACCGGGATCATCCGCACCGTGAAGGCGGCCATGATAAGCCGGATAGTCGGCATCATGCCCGAAGCGGATATGACCGCGCACCAGCGCGCCCTGCGCCAAGCCCTGGGCCTGTAAGGGCGGCCTGCCGCCTGGCCCTGGCCCGCACCCGCCGTGGGCGGGCAGGCTCCTCCACCTCATCGGCGTCTCCGCCCGGAGCGGATGTAGGACGCTGACCCTCAGCATGTAGCGCCCGCGACAAAAGTATGGTACATCGATTACGAAATCGGCGTGCCCGCTGCCAGCGCAGGAGCCAGAGATGGAAGCCTACGTTCAGACCGTTGTTGGCGTCATCATATCGGTGGTTCTGTTTCTCATCGGCTACCGCCAAACCGTGGGGGCACGCCGCGAGAGGGTTCGGACTGCCAACGTTGACATCGAGAGGATATTGCTGAGACGGATCGTGTTGGAATCTTACACACCTACCGTCGAGGAAATCTCGCGTCTCATAGACGGCAAGGCTCGGGACTACCGCGTCAACGCGACAGAGATGCTTTCCGAATCACAGCTTCTCAACACCCTGTTCACGAGGATCCTGGAAAGCGACTTCCTCACGCCACAGCAGCGGGCAGAGGTCGCTGCCAGAGTGTCCCCAGCCACCGAGAAGGCCCAAGCAGTTGCAGTCTCGGAGGCACGTGTTCTTGAGCTTCCGTCAGCCGGAGAGCGCGTCGGCGCCAGGACCATTGTTCCCCTCCTGGCTATTGCCGGATCCGTTCTCGGGGCCGTGGTGTCAGCTGCTGTGGCAGCGACGGAGAGTGATGTTGTGTTCTTGTGGCCAGGGCTAGTGGCTTTCGGTGGCAGCCTGGTAGTCATTGTCACCATCGCTATGGCGTACAGGTTCCGTGAGTTGCAGGAGGAACCGGGTCGCGGAGCTGCCCTCACGTCGGCCCTTGACTTCGAGAGGGAGGTTTGGCGGGTGCTTCAGAAGATCGGCGCGCTCCCCGCTACGGGTGCGCGCGAAACTGGATATGACTTTGCGACCGAGGTGGCTGGCAAGAAGGTGTTAGTCGCGGTGAAGGCGTGGTTTCGGCGTCCGCCGATGGCGCTACTCCGGGTAGCGTTGGCTGACCTGAGGCAAGCCGTGCAAACGCAAGGGGCGGACGAGGCAATTCTGGTCATCCCCACCCCGCTTGAGTTCCCCACGCCCAGCTTAGAGAGTCCCGGACTCCGCGTCATGACGTTGCGGCAACTCCGCGACTACGTTGCGCAATCCACACCCTAGTGGCGAGGAAAAGGTGTCCCGCGGGGGTGCGGCTCCGAGCAGGTGCTGAACTAGCCCTCTGCCCTCTGCCCTTTGCCCTTTGGCTTCCCTCTTGACCCCTCGCCCCTCCCGCGCGTACCCTGCGAGCCGTGAGCGATTCGCCGGACCTGCCCGTCTCTACGTCCGGGGCCACTGCCCTCCAGGTGGCGCGTCGCTGCGCCGAGGAGGGCGGCCGGCTGGCCCTGGAACGCTTCCGCAGACCCCAGGAAGTCTCCGTCAAGGGCCGCGGCAACCTCGTCACCGCCACCGACGTTGACATCGAGCGCCTCATCCAGTCCATCCTGGCCCGCGAGTACCCCCAGCACGCCGTCCTCTCAGAGGAAACGTCGAGCTTCGAACCTCGAGCTTCGAGCCTCGAAGCCAGCGGCTGGACGTGGGTGGTGGACCCCCTCGACGGCACCCGCAACTACGTCAGCGGCCTGCCCTGCTTCTGCGTCAACGTCGCCCTTTGCCGCCACGGCGAGCCCGTCGTCGCCGTCACCCACGACCCCGTCCACGGCGAGACCTTCTGGGCCGTGAAGGGCGGCGGCGCCCGCCTGTCCGGCGGTCAGGTGGCCGGCGGGGAGCAGCCCTGCCGCGTATCCGACAAGCCGTCGCTCCAGGCGTCGGTCCTGGGTTTCGACATGGGCTACGACGACCGGCGGGCAGCCCACATGCTGGCCCTGCTGAGCGAGCTGTGGCCGGGCATGCAGAGCGTGCGCATCCCCGGCAGCGCCGCCCTGGGCCTGGCCTACGCCGCCTGCGGTCGCTATGACCTCTTCGTGCACCACTACCTCTTCCCCTGGGACCTGGCGGCGGGCATACTGCTGGTGCGGGAGGCCGGCGGCGTGATCACGGACCGCGACGGCAGCCCGGTGCGCATCGAGAGCGAAGGGGTGATTGCGGGCGGCACCGCCGTCCACGCCGACTTCCTGCGTCGCGCCGGCTCCAGGCCTTGGCGGGACGAAGGGTCGGCAGCCACCTGAGGAGCGGTCCCATGCGAGGAGAATGGAGCGCAGCCATCCTGCGAAGGCCGCCGGCGGTGGCGCTGCTGCTGACAGCGGCGGCGTTCGCGCTGCTCCTGGCCGCCTGCTTCAAGGACGGCGAGTCCTCGAAGCCCGGCGTCACGGCCGTCACGCCCACGCCGGGCGGCCCGGCCACGCCCGCGACGGGCTCGCCGGAGGAGGCCCTGGGCACCTACGCCCGCCAGAACCTTCAACTTGAGTACGTTGGGGACTGCGAGGCTGCCCAGTTGCCCGGCGACCAGGGCAAGCTGTGCACGTCCTTCCGCGGCGACCGGGGGCCGATGAAGGCCTACGTTGCCGGTCCCGCCTTCACCGAGTTCACCACCTGGATCTTCGTAGAGCAGAAGGCCGGCCAGTGGCAGGTGGTGGGGGAGTTCCCCATAAGGCCTCAGGCGGCCGACGTGCCCGGCATCCCCTGGCCCCTGGCCGTCGGCGCCCAGGTGGTGGTGGCCGGCACCGGCCAGTGCCTCAACGTGCGCGATGGGCCCGGCCTGGGCAAGGCCGCCATCGACTGCCTACGGGACGGGACGACCATCAAGCTGGGCGAGGGCCCTCAGAAGGTCGACGACTTCGACTGGTGGCGCATCGACGGCCGTGACGGCTGGGTCGCCTCCGACTGGCTCCGCTACCCGGACGCCGCGCAGTAACAGACAGCCAAACCCAGGACCAAGAGGAAGGGAGCAGTATCCGCCCTAGTGTGGTGAATCAGAAATCCGCAGCCAAATGTCATTCTGAGTCCGCCTCTGGCGGACGAAGAATCCGTGATGGCAGGCGTGGTCCGACGGATGCTTCATCCGCCTCTGGCGGATTCAGCATGACAAAAACAAAGCACTGAATCTGTTACCGAATCTCTGACTCAGGACACTAGCAGGGTGCTGAAGAGGTGGCCGCTCGCCCTTCGACAGGCTCAGGGTGAGCGGTTCCCAGATTCCGCTCGCGGTGAGCCTGTCGAACCACGAACGGCTCACTTGGACTTATCGGTGCCCGCCCTAGCGGCGGTAGCGCCGCACGAAGCGCCCCATCGCCTCCAGGGCGCGCTCGATGTTCTCGTACGAGGTGGCATAGCAGGCGCGGACGTGGCCCCGCCCCTGCTCGCCGAAGGCGGAGCCGGGGACCACCGCCACCTTCTCCTCGTGGAGGAGCTTCTCGGCAAACTCCTCGTCGGTGAGGCCGGTGACGGCAATGGAGGGGAAGGCGTAGAAGGCGCCTCGGGGCTCGAAGCAGCTCAGCCCCATGGAGTTGAAGCCGCTGACGATGAGCCGGCGGCGGCGGTCGTACTCGGCCACCATGCCGCGCACGTCCTCCTCGGCACCGGCCAGGGCTTCCAGGCCGGCGTACTGGGAGATCGTCGGCGCCGACATCATCACGTACTGGTGGACCTTCATCATCGCCTCCAGCACGTCGGGGCGGGCGGCAGCCCAGGCCAGGCGCCAGCCGGTCATGGCGTAGGCCTTGGAGAAGCCGCCCAGGAGGATGGTGCGGTCGCGCATGCCGGGCAGGGAGGCGAAGCAGGTGTGCTCGACGCCGTACACCAGCCGGTCGTAGATCTCATCCGAGACGACGAAGAGGTCGTGGCGGGCGGCCACCTCAGCCACGGCCAGCAGGTCCTGCCGCTCCATAACCGCGCCCGTCGGGTTGGCCGGGTAGCCGAGCATGATGGCCTTCGTCCGGGGTGTGACACGGCTCTCCAGGTCCTCAGCCTGCACCCGGAAGCCGTTCTCCATCGAAGTGGGCACCGGTACAAAGACTCCCCCGGCCAGGACGACGGCCGGCAGGTAGGCCACGAAGCAGGGGTCGGAGCAGAGGACCTCGTCGCCGCTGTCAAGGATGGCCAGGAACGCAACGGAGAGGCCTTCGCTGACCCCGGTGGTGAGGACGATCTCGCTGGCCGGGTCGTAGGAGACGCCGTAGAGGCGGTCCAGATGGGCGGCCACGGCCTCGCGTAGCTCCAGGATGCCGAAGTTGGACGTATAGCGGGTCCGACCCTCTTCGATGGCGCGGATGCCGGCGTTGCGGATCCTAACAGGCGTCACGAAGTCAGGCTCGCCGACGCCCAGGGAGATGACGCGATCCATGCTGGCCAGCAGGTCGAAGAAGCGGCGAATGCCCGAGGCTGGAATGGACGCCACCCTCCGCGATGGCTCGCCGCGCAGGGTACTGTCCGGTTGATGAACACTATCTGCCATCACTTCTTGACCCCCAGCCATACGTCTTGTTGCGGGTAATAGTACAGAACAAGGCGCTCCTTGTCTTCCAAAGTGACTTCGAAGACCAGCCTTTCTTGCTGGCGCCACTGGGCGTCGATGCTGGCGACAGCGACGCGGCGGCCCTCGCGCTCCACCCACTGCGGCCGCTCGCCGTAGCGACCGCCGGAGTAGCAGCCCACGCGGATCTGCTCGCCAGCCACTCTAGGCTTCCGGGCGCCGCTCCTGGAGAAGCTCCAGAACGAGGCGATAGGCCAGGCCCGCAGCCGGCAGACATACTCTCAACGGCACATCGGAGTTGCGGTACTCCTGCAGCCGCTCGGGCGTACTCAGGTCCATGCCCGTCAGCTCGCGGCATTGGATGCTGCCCATCTCGTCACGAAAACGACGGAGGAACTGCTGGCTCAGGACGTAACCCTCCTCGTCGGACTGCGTCGGCTCCTCGCGGCCGTGCTTAATGCCGATGCACATGAGGGCGCCGACCACAGCGCCGCAGACCTCACCGGTGCGGGCCATGCCGCCGCCGAACATGCTGGCGATTCGGGGGACAAGCTCGTTCTCGATTCCTAGTTCATGGCACACGGCCATGAGTACGGACTCCGATCAGTGGTAGCGGCGAGCCAGGAGCTGTTGGGCTGGGTTCAGGTCCATGTTTCCTCCTTGGCGACCGGGTGTCAGCTCGCACCGGCCGTCTCCAGACGGTACAAGCCGGCGGCGTCGCGCTGCACGAGCAGGATGCGGCCGGGGCTGAAGTCCAGCAGGTGGCGGAAGTGGCCCGCCTCCAGGTGATAGTGCTGGTGCAGCGGCGGCACGCAGTTGCAGTCCTCGGCCACGATGCAGGTGCGGAACTCCTGCCCGCCCACCACGACGGTGAACTCCTCCATGGGCGGCGGGAAGAGGCGCCAGGCGCGCTTGTCGATAAGGATGGAGCCGGTCTCCGCGTCCTCCCGCGAGAGCTTGCGACGGTAGAGAGAAGTCACCACTCCTCACCTCACAGCGGCGGGCGGGCCTTGTGCCACTCGGTAGCCTCCTGGAAAGCGTGAGCCACCCGCAGCACTGTCGCCTCGTCGAAGGGCCTGCCGATGAGCTGGAGTCCCACAGGCAGCCGCTGCCCCTCAGGCCCGCCTCCGGCGAGGACGAAGCCCGCCGGCACCGAGATGGCAGGAAGCCCGGCGATGTTGATGGGCAGGGTACAGACGTCGCTCAGGTACATCTGGAAGGGGTCGTCCACCTTCTCCCCCAGCCGGAAGGCCGGCGTGGGCGAGACAGGGCAGGCCAGCACGTCGCAGCTCTGGAAGGCGGCGTCGAACTCGCGGCGGATGAGGGTGCGCACCTTCTGGGCCTTCAAGTAGTAGGCGTCGTAGTAGCCGGCCGAGAGAGCGTAGGTACCCAGCATGATGCGCCGCTTTACCTCGTCGCCGAAGCCGTGCTGGCGCGTCTTCTCCATGTTCTCCCACATACTCTCGCCCTCCTGGTAGGAGAACCCGTACTTGACGCCGTCGTAGCGGGCCAGGTTCGCCGAGGCCTCGCTAGGGGCGATGATGTAGTAACAGGCCAGGGCATAGCGAGTGCTGGGCAGCGACACCTCCCAGTTGACGCTGGCGCCCAGGCCCTCCATGACGGTGACCGCCTCGCTGATGACCTGCCGCACGCCGGCGTCCATGCCCTCCGGGAAGTACTCCCTCGGCACGCCAATGCGCAGGCCGGTCAGGTCACCGCCTAAGGCGGCCGTGAAGTCCGGCACCTCCAGAGGGGCCGACGTGGAGTCACGCGGGTCGTAGCCAGCGATGAAGTCCATCGCCAGGGCGCAGTCACGCACGTCGCGGGCCAGCGGTCCGATCTGGTCCAGGGAGCTGGCGAAGGCCACCAGCCCGAAGCGGCTGACACGGCCGTACGTGGGCTTCAGTCCCGCCACGCCGCAGAGGCTGGCCGGCTGACGGATGCTGCCACCGGTGTCCGAGCCCAGGGCGAAGAGACACTCGCCGGCAGCTACAGCGGCCGCCGAGCCGCCGGAGGAGCCGCCCGGCACCCGCTCTAGGTCCCAGGGGTTGTGAGTCGGGAAGAAGCGGGAGTTCTCGGTCGAGGAGCCCATGGCGAACTCGTCCATGTTGGACTTGCCGACCATGACGGCACCCGCTTCTCGCAGTCGCTCAGTCACGTGGGCGTCATAGGGCGGCACGAAGTTCTCCAAGATGCGGGAGGAGCAGGTCGTGCGCACACCGCGAGTACAGATCACGTCCTTGATGCAGACGGGGATGCCCGTGAGAGGCGTGGCGTCGCCGCGGGCGAGGCGGGCGTCTGCCTCCTCCGCCTGCTGGAGGGCCAGGTCCTCGGTGACGGTCACGTAGGCCCGTACCCGCCCGTCGACCTGGCGGATGCGCTCCAGCACCGCCTCCGTCAACTGACACGAGGTTATCTCGCGCTGTGCGAGGAGACGGCTGGCCTCGTGGACGGTCAGATAGTGCAGTTCCAGGGCTTCCTCCTCCAAGCAGCAGGGCGAGGGTGATGGACGGCAGTCAGTACCCTACTCCAGCACAGCCCGCACGCGGAAGAACCCCTCCTCCGGCAGGGGGGCGTTGGACAGGACCTCCTTCCGCGGGAAGGAGTCACGAACCTGGTCGGGGCTGGTGACGTTCTGCAAATCGAGGGTATGAGAGGTGGGCGGCACGGACTCCGTGTCTACCTGCCGCAGGACATCGAAGTGGTCCAGGATCTCGGAGAGCTGCTCCTGGAACCTGGCCACGTCCTCCTCGCTGAGTCCGACGCGCGCCAGACGAGCAATGTGCAAGACCTCTTCGCGGGTGAGACCCAACTGGCGCATGTCCTCCGGGATAAGGCTGGCTGGATTATAGCATTCGCCTGGAAGCGGGTACAGGGAAAGGCGGGGCGGCTTCACACACCCTTCCGGCACGTTGAACTGGCTGGAAGCGTCTGCTACCATGAGTGTTTGGCGGAGGACGGCAGGGATTCTCATGATCGAGGCTCCTGAGCGGGTGGTCGCCTTAGGCGACCCCAGCTACGTCTGGCGATCCGGGCAGGACCGCCGTCTGGCGTTCATCCGCCGCTACACCCCCCTCGAGGGGCGCCGCATCCTCGACGTCGGCTGTGGCATTGGGACCTACGTCAGCAAGCTGCGGGAGTTCTCCAACCAGGTCTACGGCGTCGACATCGAGGAGGGGCGCCTGCGCCGGGGCGCCCAGAGCCTGCCCGGCCTGGCTCTGGCAGCCAGCGAGCACCTGCCCTTCACAGACGGCGCCTTCGACCTGGTGCTCCTAAATGAAGTCATCGAGCACGTCCAGGACGATGCCTCCACCCTGCGGGAGGCCTGCCGGGTGACCATTCCCGGCGGTCACATCGTCATCTACGCGCCGAACCGCCTTTATCCCTTTGAGACCCACGGCATCTACCTGGGGCGTCGCTATGTCTTCGGCAACATCCCCCTGGTAAACTACCTGCCGGGCTTCCTGCGCCGGCGGCTGGTGCCCCACGCGCGGGCCTACCTCTCAGGGGACCTGCGGCGTCTGATGCAGGGTCTGGAGACGCGAGTGGTGGTCCACACATACGTCTTCCCCGGCTTCGACAACATCGCCGCCCGCAGTGCCCGCCTGGGGCGGCTGCTGAGGGCCGTCTTCCACCGCCTGGAGAAGACCCCACTGCGCGTCCTCGGCCTCTCCCACTTCCTGGTGCTCAAGAGGGAAGGGCCGCGCCCTGAGCCTGTCGAAGGGCCGCGCCAGGAGGAGCGCCTTGGCTAGCGCGGCGCGATTCCGTCGGTGGCGGCTACGCCGTCGCAATAACAACCATAGGCCCGCATGGTTGATGCTCTTCCTCGGCCTGGGCGGCCTGCTGGTGGCGGGGACCATGGCGGCCGTCGTCGCGGGCTTCGCCGTCTACCACGTCTACAGCAGCGACCTGGTGCCCCCGGATCAGGTACTGGCCCAGCAGTCGTCGGGTGGGGCCAAGATCTACGACCGTGAGGGGCGGCTGCTCTACGAGTTCGTGGACGACCTCTCCGGGTTGCGTGACCCCGTTCCCCTATCCGATGTGTCGCCCTGGCTAATCAACGCCACCATCGCCACCGAGGACGCCGACTTCTACTCCAACCCCGGCATCAACATAAAGGGGCTCATCCGCGCCGCCTACGAGAACTTCTTCCCCGGGCAACTGGGGTTCCTGAAGGGGACCGGCGGCAGCTCCATCACCCAGCAGTTGGTCAAGAACGTGTACATACCGGAGGCGGAACGTTCCGAGCGCTCCATCCCCCGCAAGTTGAAGGAGACCGTCTACGCCCTGGAATTGACCCGCCGCTATTCCAAGGACCAGATCCTGGAGTGGTACCTGAACCAGATCCCCTATGGCGGGCTCTACTACGGCGTGGAGGCGGCCTCCCAGGGCTACTTCGGCAAGTCCGCCCGCGACCTGACTCTGGCCGAGGCGGCCCTGCTGGCCGGCATCCCCGCCTCGCCGGCCCGTTACGACCCTGTGAACAACCCGGAGGCGGCCATAGAGCGCCGGAACCAGGTCCTGGACCTCATGCTGCGGCGCGGCAAGGTCTCTCTCCTGGAGGCCTACGCCGCCAAGCTGGAGCCTCTGAAGCTGGCCCCCCAGCGCTTCCCCATCGACGCGCCCCACTTCGTCCTCGACTACGTGCAGCCCCAGTTGGAGAAGCTGCTGGGACGGGAGGCCCTCTACAGGGGCGGTCTGAGCGTCACCACTACCCTTGACCTGGACCTCCAGAATCAGGCAGAGGCAGCCCTCGAGAAGTGGATCTCTGAGTTCGAGGCCACCTCCAACGGCCACAACGGCGCCCTGGTAGCCATCGACCCCAAGACGGCGGAGATCCTGGTTTTTGTCGGGAGCCGCGACTACTTCCGGGACGACATCCAGGGCCGCAACGACATGGCACTGGCGGAGAATTCGCCGGGCTCCGCCTTCAAGCCTTTCACTTACATTACCGCCTTCATGAAGCTGGGCTGGGGACCGGGTACCCTGATCCTGGACACGCCGATCAGCTATCCACAGCCCGATGGAACCATGTTCACGCCCCGCAATCCCGGCGGCGACTTCAAGGGGCCCATCACCATCCGCCAGGCCCTGGGCAACTCCCTCAACGTGCCCGCCTTCAAGGTCGCCATGGCCGCCGGCGTCGAGAACATTGTGAGCACGGGCAAGCGGATGGGCATCACCACCCTCACTGGCAGCTACGGCCCCTCCATCACCATCGGCGGCGTCGATGTCAACGTGCTCGACATGACTTACGGATACTCGGTCTTTGCCAACAACGGCGTGATGAAGGGCATGCCCAGCATCCTCGACCTGCCCGAAGGCAACCGGCCCCTGGACCCCATCGCCATCCTGAAGGTGGAGAACAACAAGGGTGAGGTGGTCTACGAACCGGAACGCCGGGAGGAGCAGGTCGCCCCCGCCCAGTACGCCTACCTTGTGACGAACATTATCAGCGACCCCCAGGCGCAGTGCGCCACCTTCGGCTGCGGGGGCCTCAACATCGGACGGACGGCAGCCATCAAGACAGGCACCAGCGAGCCCTACGAGAACAGTCGCGCCATCGGCGACACCTGGGCTCTGGGCTACACCCCTGACCTGGCGGCTGGGGTCTGGGCCGGCAACGCCGATAACTCTCCCATGGTCAACATCACCAGCACTTCCATATCCTGGCGCGCCCTCCGCGACTTCATGCAGGCTGCCCTGGAGGGCGTCCCCGACCGCGGCTTCGAGCGGCCGGAGGGGGTGGTGACAGCCACCGTCTGCGTCCCCTCCGGAAAGCTGCCCTCCAAGTACTGCGGCAAGACGACCCAGGACATCTTCGCCGCCGACAGCCTCCCCAAGGAGGAGGACAACTGGTGGCAGCCGATCAAGGTGGACTCACGCAACGGCCTCCTGGCCACCAGCCGGACGCCCAGTAAGTACGTGGAGGAGCGCGTCTTCATTGTCCTGCCGCCGGAGATCCAGGGCGTGAGCCGGGCACAGGCCGAGGAGTGGGCCCAGGCCCTGGGCGTGGCCCTGGCCCCCACCGAAGAGAGCCCCCTGGGGCCTGATACAACTCAGCAACAACCGGGCGCCTCGATTGACTGGCCGCCCTCCGACGCCACCGTGAGGGGCCTCATCGCCATCGAAGGCTCGGCGGACACGGCCGGCTTCCGTTCCTACCGCCTGGAGTACGGCGAGGGCAGTCGACCGCAGCGCTGGACCGTCATCAAGCGCTCCACCGAGCCGGTGATCGACGGCACCCTCGGCCTGCTGGATACCAGCGAACTGGAGCCCGGCGTCTACACCATCCGACTGGTGGTGCAGGACCAGGAGCGCGGCTTCCTCAGCGACACCGTGACCGTGGGGGTGAGGTCCATGGCCACACCGACGCCCGCCGGCGAGGAACCACGGCGGACCGCGACGCCGACACCGACGCCGACGCGGCTCCCCTACCCGGTGACACATTAGGAGCGACACCGAGGGCCCTTGTCCGAAGAACCAGCCACGCCCGAGCACCGCAGAGGCCGCCGCCCCGGCGACCTGCACCTTAGACAACTCCGTACTGCCACACTGGAACGAGCCTTCGAAGTCGCCGGCAGCTTCCACTCACCGGACTTTGCTGTACACTTGACCCTGGTCGGGCAGGATGGAACGCACCGATTTGGAGCCCAACATAGAGCCTGACGAGCGCTCCCCCGCCAGAAGCGAGGACCTGGAGCGCTACGGCCGCCACCGCGTACCGCGGCGGCGGGAGCCCCTGATCCCGGGGCTGGAGCTGCACGAGGTCCGCAAAGGGCAGAAGCCAGGCTCGCGATACGTCCGGCTCGTTCCGCGCAGCGAGCAGCCCTTCCGCTCCCTGGGACGGCCCGACCTCCTTGAGGCGACGGAGGCGGCGATACGGCCGCGCACCGCCCTGGAGGCCACGTGGCGCCAGTTCAAGCGCCTCCTGGTGGGGACACCCCTCGCCACCAGGCAGTTGGTCCAAGAGCGGCTGACCAAGGTCAAAGCTCTCGCCGTCTTCTCCTCCGACCTTCTCTCGTCTAGCGCCTATGCCACCGAGGAGATCCTCCTCATCCTGATCCTCGCGGGCACCAGCGCCTTCAATACGTCCATCCCCATCGCCCTGGCTATCGCCGCCCTCGCAGCCATGGTGGCCACCTCCTATCGGCAGACCATTCGCGCCTACCCCAGCGGCGGCGGCGCCTACCTAGTGGCCAAGGACAACCTGGGCACCCTCCCAGGACTGACAGCGGGAGCTTCGCTCCTCGTGGACTACGTCCTGACCGTGGCGGTGAGCGTCGCCGCCGGGGTGGCCGCCATCACCTCGGCGGCGCCGGCCCTCCACGATGAGCGGGTGATCCTGGGGGTGGTCTTCATAGGGCTCATCACCCTCGGGAACCTGCGCGGCACCCGAGAATCGGGGACCATCTTCGCCATCCCTGCGTACATCTTCATTGCCAGCTTTGGTTCTATGCTAGTGGTCGGCCTGGTGCGTGTGCTTCTGGATGGCGACCTGCAGGCGGCGCCGCCACCCAACCCCATCGCGACCGGCACCCAGGCAATGGGCATCGTTCTAATCCTAAGAGCCTTCTCCTCGGGGTCTGCCGCCCTTACGGGCATCGAGGCCGTTTCGAATGGCGTGCCCAACTTCAAGCCCCCGGAGTCCAAGAACGCGGCTACCGTCCTGGTCTGGATGGCCGTCATCCTGACGACCTTCTTCGTCGGGCTGACAGTGCTGGCCCACCAGTTCGACGTGGCGCCATCGGAGACAAAGACCGTGGTGGCCCAGGTAGCGCAGACGGTCTTCGGCAAGACGCCGTTCTTCTACATCGTCCAGGCGGCGACGGCTATGATCCTGGTCCTGGCCGCCAACACCAGCTTCAACGGCCTGCCAGTGCTGGCCTCCGTGATGGCCCGAGACGGCTTCCTGCCCCGCCAGTTCACCTTTCGCGGAGACCGGCTGGCCCTGTCCCACGGCATCGTCGCTCTGGGCGCCGCCTCCGCTGGCCTCCTCATCATTTTCACGGGAGACGTACACCGCCTCATCCCCCTCTACGCCGTCGGCGTGTTCACGGGGTTCACGCTCTCCCAGTCGGGGATGGTCTTGCACTGGCGGAAAACACGGGAGAAAGGCTGGACTCGCGCGCTTGCCATCAACGGGGTAGGCGCGGTCGCGACAGGCGTGGTGGCGGTGATCATCGCCTACACCAAGTTCACGCACGGGGCCTGGATCAGCATCTTGGGCATTGGATTTCTCGCGTACTTCTTCACCGTCATTCGCCGCCACTATCGCCGGGTGGACAAACAGTTGGAGGTCACTCCTCCGGTCAAGGCACCGACCGGCCCCCAAGAGACTCGCGAGCACGGCCAGGTTGTGCTGGTGCCCGTGGACGACGTGAACGAAGCCGTTCGCCGGACAGTAGAGTACGCGCGCACTGTCTCAGAGAACGTCACAGCTCTCCACGTCAGCGACGACGCGGCGGAGGCCGAGAAGATACGTCAGCACTGGGAGGAAGTCATCCCTGAAGTCCCCATTGTGATCATCGAGTCGCCCTTCCGTTCCTTCATCGCCCCTATCCTGGCCTACGTCGACGCCCTAGACCGCTCCTACCCCGGCGAGACCGTCACGGTGATCCTGCCCGAGCTTGTGCCCAAGCACTTCTGGCAGGGCATCCTGCATAACCAGTCCGCTATACCCCTCAAGAGGGCCCTCCTCACGAGGCCCAATACAGTCGTCGTCGGCATCCCCTACCGTCTCAGGGGTTAAGCCGCGACCCCGGTGGCCAGCAACGCACGTGGCGACCTGAAGGTCGCCGCTACGAGGGAGGCAACCGCGTCATGCGCTCGTGGCATGGTGTAGGGAACGGTGGGGAGGAATCTCCGTAGGGGCGAGCTTCCCCGCCGTAGGCGGGTCCGCCTCTGGCAGAAGCTCGCCACGGGCTTCTCGTGAGGCAACGCACGTGGCGACCTGAAGGTCGCCGCTACGAGGGAGGCAACCGCGTCATGCGCCCGTGGCATGGTCATGAAGGGCGTTAGAGGCTCCCCTAGCGATCATCAGCCGGCCAATTGGCCGCACGTTCTGCCGACCGGCTGGCGGTAGGGCTTATAATGTACGTGCCCAGCGGCCATCCATCGGCCTCTCGCCGATGGTGCCGCACTGCCGACAGCGGCGGTGCACAGCCGCTGAGGTGGGTCCGGAGTATCTTCGCAGATGCGTGTCATCCTCTACACCGGCAAGGGAGGCGTAGGCAAGACGAGCGTGGCGGCCGCCACCGCGCTGCGGGCCGCCCACCTGGGCCACCGCACCCTGGTCATGAGCACCGATGCCGCCCACAGCCTGGGCGACAGCTTCGACATGCCCCTGGGCGGCGAGCCAATCCCTATCATCGATAATCTCTGGGGCCAGGAGCTGGACGTCTTCCGGGAGATCGACCGCCACTGGGGTATCCTCCAGGACTGGCTGAAGGTGCTCATGGCCTGGCGCGGCCTGGACGAAGTGGTGGCGGAGGAGATGGCGGTGCTTCCCGGCATGGAGGAGTTGGCCGGCCTCCTCCACCTTATCAACTACTACGACCAGGGCGAGTACGACGTCATCGTCGTCGACTGCGCGCCGACCGGGGAGACGCTGCGCCTCCTGAGCTTCCCGGACGTGGCCCGCTGGTGGATGCACCGCATCTTCCCCCTTGAGAGGGTGGCGGCCCGCATCGCCCGGCCCGTCCTGCGCCGCGTCACCGACCTGCCCCTGCCCGACGACGAGGTCTTCTCGGCCGTCAAGGAGCTGTTCGCCAAGCTGGAAGACATGCGCGGCATTCTGACGGACCCCGCTACGTCC
>Ga0315296_10001217_pt1 | contig 22554 bp, 23 predicted proteins | sample YL17G14_18_MG_FD_203921 | JGI IMG/M metagenome (GOLD analysis project Ga0315296, IMG submission 203921) | Sediment microbial communities from Yellowstone Lake, YNP, Wyoming, USA - YL17G14_18 | ecosystem: Environmental > Aquatic > Freshwater > Lake > Sediment | place: USA: Wyoming | collected...
GAGGGGGCGTTGGCGCGGTCATGGGTTCCAAGAACCTGAAAGCGATCGTGGTCCACGGCACCAAGGAAGTCCCCCAGGCCGATCCAGAGAAGCTCAAGGAGACGTTCAAGACGGCGACCGCGACCGTGAAGGAGAAGTCGCAGGCGTTCATGAAGTACGGCACATCGATGGTCGTCGGCATAACCGGAAAGGCCGGCGCGATACCCACCAGGAACTTCCAGACGGGCTACTTCCCCGACTACGAGAAGATCGGCGGAGACGCGCTCGTCAACAACCACAAGACAAAGGACACCGCGTGCGCGAGATGCCCGCTCCACTGCGGCAACGAGACGAAGGCTGACAAGGACTATCACGTGGAGACCGAGGGGCCGGAGTACGAGACGCTGGCCATGTTCGGTTCGAACCTCGGGAACTCGAACCTCGAATCGATCATAATGGCGAACTACATCTGCAACCAGTACGGCATAGACACCATCTCGTGCGCGGACACGATCGCCTGCGCGATAGAGCTGTTCGAGAAGGGCATAATAACCGAGAAGGACACGGGCGGGCTCAAGCTCACTTGGGGAGACCACCGGACCATCGTCAAGCTCGTCGAGCTGACCGGAAAACAGGAAGGGTTCGGGAAGCTCATCGGCCAGGGCTCGAGAAGGCTGGCAGCGAAGTACGGCCCTGAAGCGGGGAAATACGCGATGAACGTGAAGGGCATGGAGTTCCCCGGGTATGACCCGAGAGGGATCCAGGGGATGTCCCTTGCATTCGCGACATCGACCAGGGGCGCGTGCCACCTGAGGGCGACGATGTACGTGCCCGAGCTGTTCCAGGGGGTGCTCGACAGGTTCACGGTCAAGGGCAAGGCGCAGCCGCTGAAGGACCTTCAGGAATTATTCACGCTCTACGACAGCATGGTGCTCTGCAAGTTCGGCGCTAGGAACGCCTTCGCCAACTCGTGGGATAACATGGTGATGCTGGTAAACGCGGCGGCCGGCTATGGCTACACCATCGACGAACTCAAGAAGGTCGGGGCCAGGGCCTGGACGATGGAGCGGTTATTCAACCTCAGGGAAGGACTCTCAAAGAAGGACGACACGCTCCCTGACAGACTGTTCACGACGCCCATACACGACGGCCCGTCCAAGGGCGCCGTCGTCAACAAGGCCGACTTCGACAAGGAACTCGAGGCGTACTACGAGGCCTGGGGCTGGACTAAGGACGGCGTGCCCACGAAGGAAAGTCTCGACCGACTGGGAATAAGCGCCTAGGGACAACAGACGAGAACGGACTTCTGTGAGGCGAAAGAGTAATCTCGTCTCCTCAGCTGGTGGTCTTAGATGAGAGTCTGCATTCCATCCCTTGATCCCGGGGGGCCTGACGGCGTCGCCGCTGCCTCATTCGAAGAGACGGAAGTATTCGATTTCTACGACGTCCACCCGGACGGTAACTTCGAGCGTTTCGCGCAAACCAGGCCGTGTGCATGCTGGGGACCAGACCAGGCGGAGGCCGTCTCGAGGAGAGGCATAGAGGCGACAATCGTGGAGGGCATCTCGCCGAGCGCGCTCCTGAAGTTCAGCACCGCAGGCGTGAGAGTCCTCAGAGTCGACAATCCGTCGGTCGCTGCTCTGCTGGATTCTTTCGCCGCTGGAAGGCTCGATGAGATAAGGATTGACCAGTTCGCGAGATTGAGAAAGAAGAAAGGAAAGGATTGAAAAAGGGGTTTTGGCAGACGAGTTCAGAGAGCTTCGAGCTTCACCTTGTTCGCCAGGCTCTCCTTTCCGAGCTTGTCCATTATCCGCGCAGCCTCGGCCATGAGATTCTTGCCAATCTTCGCGGCGTCGAGATAGAACTTCGCTGATGTCTCTTCGATCTTCGCCACGAACTTGGCGGCCGCCTTGACATCCACGCCCTTGGGCGTCTTGGTGTCAATGATGTAGGCCTCGCGTCTCATGTCCTGGATGGGTTCCAGGATCATCTCGTTGAGCTTCTGCTGCCTGGTGAATTCCAGCAACTCCCCGCGCTTCTTGTGAGCGGCGGCGAGAGCTTTGAACGTCTCTGCGGCAGCCGCGGCCTTCGGCTCCTTCGAGAGCTCCTCGTACACGCCCGCGGCTCCCTTCTCGAGCTCAAGGGCGAATCTGATCACCGACCCAAAGGTCGTGCATTCCGGAAAGTCGCACTCAACCATCAGAACCACCTAGTTATGACAACCTTCCTGTCCGTGAAGAACTTTACGGCGTCCTGACCCTGGCCGTGGAGATCACCGAAGAACGAGTCCTTGTACCCCGCGAACGGGAAGTAGGCCATCGCGGCGACGACGCCGACGTTGATGCCGATGTTGCCGCACTGGCACTTGTACCTGAACTCGCGCGCCGTTTTGCCGCTCGATGTATAGACAGACGCAGCGTTCCCGAACGGACTGGAGTGGATGAAGTCTATCGCCTCATCCATGCTGTCCATCCTCAGGTAGGTCACGACGGGCCCGAATATCTCTTCCTTGGCGACCTTCATGTCAGGCGTTACCTGGTCTATCACGGTCGGTCCGACGAAGTGCCCCTTCTCATAGCCTGGGACCGTCGCCTTCCTGCCGTCCAGGAGGATCTTCGCGCCCTCGTGTTCGGCCGAGTCGATGTACTCCAAGACCTTCTTCTTCGCCTTTGCGGAGACCACGGGCCCCATGTTCACGCTCTCGTCCAGGCCGTAGCCCATCCTGATCTTCTTGGAGGCCTCGACCCACTTCTCGATCAGAGGCTCCGCGATGTCGCCGATCGCCACAAGGTTCGAACCTGCCAGACATCTCTGGCCCGCGCAGCCGTAGTACGAGGCGAGCATGTTCGAGACGGTCCTGTCGAGGACGCAGTCCGGCATGACCACGAGTGAGTTCTTCGCGCCGCCCTGGGCCTGCACCCTCTTGCCGTATTCCGCCGAATGCTTGTAGATGTACTTGGCGACCGGGGTCGAGCCGACAAACGATATGCCCTTGACCTTCGGGTGCTCCATAAGTGTATCGGACACCTCGTGGCTGCCGTTCACTATGTTGAATACGCCCGGCGGGAATCCAGCCTGCTCGACAAGCTTCGTCAGGTAATTCTGGGTTACTGGAACCTGGCTTGAAGGCTTGAGGACGTACGTGTTTCCAGTGGCGACAGCATAGGGCCAGAACCAGTATGGGATCATCGCAGGGAAGTTGAACGGGCAGATCGCACCGAAGACACCGAGAGGAGAAATGACAGCGTCCTCGTCAATACCTTCTGCAGCGCCGTCCTCCAGGTTGTAGCCCATCATCAAGGATGGGATGCCGGCAGCGACTTCGACGTTCTCGATGGTCCTTCTTGTCTCTCCCCGGGCCTCGTCAATCGTCTTGCCCTGCTCCTGCACCATTATTCTGGCGACGTCCTCGAAATGCTGCTCCATCAGTTCCTTGAGCTTGAAGAATATCCGCGCCCTCGTGATCGGGGGAGTCTCCCTCCATGCCCACCAAGCCTCATGAGCGAGCTCTATGGCCGCCTTCGTCTCGTCGGCTGTGGACATGGGCAGTTTCCCGATAATCTCCCCGGTTGACGGGTTCTCGATGTCGATTACCTTGTCAGAGGTGGAATCGATCCATTCCCCGTTCACGTAGTTCTTCAGTTTTCCGTAGTCTTTCTTCACTTCAGACAAGAGTGCCATGCTATCTATTCTCCCGAGCTATTGTGTCGTATCACCAGGCCAGACCGTCCAGCATCTGCTTGAAGACGCACGTGTCACACAAGACTGAACTCTGGGAGGGAACGCTCACGCGATCCGCTTCGACCGCGTCACAGAATCTGCCGCAACCCCCCAATCCGTTCTTCATTCTATCTTTCCTTTCGGAAGATGTTCAGCTTTTCGTGCACAAATCTGCAGATACATCAGCAAATCGTGGCCTTGTTCGCCCGAATGTGCTTCCCTGTAATATATGTTATGCTCTCAACGGCAGAATTGGCCCTTGCCCAGAGAAGGTGCCGAAGAGGAGGTCTGGGAGGACCCACAACATGGTGGGAAATCGGACGTTCGCGGACGTATCTTACGAATTGCGAATTTTGTAGGTGGAAATCGAAAAGTGTACCATCATGACCCTACGCGAGCTTCTCCTCCCACTCCTCGATCATGTGATGGTACCTCTCGTGGATTCCCGGCCCCATGACCTTCTCCTCGACCTCATCGAAGCCCTTCTCCAGCTCCTCTTGATCCTCTGAAGTGAGGATCTGATTCGCCATGGGGTGGAGTATGATGTCCTCCTTCTGGATATGTTGGCCCAGCAGGTCCACATAGGCCTTCGCGTGCTTGATGAGCTCTGTCCTGGACCTCTTGTCTAGCTTCCTGGCCTCGATCTTCGGACCTTCCATTCCCCCACTGATGTTCGTACCCCCTTCGGACCAATTTCTAGATTGTCGCCGGGGGAGAGCGAATATGCGTGTGAGCGAAATGAAGGCAATGAAAGAAGAATCAAGGGGTTTGGTTTGAAAGGGTTCTTACAAGAGCCCAGCTTTCTTGGCCTCTTCGACCACGGCGGCTTCGAGTATGTCGAGGCCCTTCTCGAGCAAGTCCTGCTTGATGATCAGCGGAGGATGCAGCCTGATCACATTGCTGTACGTCCCGGCCGTCAGTATGTATAGGCCGTGTCTGAAGCAGTTGAGCTGGATGTTCCTCGTGAGCTCGGCCAGCGGTTCCTTGCCCTTCCTCGTCTTCACGAGCTCCATGCCCATCATGGCGCCCAGACCTCTCACGTCGCCGATGAAGTCGTACTTCTCCTTCCACTCATCCAAGCGCTTCTTCTCGACCCTGTGGATCATTTTCGTGTTGGGCAACGCCTTCTTCGTCAGCTTGATGGATTCGAGCGCGCCAGCGCAACATACAGGGTTCCCTCCGAAAGTGCCACCAAGGCTTGCCGGCGGGGGCGCGGCCATAACCTCCTCCTTGCCGGTTACACCACCGAGGGGCATACCCAGTGAGAGGCCTTTGCCCGAGATGATCATGTCAGGGTGGCACTTCCAATGCTCTATCGCGAACATCTTGCCCGTCCTGCCGAAGCCCGTCTGGACCTCGTCATCGATGAGCAGCACGCCATTGTCGTCGCAGATCTTCCTGATCTTCTCCCAGTAGCCAGGTGGCGGGGGGATGAATCCGCCCTCACCCTGCACGGGTTCGCCGACGAGTGCGCACACGTCGCCCTTCAGAGGCGGGGTCTCGATCACTGTTCTGATGCTGTCTGCACAGGCGAGGTTACATGACGGGTACTCCAAGCTCAGCGGGCACCTGTAGCAGTAGGCATAGTCCACGTGCCTAATGTACTCGACCAGTGGCCCGAACCCCTCTCGATAGGGCTTCTCCTTGCCAGTCAGCGCGATGGCCATGAACGTCCTGCCGTGGAACGACGTCTTGTACGAGACGATCCACTTCTTCTTGGTGTACGCCCTCGCGATCTTGAGCGAGTTTTCGATCGCCTCTGAGCCGCTGTTCAGGAAGATGCTCTTAGTGAGGTTGCCTGGGCATATCTTCGACATCTCCTCTGCCAGCTTGAGATACGACTCGTATGGCGAGACCATGACGCAGATGTGTATGAACTTGTCCAGCTGGTCCTGACACGCCTTGACCATCGCCGCGGGCCTGTGCCCGCAATTGTGAACGCCAATCCCTACCGTGAAGTCCAGGAAGACGTTCCCGTCGACGTCTTTCATGAACGGCCCCTCGGCTATCTCGAGCGCGGTCGGAAGGCCGATCCTGATCCCGTTCGTGACGTACTTCTCCTTTCTAGCCAATGCCTTCTTTGATTTGGGTCCTGGCGGCTCCACCACTATCTTGGGACCTTTCAGGTTGTACTTTTTCACCAAACTCTCGCACTCCTGTGTTCGCGCTAGATCAAAAGCGGAAAAAGGTTTAGGCTGAGCCATTCGTCGTGCGAATGGCTCACTTCTTCTTCCTCGATACCTCCTTGATGGATTCCTCGAGCATGTCAAGGCCCGCATCCAACAGGTCACGCGTGATGACCAACGGAGGTGCGATTCTGAAGCAGTTCTCGCCAGCGCCGATCGCTACCACGCCCTTGTGCCAGGCGCGGTCGATGATCTCGTGGGCAGTGTCTCCATCCTTGGTCTTGGTCTTCTTGTCCGTCACGACCTCGACGCCGATCATAAGACCTTTGCCCCTCGCGTCGCCGATGATCTCGTACTGGTCGACCCATTCCTTGGCCCTCTTGAGCGCGTACTCGCCTTGCTTGGTCGCGTTCTCCCTCAGCTTCTCCTTCTCGATGACCCTCATGGTCGCTAGGGACGCTTCGCACGCGACCGGCGTTCCGCCAAGGGTCGTGCAGTGGCTGCCGGCCGCCCAGTCGAATATCTCCGCGCGCCCGATCGTCGCGCCAAGGGATATGCCCCCTCCGAGCGCCTTGGACATGCAGACGATGTCGGGTATCACGCCGAAATGCTCTATCGCGCACCACTTGCCGGTCCTGCCCATGCCCGACTGAACCTCGTCGACACCGTACAGAATGCCGTACTTGTCCATCAGCTTCTTCAGGCGCCTGTGGTAGTCCTTGGGCGGGACTATGTATCCACCCTCGCCCTGGATGGGTTCTATCAATGATGCCGCGACCTCCTGGGGCGGCACGAACTTCTTGAACAACCATTCGTCGATGAAGTCGACGCACCAGTAGTCGCACTCCGGGAAGTTCAGGTGGTATGGGCACCTGTAGCAGTACGCGTACGGCACGTGCTCCACGCCCGGCATGGTCGGGAAGTACCTCGCCTTCTGGCCGATCGAGCTCGCAGTGAAGCTCAACGCGCCCATCGACCTGCCGTGGAAAGCACCCGTGAACGCCAGGAACAGCGGCCGCTTCGAGTGCCATCTCGACACCTTCGCGAACGCCTCGATGCTCTCGGCGCCGCTCCCGCTCAGGAAAACCTTCTTCTGGAAGCTCCCTGGTGTGATCTTGTTCAGCTTCTCCCCCAGCTCCACCGCGTACCTGTAGTAGAAGTCCGTGTACGAGTAGTGCAACAGGCGCTTGGCCTGGTCTGATATGGCCTTCACCACCTCAGGGTGGCAGTGGCCAACATTCATTGCCCCAAGACCGCTGTTGAAGTCGATGTACTCGTTCCCGTCGACGTCTTCCACGATGCTGCCATGGCCCTTCTCCACCACCATCGGGTAGTAATATGGCCTGTTGTACGGCGACAGGACGGCGTTGTCTCGCTTCACCCACGCTTTTGCCTTCGGTCCGGGGAGCTCACTCACTCTTTTCAAAGAAATCTTCGCTTTTCGACTTGTGTTCAATATACCCCTCTTGGGCTGCTCGAAACACCCAATGCAGAACACCTATCTTTATGTTTCTGTCAATCCCCAGAATGGATTGAAAGGTTTATTGAAGGACATTGGGTTTGCTGAGCATATGCCCACGCTGTTGGTGAGGTACGGGGAGCTTGGTCTAAAGAGCGCCTCTGTACGAAGGCGGTTCGAGAACGCCCTGATCGACGACATCAGGAGGCGGCACGCGCTGGGGAGGCTGCCGTGCGTGCTCTCGACCACGAGAGGCAGGATCTTCGTCGATTCCGATGATTGGAGGAGATCGTGCGAGATCCTAACGAAGACTTTCGGAGTCGTATCTTTCAGTCCTGTGACGGAAGTAGACAGCAAGCTCGACTCGGTCATACATGCTGTCCTCGAATTCTCCGAACAGCTACTGTTCGAAGATGCATCCTTTGCCGTCAGGACGAGGCGCACGGGCAACCATGACTACACGAGCCAGACGTTGGCCGAGAGACTCGGTTCGGAGATCTTGGCGCACAACATGGACCGGAGGATCAAGGTCTCCCTCTCGAAACCGGATGTGGAGGTATTCGTGGAAGTGCGGGAGAAGAAAGCCTACCTCTACAGCTCTGTCCTTGGAGGTCCTGGGGGAATGCCACTCGGAACACAGGGGAAGATGCTGTCGATCGTCGACTCTGAACTAGGCATCGCGTCCTCGTGGCTTATGATGAAGCGCGGCTGCACGGTCCTTACCGCGGCGGACGACTCGAACCTCGTGAAACCTCTCGAGAGCTGGTGCCCGAACCTAAAGATCGTGCCCCCCGATGCCGACGTCTTCGAACTGGCCAAGGGGAACAACTGCATAGGCATCGCTCTTCCTTGGACGCTGAAGGAAATCGAGAGATCAAAGCCGCTAAAGGGCGACCTGCCAGTTTTCTACCCGTTGGTCGGCATGAACGAAGAAGAGACAAGGGGTTTGTTGGACAGGATCAAGGCCTAGGTGCCCTGTCTGTCATGCGCCCGGAGCGAGGGCCTCACCTTCTCGGCGCCCATGCCCCTGGTCCTTACTAGGCCTCTGCCCTTCTTGCCAGCAGGCGTGAGCCCTCTGAGCGCCCTGTTCGTGTGCTTCGAGCTGCAGATCCAGTTCAGCTTCGGGTCGGACTTGATGACAGGGTTGTTGGGATCCAGCATCATGACCTCGAACCACTTGTGCCGTCCGTCCTGGCCCACCCAGTACGACCCCAGAACCTCACAGTTCGGGTAGCGCTTGGAAGCCCTCTCCTCCGCGATCCTTTGGATGCTCTTCCTCATGGTGATTTTCAGGATACCTTTCCTCTTCGGCCTGCGCCCCTTCTTGATCCTGTGCTTCCTCAGGCCGCCGCGCCTCACCTTTGTCCTGACGATGACGAACCCTGGCTTGGCCTTGTAGCCGAGCGCCCTTGCCCTGTCTAGCCTCAGGGGCTTGTCGACCCGGACGAAAGTGCCTTCCTTCCTCCAGTCGACTAGGCGCTGCCACATGATGTGCTTCATGTCGGCGTTTCCGAGGTCCTTCCAGGCCTCGCCCATGTAATGGTACATTCCTCTAGAACCAACGCCCTTCTTCGCCTCTCCTGGCTTCTCCGCAGGAGCCGCTGCAGGAGCGGGAGCAGCAGGAGCTGCCTCCTTCTTCGCCTCGGGCGTCTTCGCCTTCCGCTCCTTTTTCACAGGAGCTTCCTTCGCCTCTTCTACCATTGTGTCACATCCAGCCGTTTTCGGGTTCACGCATGCGCGCACATCCCCGGTATCGCGAGACCAGGCGGATCTCGCCGCTGCGGGGGAGTCCAAAAGGGTTGGCTTATATAAACCTGTTGGGCGGGTCGGTTTGGCAGAGAACAGAGAAGGGATTAAGAACTCCTCAACGTTCCCAGCGATCGCGATGAGAAGATGGGGAGGAAGCTAGCGGTTGCTTGGAGTGGCGGGAAGGACTCCGCACTTGCTCTCCACCGATTGATCGGATCCGACGAATACGAGGTCGAGACTCTCCTCACGACGATCACAGAGGGGTACGACAGGATCAGCATGCACGGAGTTAGAACCTGTCTCCTCGAGCGACAAGCGGTCTCACTCGGACTCAAGATTCTGAAGGTTTTCGTGCCAAAGGAATGCACGAACGAGATGTATGAGTCGAGGATGAGAGCCGCTGTCGAGGCTCTTCTTTCAATGGGGGTCTCGGGGATGGCCTTCGGAGACATTTTCCTGGAGGAAGTCCGAAGATACAGGGAGCGGAGCTTGTCGGGGACCGGAATTGAGCCCATCTTCCCTCTGTGGAAGGAAGACACCGCCGAGCTGGCGCATCGATTCGTCGATCTTGGGTTCAAAGCAATAGTCACTTGTTTAGATTCGGAGGCTCTTGACAAGAGCTTCGTTGGTCGGGAGCTCGATCATCGGTTCCTGTCGGACCTTCCCCCATCGGTCGATCCGTGCGGTGAGAACGGCGAGTTCCATACTTACGTGTATTATGGACCGATGTTCCAAAGAAGAGTCCTCTTCGACACAGGAGAGACAGTGTTCAGGAACAAAAGGTTCTATTTCACCGACCTGCTCCCGCGGGACACTACATGAAATGGTCCAGGCTCAGCTTCTTGTCGGTCTTCTTCGGGTGAGAGTTGGCCTTCGCCTCGCGCTTGGCCTCGTAGTCGTTGTCCTTGAAGGTGGCCTGCTGCACACCCGACACTAGGGACTTGTCATCCCACCCGAACGAGTCGGTCACGCGCGCGATCGTCGCCGCCAACCTCGTCGCGTAGTACCTGTAGTCGGGCCTAGTACCCTGCGGCAACGGCCTCCCCTCGACCCAAGGTTCGAACTTCTGAGGTGAAGCGCGGCTGTCAGTGACGATCCACGAGACCTTCATGCCAGGCACGACCTCGTACCCGAGCTCCTTGAGCTTCTTGAAGACGCGAACGTTGATCATGTTCTCGCTTGCCTTGTACTGGCTCTCCTCGCGAACAGAGCGGGAGATCACGAGTCTCGAAGGGTCGATCTTTCCCTTCATGAGGTCGTCAATTATGTTTCTAGTATACGTGACGGCCCCCTGGTTGTCGCCGTCGAGGACCTTCTCGAAGACCTTGGAGAGCACCTCGCTCTGCAGGTCGAAAGAGTCGGTGCGCCTCATCTCGTAGCCTCGGACGATGAGCTCCTCTCTCGGCCAGGCCATCTTGCCGACGTATCTCTTCTTCATCCCGTGCGAGAAGAACGGCTCCATAATCTTCTCGAACTCGAGCACCATGTCTCCTGAAGAGAACCTCTCCGCAATCTCCTTACCGAGCTTAACGCTCTCCTCGAGGTTCTCGTGAGGCGAGAGGAAGAACACGGAGTCCGTGTCCGAGTAGATGACTTTCAGATTCTCTGCTTCTAGCTTCTTAATTAGATTCTTTGTCGCCTCTCTGGCAAACGACGTGATGCTGGCACCGATCTTGGGGTCCGTGAACCTGTAGAAGGAAGATGCCATCACTCCGTAGAACGAGTTCATCAGGATCTTGATGGCCTCCTGAAGGCCGTCATAGTACTGCCTTTCCTCTGGCGTTTTGGCCTCGCGCATGGCTTTCTTCGTCGCAGCGCGCTCGTCCATCAGCTGGCGGAGAATCTGCGGGAGGAGGCCCGCGCGCACGCTCTTGTCCAGGAACTTGGCACCCGTGGGCGAGACGATCGACCCGTCCGGGTGGAGAGTCGTGAAGCAGATGTTCTTCGATATGATCGTGCTCGGGTACATGCTTCTGAAGTCGAGCGTCAAGACCCAGTGATAGAGCCCGGACTTCATCTCGTGGACGTACCCGCCTTCTATCGCCTCGGCCTCCTCGCTGGAGCGCATGGTCATCGGAACACCGACTTTGTTCCTGTCGGCCAGCCGGATGAGTATGGAATCTACCAGCTGCGAGGTCGTACCGTTGACGACATCGTCCAGCGGAAGCTTCGAAACGGTCGCCAGGTCCATGCTCCTCTGAAGGATCGCGACCTTCTCCAGGACTCTCAAGGCGAGGGACGCGTCGTGCGTACAGTACTTCATTACGCGCTCCTTGTCCGTCTCCCACTCCTCGTCCATCTTCTTGGGGTCGACATCATGCTTCTCCTCACCAAGGAGCTGTTTCGAGACCGCGTTGAGCGTCTCCTGCTTGGGTTTCAGTATCTTCTTGACCGCCCACCACGCATCTATTATTACTCGTCCCTCGGTCCACCAGAACCTGTTGTTGTACCGGGAGAGCGAGCCTGGATACCTGCCCCAATAAGGTTCGGGCATGTGCAACGCCGAGGCCCTCTGGAGTATCTGCGGGATGTCGAACCCGTCGATGTTGTAGCCTGTGATAACGTCCGGGTCCGTCTTGACTATGAAATCAGTGAAGTCCTGTATCATCTTCTTCTCGTCACCGTGAAAACTCTTCCCTTCGACCTCTCCGCCACCCTTCACCACACAACAGATGGTGAATATCTTCGGCTCCTTTAGGCTGGTCTCGACATCGAAGCTGAGGATTTTCAGCTTCGGGTGGAACGCCTTGATTTTCTCGAACCGCTCGGCATTGATGACGATGTCGGTCTTGTACGCCTTATCCTCGACCTGCTCTCCGAAAACACGGACGCACGAGCCCAGGTCCTTGTCGTACATGAACCTGAAGTGGAACGGGATATCGGCCGCGAGCACGACCGCCCTCGGTATAACTGTCTTCCTTATGTCTGGGACGAGCCATGGATAGGTGACCACCACGCGCTTGCACTTCTTCTTCTCGCCCTTGTACAGGAGCTCGCAATCCTCCAGCCGCTTGACGCGCTCATCGTTCTGGAGCATCTCGACAATGTCAGGTGGTGGGTCGACAACATGGAAATACGGCTCGAACCCCAGGGATCTGACAGCGACCGACTTGCCTTCCTGGGTCTTGCCGTACAGGTGCACGGCGAGGTCGCCTTCCACCTTCTTGTAGGAGGCGCTGATGATCCGAATGTCCCACTGCCCCATGAACATCAAGCTCTCGCGACTATCTTGATCACGTCGCCGTCCTTGAGTACATGATCATGACCTATGGTCCTGTGGGTCTTTCCGTCGATCGCCCTAATAAAGTTATCACCCAGGTCGGAGTGGACCTTGTAGGCCAGGTCCTTGGCGTTCGTCCCTTTTCTCACGAGGTACGCGTCCGGCAAGACCCTATTCTGCTTGTCGGTCCACTTGTGCTCGTCCTCGACGGGGTAGATGATCATCATGTCCAGGACTTTGAAAACGACCTGCTCCAGAATCTCCTGCACGCCGGTGTTGCCATGCCCCTTGAGCCAGTCGCCCATCTTGCTGCACGCGGCAATCTGCTTCTCGTTGAGCTTCGACTTGTCCACGAAATCGTAGCGGTCGTTCCCTGGCACGTAGCTGATCAGCCCTGCCTTCGCAGCCCTTCTCAGCGCGAGCTCGTACTCGGCGCTGGTCGGCACGACGGGATAGCCCGTGGTCCTGAGCCGCTCGATGTTCTCCGGGGGCGCGATATCCGCCTTGTTCGCCGCGATGATCATCGGTTTGGCGATCTTCTGCAGCTGCTGGCAGAACATGAGCAAGTCGTTATCGGTCCAGAGCGTCGGGTCGGCATCGGACGGCGTGTGTCGGAGCGCGGCCAGTATCTGGTTCTCCGTGATCGAGAGCCCCGTGAGCTTCTCGTGGAGGGCCTTCTCCAGCTTCGTCCCCGCGAGCTTCGACTGCTTCGCTATCTTCTGGAAGTTCTTCTCGAGTATGCCGTCGATCCAGTAGGATATCTCCTTCTCTAGGAAATTCACGTCGAGCACTGGGTCGTGGTCCCCTATCCCGACGGGGTTGCCTTCGAAGTCCGTCCCACCGCTCGCATCGACCACATGGATGAACGCGTCCGCCTGCCTGAGATCGTCCAGGAACTTGTTCCCTAGACCCCTTCCGGCATGCGCGTCAGGGACGAGCCCCGCGACATCGAGCATCTCAATCGGGACGAACCTCGTCCCGCTGTCGCACAATGAGTTGTTCGGGTTGCACGGCTTGCCAAATGCGACATGAGGGCAAGGGCCCCGGACGTACCCGACCCCTCTGTTCGGCTGAATCGTCGTGAAGGGATACGAGGCGATCTGAGCGGTCGCCATCGTCAAGGCGGAGAAGAAGGTGGACTTACCGACATTGGGCTTGCCAACTATTCCAACAAGCACTTTGCTCCCCCAGAAGGCCAATGACCATGCACGTAGAAATATTGCTCGGTATACGAGCCAGATACACCACGGCCTGTATCTTCTCCAATAGGGCTATCACGTCAAGAGATTTATACGGAGAAGCGATTGCGGCTCATCATGGAAACTGCCATCGTGCTCAGCGAGAAGGCCTTTGGCAGGACTGGCGGCAAGACGACTCATGGACTTGTCCGACACTCCCTGCGGTTCAAGATACTCGGCGTGATCGACAGCACGAGGGCGGGACATGACGCCGGCGAACTGCTCGATGGCAAGAAGAACGGCATCCCCATATTCAAGTCGGTCAAGCAGGCCCTCGACAACCTGCCGAAGAAGCCTGACTACCTCATCGTAGGCGTGGCGACGGTCGGGGGCATGCTCCCGAAGGAGTTCAGGCCGGCGCTCAAGGAAGCCATCAGGCACAAGGTGAACATCATATCCGGCCTGCACGAGTGGCTTGCGCTTGACCCAGAGTTCAGCAAACTGGCGAAGGCGAACGGAGTCGCTATCACTGACATCAGGAAGGAGCCGCCTCTCAAGAATATGCACTACTACAGAAACCTGGCCTCGAAGATGAGCGCGGTCAGGATACCGATTCTCGGGACCGACGCGGCCTCAGGCAAGAGGACCACGGCGGTGATCCTGACAAAGGAACTCAACGACAGAGGCATCAAGACGAGCTTCGTCGCTACTGGCCAGACCGGAATACTTCAGGGTTCCAGGTTCGGAGTGCCCATAGACGCGATCCGAGGGGATTACGTGGTTGGCGAACTCGAGAATGCGATAGACATGGCTTACAGGACGGAGCACCCCAAGGTCATCATCGTCGAAGGCCAGGGGGCGCTCAGCCATCCCGCTTATGTGACCGGCTCGAGGACGATAGTCAGCGCCTCCTCGCCGAACGCAGTCGTACTACAGCACGCGCCCGCGAGGAAGTGGAGGACATATCACGAAGCTGAACTCCGCCTTCCGAACGGCACGATCGACCGCGAGATGGAGCTAATCAAGGTCTGCGCAGGATGTGATGTGATCGCGATCTCGATCAACCACCAGGGCATGACCCGCAAGCAGGTCCAGCAGAAAGTCGCTGAGTACGAGGAGAAGTACGGCATACCCGCATGCGACCCGCTCGTGGACGGCACGGGCAAGATAGCCGACGCGATCGTCAAGAAGTTCTTTCCTAAGAAGAAGTGAGCTCGAGGAATGCGTCTGATAGCTCGCCGATCATCTCTGGCGTGAGCTCCTCGGCCCTTCTCGAGGCATGTGGAAGGGAGCCGAGCCTGTCTTCATGATGTGGCTTGATCATGCCCGCCACCGAGGGATCGGTCCTGAGCGAGTTCGAGATCTTCTTCCTCCGGTGGGAGAATATCGCCTGGGTCACGCGTGAGAACACTTCTTCGTTCTTGACCTTGAACGGCGACGGCCTGGGCACGAGCGTCACCACACACGAGTCCACCTTCGGCTGAGGCCAGAACGCGTGCCTCGGGACTTCAATTGCGATCTCGCAGTCGGCTCGGAAGAACACGCCCACCGACAAGCGGCCGTACTCCGGCGTCCCTGGCTTCGCTATCATCCTCTCCGCGAACTCCTTCTGAAGCATCAGCACTGCGACATCGAAGCCGAGGCCGAGCAGCTTGAATGTGATGGGCGACGAGATCTGATACGGAAGGTTCGAGACGACCTTGTTGAACTCCGGCAGGAAGGCCTTCACAGCGTCCGCCTGCACCAGCCGTATCCTGCCTCCGAACCTCTTGGTCAGGAACCTGCAGAACTCTGCATCCTGCTCGATCCCGACCACCTTCGCGCCGGTCTTCAGCAACTCCTCGGTCAGGTTTCCAATCCCGGGGCCTATCTCAAGTACCGTGTCTCTGTCGGTCAATTGAGCAAGGCCGACGCTCCGCCTCACGACCGAATCATCTAACAAGAAATTCTGCCCGAGGCGCTTGGTCGGCCTTTTGCCGATAGATTGCAGGACGGCCTTGACCTCTTCGGCTCTCATCTCACACGCTCATCTCGCCACAAACAGGCGGTACTTCTCGTCCGGGTTCGCGAGCTCCGCCTCGATCCTCTTGGCGGCGTGCTTCTCTATCTGGTGGGCGAGCGGCACGCGTGTCTCCAAGTCAGCAAGGTCCTTGAAGGGCCCTTTCTTGCGCTCCTCCACGATGGCCCACATGGTCTTCTTCCCCAGGCCCGGCAGGAGCTCCAGCATGTGGAACCGCGAGGTTATCGCCTGGGCCTCGTTGAAGAACTGGACAAACCGAGGCTCCTTGTTCCTTATGATCTGCATGATCACCGTCTCGAGCTCGCTCCGCGAGGCGTGCGTGAGCTCGTTGAAGCTTATCCGCTTCTTCACGTGGAGTATCTCTTGTCGAAGGTTGAGGTCCTTGCCTATGTAGACCCTGTCCCCGACTGCCAGGTTGGCCCCCTGCTTGGGCACCAGCTCGAACAGCTTGAACTGGTCTTCCCCTAGGGCATACGCTACGGGCTCCCGCCTGAACATCTTCTCGTCCGGGAGCCCTTGGGGCAAGTAGTCTAGTATCCTAGCGTAGTCCTCCACGACAATCCCCTCCAGCTCGTCAGAGATACTTCTGTACAATGCTAAGTATCTTTTCGATGTCCTTTTTCTCCACGCTGGCTCTCTCCTTCGAGAAGATGAGCCGGACATCGTCAGGGTGAGATGGCAGAATATCCGCTATCTTCACCGCGTTCACCTCTGACACAAACCCTAGCTCGGTCAGCTCCTTGATGAGCTTCTTGGCCTTCTTAGAGTCGAGCCTCGAGAACTTCTGGGAGTGCTCGAGCGCCAGCTTCTGCTCGGCCGTGAGCTCGCCATCGCCTTGTCGCTCAGCAAGTATGTCCTTTACCTCTGCCAAGGGGACCATCTTCTTGTCTTCCACGAAAAACACCGCATGGTCACTTGGCCGCTTTCCTGAGGTGCTCTGGCCTCACTATGATCTGTTTCTTCTTGTTCCCTGCGTAGACGTCGAGCAAGTAAGCCTTGCCCTGCATGCGCACCACGCGGGCCGTCAAGCCCTGAAACCTAACATGTGGCTGTCCCTTGTGTATGCTCGGGTCGATATTGACATTCACGTTGTCGCCGACCTCGAACTTCTGGAACGCCTTCGTGATCGGAGAGAGTCCTCTGGCTCGCGCGCGCTTCTGCATGACGTACCTTGTCCTGCGCCTGTACCCTTTGGAAGCTTTCACCATGTCTTCACGCCCCCGTGTCTCCGATGCCTATGACGTCTAGCTCGAGCACCTGACAGGGCACGCCGACGAACTCGGCCACGTTGGGCTTCGTCCTGCCCTCGTCCCCGTGCATCAGTTCCTTGATATAAGTCCCGCTATCCGCCTCGACGACGAACACCACCTCGGGCCCTTCGACCGACTCGACCTTGATGTCTCGCACGGTCCTCTTGCGCTCGAGATGCGCCCGTCGATGAGCTACCCTGTTTGGAGTGAGCTGACTTATGGGCTTTCCAGCCAATGCCGCAACTAGCTCATTAAGCTTTCCGTGGTCCACAGCATGCTGGAATCGCACCCTGACCCGGTAGGTCTTGGGGTGCGTGGACTCCTTGATCGCCCTCAGCTCAGTCCTAGTGGACGAACGGAGCCCCTCGATCTCGATTAGGCCTTTTGCCCCGGCGTTGATCTCCCTCTCAATCGAGGCGAGGTCGAGAGCCCTTTTCCTCGGCTTGCGTACCTCGGCCACGAAAGGCCTTCCGTTGCCGAGCATGCGAGCGTCGATGTCCTCCCTGCCCATGCCGTGGAAGAAGTCCTCGGTACCATCCGCGTGCTTCATCACTATCGGCCCGACGAGGTCCTGCACGCTGCTCTCGTACATCCTACCCTTTCCGCCGCACCTCGGACAGCCCTTGCCCCTGCACTCCCTGCACGGCCATCTCGTCTGAGGAAGTCCCCTGGAGTACTTCCGATATCGGCCGTAGACGAACAGCGGAGTGACGTCGAGGATGACCCTGTCGAACCTCGTGTCTATCAGGAACACGATCTCGGGGTTGCCGAAATCCACGATCTTCCCGAGCTTCCGCTCAAGGACCTTGCCGATCTCCCTGTTCATCTCGGCCTTGATGGACTCCGTCTCCTTCGCCCCTACCTCGGTCCAGAACGCTTCCTCTCTTTCCACGATCTCAGCATCGATCTTCGTGCCGACCAGGAACGTCGAGAACTCGTACACCTCCGATTCCTTTAGGCACAGTTCGGCGAACTTGTCTATCTCCCCGAACAGGCCTCTGCAGATGCCGCAGTCGGAGATCCTATCTGGAGATCGAGGGGCGTCGGACATCGACGTCCTGATCATTACCCCGCGTTGCTCGTTCGAGAGCCCTCTGGACACGAATGCAAAAAGCCTTCCCAGGCAGTGGTTGCACAAGGGGCGCTGAAGCGCTCGCCCTGCGAGCTCTAGCCTATCTGACATTGACGATACCGCCTAGATTCACTCGCGTATTTAGCTGTTACCGGATGTTCTTGCCCCCCAACTGGCACTCGGCGCTCCCGGGAAAGTATTAAGACTGGCGCCACGCAATCGCAGTTGGAGGAATGGGGCAGCCTGTGATGGACCGCGTTGAAGGAGGCAGAGAGGCACGAGTGGAATGAGCAGCCAGAGAAGGAAGCCCACGGACGACGAGGTGATAATGGCCTGGCCCTGGTTCGGCGGTACACCGGGCAAAGCTGCGAGGAAGATCTTCGCGCTCTGGATCGTTGCCCTCGTGGCTTTGATGGTCCTGACGATCTACGCTTTCGTGACTCTCCATCTCTGTCTCGCAATTGGACTCGTTTTCGTCATCGCTGTGATAGCCGTGTTGCCCAGCCTGTTCCTGATAGGCTCAAGAATCTGATAGAGACAGGTTCGCTGGGTCTAGATGCCCACGCATTCCAGCTTGTCCTTGCAGTAGTCCCACAAGGGGGCGTCATCCGCGGATGTGATCGTCTCGAGCCAAGCTGGCAGCACAGGCTTGAGAGCGTCGACCGCGACCTTTACATCGAACTCCTTCATCGCCGCATCGTAGACAAGATAGTTCACGAGCACCGGCCGAGTCTTGATCTCTTCCTCCTCCAGAGCGAAGAACACTCGCACCCTGTCCTCGCCCTTGAGCTCGTAGGTCTCGGCAATCAGCCCGTGCTTCTTCTTGAACTTCCCTCCCAACTCGAGCTGCGCTATCCTCTTGAAATCGACCGACTCGTTAAGATGCCATTTCATCTGGCCGTCGTATGTCCCGAGCACGAACTGCATAGGCGAGAGTCTCAGCCTGAACCCGGACTCCAGGGCCAAACGAGTCCAAAGCCTCAGATAGGTGTGAGCCAGGAGCCTCATGACGCGGTCCCGCTCAGTATCTCCCTTTGACACCGTCACGGTGGGGATCGTCGTGATGTCCGCATCGATCACCTTGGACAGATTCTCCGGCATACAAGAAAAGAATGCATCTGATGCTATTTCAATCGTGCGAGTGGGATGCGCTTAGAAGCCCAAACCGTCCACTTTCAGCTGGGCCCTTCTCCCCTCAAGGTAATGGTAGACGGCTGCGTGCTCGCTCCCCGAAAGGAGCATGTCCATACCCTTGCCCGCAATCTCGATCTGAAGGCTCGTGCCGATTATCCCGACCGTGTTGCCATAAACGGAGATGTCGGCGCCTGTGATCTCCTCGAAAATCGCTCTTGTCCTGCCGCGAGTGCCGATTACGCGCGCCCTCATCCTCGCGACATGTTCGACCTTCTTGCCCACATAGTCCCTGATGTCATATATCTCGAGGTAGCAGTCGTTCTCGAGGAGCTTGAAGGCCTTCGTCGGAGGGAATCCTCTCCCGATGGCCATGACGATGTTGCCGACGACGATGGCCATCGAAGGGTCCGTTGCGTGAGTGTGGTCGATCTCGACATCCCCTTCCTCCGAGTCGATGGTGAGCTTCACACCGGTTAGCTTCTCCAGCTTGTCTTTTGTCTCACCGCCCTTGCCGATAAGGACGCCAACCCTCTCGGCAGGGATCTTGACGAGCTGCGTCATTTCTTCCTAATCTCCTTCAGCTCTTCTGCAGCATCTAGCTTCACATCGTACTTCCTGAAAAACCTTACCATGTTCTTGATATCTCGCTCGAGCCACTCCTCCGCCTGTGGATGGCCGAGCACGACCGCCTGGCCAACATCGATTATGACGGGCTCGTCGCCCAGCATCAGCACGTTGAACTCGCTGAGGTCGGAGTGCACCAGCTCGACCTTCTGATAGGCGAGCTTGACATAGCCGAGTATCTTCCTCGCAACGGCCTCCGGCTCTTCCAGCCTGACATTCCTCATCTCCTTGGCGGGAGCGACCGCGTCCCCGATGTATTCCATGATGACGATGTTCGCGACATGCATTACGGGTCTCGGGACCCTCACGCCAGCGTTCTGGAACAGCTTCAGGTTCATGAATTCCTTGTTCGCCCAAGCGTAGATGAGCTTGCGCTTCCTGCCCGTGAGCCCCCTGAACCTCGGGTCCCCCATGACATACTTGGCCATATCCCCGAAGGTCGAAGTGGAGGTTCGATAGATCTTGACCGCCACCAGCTCATCCTTCGAGGTGCTGGCCCTGAAGATGTTCCCTTCTTTGCCCGTGGATATCGGAAAATCGAGCCTGTCGATGACTCCGTCAGTGAACAGCTTGTATATCCGCATCAGGTTCTGTCGGTCGAACACCTCGTCGTAGGACTTTCGATCGTTAGTATCCTTCCGGCGGATTCGCCAATGGTCAATCTCCCGCTCAAAACGATGGTAGTCATCTTCTCGCGACAAAGGTCACCCACCGGCCGCTCAGAAGATGTCGATGCTCTTCGGGAGCATCTTCTTCCTGCTCAGGTACATCGCCTGCGTGCGCGTGTACCTGTACTGTATGTTCGCCTTCTCGTCCTGGAAATCCCAGGGTTGCACAATCACGAGGTCGCCTTGCCTGATCCACATGCGCTTCTTGATCTTGCCAGGTATGCGCCCCATCCTGAACTTGCCGTCCGCGCACATGATCTTGATCCTGGAGGCTCCGAGGAGCTGGTCAGCGATGCCGAATATCTCGTTGTCCTTCTTCCGCGGAAGACGCACCCTGACGAACTCCGGCTCCCCGTCAGGGCCCAGCTTCATTGGCTCTTCTTCGCGTCTTCTGTATGGCAAGTGACTCAATCCGTGATGCTGGTGAGTATTATGGTTGACATACTTAATGATAGTGGGATTGTGAGCGCCAGCCAGATACGTCAGAACACGGGTTTCCGTACGAGCCTTCAGCAAGCGCGATGTGTCCGAAATGCGACATCGCGGAATCTCGCATGTTGAGTCGATGTCATCACCCCCAAATACGCCGATCCTCTTGGAAAGCTCGGAGGCGACTAGCCATGGAAGGCTCGGCCCAGAAAGAACAAAAGAAGATCCTGTTGGCGTACTCAGGCGGCCTGGACACGTCAGTGGCGATCCACTGGCTGAAAGAGAAGTACGGCTGCGAGGTCATCGCCGTGACCGTAGATGTCGGTCAATCGGACGACCTCAAGGACGCCATGAGGAGGGCTAAGGCGATAGGCGCCTCCAGATCGTGGGTCGTGGACGCGAAGAAGGAATTCGTCGACAAGTTCGTCGTGCCCGCGCTCAAAGCGAACGCCCTGTACGAGGGGAACTACCCGCTTGGGACAGCGGTTGCGAGACCGATCATCGTCGAGAAGCTGGTCGAGATGGCCAAGCGGCTCGAATGCGACGCGATCGCTCACGGGTGCACCGGGAAAGGGAACGACCAGGTCAGGTTCGAGGTCTCCATAATGGCCCTCGCACCTGATCTGGGGATACTAGCCCCAACAAGAGACTGGAAGATGTCCAGGGACGAGGAGATAGCCTACGCGAAGGAGCACGACATACCGATCCCTGTCTCCGTCGAGAAGCCGTACAGCATCGACGAGAGCCTGTGGGGAAGGGCGATAGAGTGCGGAGTGCTCGAGGACCCTTGGGTCGAACCGCCGGAGGACATATTCGAGTGGACCAAGGGCATACACAATTCACCCGACGCTCCCGAATACGTTGAGATCGGCTTCGAGCAGGGAGTCCCGGTCAGCCTCAACGGCGCGGACCTCGAATTCATCGACATGATAGCGATGCTGAACGATATCGCTGGCAAGCACGGAGTCGGGAGGATAGATCACATCGAGAACCGGCTGGTCGGCATCAAGTCCAGAGAAGTCTACGAGGCCCCGGCCGCGATCGTCCTCATCAAGGCCCATCAGGACCTGGAGAGCTTGGTGATGACGAAGGACCTGTTGCATTACAAGAAGATCGTCGAGCAACACTACGCCGATCTCATCTACAACGGGCTCTGGTTCTCTCCTTTGAAATTCGCGCTTGACGCGTTCGTAGAGAAGACTCAGGAGCTCGTGACCGGCAAGGTCAAGCTGAAGCTGTACAAGGGGAGCGCGGTGGTGGTCGGAAGAAACTCGCCGTACTCGCTCTACAGAACATCGCTTTCAACATACGCCAAAGGCGACGAGTTCGACCATTCCGCGGCGAAGGGGTTCATCTATGTGTGGGGGCTGCCCCTGAAAATCGCGAGCTTGGTCAAGGCCAAATGGAACGGGGGCGGAGGGACTGATGAAAGCGCGGTCATTGAGGAGTCGACAACAGTCTGCAAATGACGATTTCCTCAGCTTCACGGCATCGATCGATTTCGATCAAAGGCTTTGGAGGCACGACATAGCGGGGAGCATCGCGCACGCGCACACGCTAGTTGGCGCGGGCGTGCTTACAGAGACTGAATGCAAGGCCGTCGTTGATTCGCTCAAGGAAATCGCCGGAGGAATCTCCGAAGGGAAAGTGGTCTTCGATAGATCGCTGGAAGACATACACATGAATGTGGAGAAGTTGCTCGTGGACAGGATCGGCGAGTCCGGCAAGAAGCTCCACACTGGCCGCAGCAGGAACGACCAGGTCGCGCTCGACATGCGGCTGTTCGTCAGGGACGGGCTTTTGGAGATCGTCTCCGAGACGATCGAGCTGCAGAACCAGCTGATCCACAAGGCGAACCAGTACGCGTCCGCGATCATGCCCGGGTACACGCACATGCAGCACGCGCAGCCGGTGTTGTTCTCGCAT
>Ga0315296_10001219_pt1 | contig 22512 bp, 14 predicted proteins | sample YL17G14_18_MG_FD_203921 | JGI IMG/M metagenome (GOLD analysis project Ga0315296, IMG submission 203921) | Sediment microbial communities from Yellowstone Lake, YNP, Wyoming, USA - YL17G14_18 | ecosystem: Environmental > Aquatic > Freshwater > Lake > Sediment | place: USA: Wyoming | collected...
TGCCGCGCTGCCCTCGGTCGGGATCTCGGTCCAGGGGCGCCGGCTGCCCTCCTTGCCCGGCTACCTGATCGAGGCTCTCGCGGGCGCCCGCTCCAGCGTCATAAGTCCCGAGCGCGATTTCATCAAGGCCTCGATTCCCAGCGAATGGCTGCTCGAAGGGCGCCAGGTCATCTCCGTTGACATCGAGGGCAAGCCCGGCGTCGGCCGCCCGCGCCCGCCCAAGGCGCAGCCTCCGGGGCCGCCAGGTGAAGCGCCAAAAGAAGAGGAGGCTGAAGCCGGCGAAGCCGCCGAGGAAGGCATCATGGCCATGATGGCGCCGGTCGCCGCTGGCCCCGCCGATTCCGATGACGAGCAAGCTGCAAGCAAAGAACAGAAGAAAGAAAAAGAAAAGGAGAAGGAAAAGGAAGAGCCGGTCGGCCGCAAGCCCTCGTCATTCACCCATGCCAAGCGCTCCGATTTTCTGCCCGGGGATTTCGATGCCATCGCCTGTGACCAGGACGGGGCGCTCACCCTCGCGCCCCAGGCCAAGACCGTAGCCGCGCTCGATGAACCGGTGATCTCGGCGATGCTTGTCCAGGGCGGCGAGGTCTACGTCGCAACCGCTCCGGGCGGCCGCGTGCGCAGGCTATCCTCCGACGGACAGGTGCAGCAGACCTGGGATACGGGCGCCGTGGTTATCACCTCCCTCGTCGCCGGTCCCCAGGGCGCGATCCTGGCCGGCGCTGCGCCCGGCGGCCGCATCCTCTCACTGCTGGCCGATGGCAAGACCCAAGATTACTTCGCAACCGGCGAGGAGAACGTCTGGGCTATCACCCCGGCTCCGGGCGGCGGCTTCTACGCCGGCACCGGCCCCGGCGGCAAGGTGTTCGTTGCCACCGCGCCCGGCGAAGGCAGGGTGCTGTGCCAGCTCCCCGCCACCAACGTCTGCTCTCTCGCGGTCGCCGGCCAGACCCTTTACGCGGGCACCGCCAACGCCGGCGTGATCTACGCCATTGATCCCTCCGGCCAGGCGCGCGCGGCTTACGAGTCGGACCAGGAAGCGATTGCCTCCCTTGCGGTTGGTACGGACGGCGATATCTACGCCGGCATCGCCCCTGACGCCTTCGTCATCCGCCTGCGCCCCGGGCGCGCCGCCGAGCAGATCATGCAAGCCGAGGGCAAGCACCTCACCTCTCTCGCGGTAGGCGCCAGCGGAACGCTTTACGCAGTCACCGCCGAGGATGGCGTGGTGTACGAGATAGACCCCGCCCTCAAGGCTGCGCGCATCCTGCGTAAGCCCGACCCCGGCCAGGCAATCGCCCTCGCCCTCGACGAGCGCGGCGCCATCTATGCTGCTGAGAGCAATCCCGCCGCGATTGTGCGCCTGGGCCCGGAGCGCGCCGAGAGCGGTCTCTTCACCTCCAAACCTCAGCCGACCGCCTCCGGCACGCGCTGGGGCGCCGCAAGCTGTGGCGTCGAGCGCCCCGACGGCACCACCGCCACCATCCAGACACGCTCCGGCGATGGCGCCGACCCCGATGATCACTGGAGCCCCTGGTCCGCTCCTTCTGATCTCGGCAGCGCCACCCCTATCGCCAGCCCGCCCGGAAGGTTCTTGCAGTACCGCATCGCCCTCACCGCGCAGAACCCCGCGGTCACTCCCACAGTGCGTGATGTGCAGGTAAGCTACCTGCCGCCCAACCAGGAACCCTCGGTCCTCATCTCCGCCCCCAAGGCCGCCGACCGCGTGCGCACAAAAACCGACCTCAAGTGGAAGGGCCAGGATCCAGACGGCGATACTCTCATCTACGACCTTTCCGCATCCGCCGACGGCGGCAAGACCTGGAAGGATATCAAGCGCGATGTCGAGGACACCAGCTATTCGTGGGATACGATCGGTTTCGGGGACGGCGCCTACCTGCTGCGGGTCATCGCCAGCGATCGCTTGAGCAACCCGGGCGCTGCGCGCGAAGATGAGGCGCGGCAGCTATTGTGGGTGGACAATACGCCGCCCACCGTCGTCGCCTTGCGCAGCAGTGTCGCGGTGACGCCCGAGCGACGCGCAACTCTCCGCGGCGCCGCCGCGGACGGGCTGAGCCCTCTGCGCGGGGTGGATTACCGCATTGACGAGGGCAAATGGCGCGCGGCGGCGGTGGAGGGCTTGGTGGGCACACAGGAGGCGTCATTCAGGGTCGAGACCGACCCGCTGGCTGCGGGAGAGCACAAGGTGCAGGTTCGCGCCTTCGATCAGGCCGGCAACAGCGCGCAGGACGAGGTGCGCGTCAAGGTCGAGGCAGCGCCAGGCGAAGCGAAGCCCGCCGCCAAGACCGAGGCCGCAACGGAGGCTGGCGCAAAGGCCCCAACGGAGGCTGGCCCAAACGCCCCAGCTTCCCAAGCCGCGCCTCCGGCGGCCGACAAGCCCGCCGCCAAGACCGAAGCGCGTTAGCAGCGCGGGGTTTCGCGCCTTCGGGCGAAGGCGCGCCCAGGATAGGGCCGAGGGCTGGGCGCAGAGCTGCCTGGCTCGGGAGCTGATCATGACGCGATCACTTTGGATGCTCTTACTCGCCGGCGCGCTCCTAGCGTGCTCCGGCATCTGCCGCGCCCAGGAGGCCTCAACGCGCCTGGAGACGAGATGGCTGCGCGTTGACATTGACTCTGCCTCCGGCGCCATAACCGGCCTCGCCGCCGACCCCTGGGGCAAAGGCGATTTCTCCCATCCCTTGCTACAGCCAGGCGCCAATGACGCCGCAAGGCGCTTCGGCATCTTTGCCGCCGCTCGTGCTGCGGACGGCGCAATCTCGACCGCGGCCGCAGGTGACCGCTTCACGGTCACGCCAAGCGCCGCCGGCGTGACGGTCAGCGGCTTGCGCATCGGCGACGCGCTCTCTGCGCGCATGGAGACAACCCTTGCCCCCAACTCGCCCGAGCTGACCATTCGCGCGATCATACGCGCCGACGCCGAGACCTCTTGCCAGTGGGCGGGCCTCCGGCTGGCGCTTGACCCCACGCTCGCGCCCGACACGGTATATTTCACCGGCCGCCAGGGCCTGGCTTCGATTTCCCTTGGCCGCATCACCACCCCCGCCGCCTCCGCATCGGGCGCGGTGTGCAAGCACGGCGCCGAGCGCACCTTTATCTTCACCTGTTCGCCTCCCGCCGGGGTCGAAATCGAAATCACGTCAGGCCAGGCTGCCCTTGCGGTCGCGCCCGGCCTTGGCGCACAACCGCCGCGTTCGACAGGCGCAGAGAAGGGGCAAGCCGCGGCTGTATCTGGTCAACCCATCACCCTGCGCCCCGGCGACACCATCACCCTCACAGCCCGCTTCGTCTTCGGAATGCCCCGTCTTCCCGCGCTGAAGGTGGTCACCAGCAAATTCCAGCCGCTGGCTCAAGATTTCATCTTCTGGGCGACCCATATCGCCACCGCGCGCCCCTTCGGCCTGGCTCAAGGCGAACCCTTCGGCCCGCGCTGGATGCAGGAAACGGCGGCGGTGATTGACCCCGCGCTGCCCGCCGACATTCAGCAGGCTTACCGCCGCTGCTGGCTGCGCGACGTTGCCCACGGATGGAAAAGCGCAGTCTTGGTCGCAGGGCCCGAAATGCTGGGGGTGATGCGTGACGAAATCCTGACCTTCTCCGAGAAGCTGAACGACGCCGGGCACCCGCCGACCTACATCGGCGCCGATGGCAGCGCCGCCTACGGCAACCTCGATTCCGCCGGCCTGCTCATCGGCATGATTTACGATTATGTCTGCCGCACCGGCGATATCCGGTTCGTGCGCGCCCTGCTGCCCCAGGCCGATCGCATGGGGGCCGCGATCATCGGCCTCATCGGCCCCCGCCGTCTGCCCGTCATCGGCGACACCGGCGATACTTACCCCGACCTCGGTTTCATCAAGGGCGAGCAGACCTACCTCACCGCCGTCTGCTGTGACGGCCTGCGCAAACTCGGGCGCCTGCACGAAATCGCCGGCGAGGCCGACCGCGCCGGCAACTGGCACCTGGCCGCAAACCGCGTCGCCTTCGCCGCCAATCGAGCCACTGACAATGATGGCCTGTGGGACCAGGAGCGCGGCGTTTACCTCGGCTGGCGCAACCCCGATGGTTCGATTTATCGCAACGAGGAATCCTTCGCCAACCTCTGGGCCGTGTATAGCGGCCTGTGCGATGACAGCGCCCGCGTGCGCTCCATCTTCGCCCGCCTCAACGACAACTGGCAGCGCTACTACCTCGATGGTCTGTGCCCCACCGCACACAGCATCGAGCCTTATCCCAATGGCCTCAATCAGTGGGTGCCCTGGGTCGGCGGCTGGGATGTTTACCTGCGCGCCAAGCTGGCGGAGCCGAAGGCCGAGCAGGTGTGGGGGCTTTTCCTGGCGGATTACGAGCGCACCGATTTCCCCTACCGCGAGGCCTCTGGCTATCAGCAAAAGGAAGCCAATGCCGGCAACCGCGGGCGCATCTGGGACTCCTGGGGATTCCTGCAAGCCATCTATGCCGGCCATTACGGCGTGGACATGGCGCCGCAGCATCTTCGCATCTTGCCGCGTCCCCTCGAATCCATCACCGATGACGGCCTGTCAGGGCTGGCGTGGCGCGATGCGACCTATGACGTCGCGCTGCGCGGCCACGGGCTGCACCTGGCGCGGGTTACGCTCGATGGCCGCGAGTGGGCAAGCTGCGTCTTGCCCGCCGACCGCGGGAAGCACGAAATGGTCATCACCGCTGCCGGCAGCCCGCGCAAGGCATTTGTCATGGACGCCGCGCCGATCGTGGAAATGATCGCTGCCAAGCACGAGGAGAAGGGCCTGCTGATCGAGGCTTCGGTGCCCTCGCCTGGGCGGCACTGGTTTGTGCTTCAATGGCCCGATGCCTGGGGGCGCATCAACGTCGAGTCATTCACCGGCGCCGAGTCGCCCGAGACCATGCGCCTGGCGGGCGAGCGAGCAGGGATACTGGTCACCGTCGGCCGCGCCGGCAGATTCACCCTGACCCTTACTGCCAGCGCCTCGGGCATCACCCCGTAAAGCCGCGTCCGTGGAACCTGGCTAACCGTAATACTGTTCCCTTAGGTGGGGGGAACTGTCATCCTGAGCAACGCGAAGGATCTTGCCCTGGAGAACATCAGTCCCAAGATTCTTCGCCAAGGCTCAGAATGACATCCTTTGGCCCTAACCGAACAGTATTGTGGCTAACCGGGATTATTCAGACTCGGTGGGGGTGTGACCGCGAAAAGTTGGGATCGGGCGGGTTGACTCCTCCCCCTTCCAGGGGGAGGATGTAAGGTGGGGGTGAAATGGTGGCGCAGCCGTCCCGGCTGCGAAATAATCGGCAGGTGGCTAAGTCGGCTCCGCCGACCGCCATGGCGGCTGAAAGCCTAGCCACAGGCGCCTACCCAACCAACCCACCCTCACCCGGCCCCTTCCTAAAAGGGAGAGGGGTTCTCCGTGCCCTTCGAATCCCAACCAGCAACGGTCATACCCCTCGCCTGCGTGCGCCCACCTTAAGGTATGAATAGGAGCGGCTAACCGACGCGCCCGACAGCGAACAGTTCAGCGCTTTGCCCTGGCCGGCAAAGACCGCTCAGCCCGGCAGGGGCTGGCCGTGTCTTTGGCGAAAGGTACGCTGCCGCAAAGGGGGTTGACATGAGACCATGCAAGTTCTCGGTGCTCCTCCTCGCGCTGTTCTGCGCGCTCCTTGCCGCTGTCGCTGCCGCTCCCGCAACCGCGGGCTACGAGTTCCCCATCTGCACCGCGCCAGGCGGCCAGTATTGGCCTGCCATCTCCGCCAACATCGTGGTGTGGGACGACTACCGCAACAGTTCAACCGGCGGCGACATCTACGGCAAGGACCTTTCGACCGGCCGTGAGTTCCCCGTCTGCACCGCGCCAGGCAGCCAGTATTGGCCTGCCATCTCCGCCAGCATCGTGGTGTGGATGGACGACCGCAACGTCTCGACCACCGGGTCTGACATCTACGGCTACGACCTCTCCACCGGCCGCGAGTTCCCCATCTGCACCACGCCAGGCGACCAGTGGTGCCCTGCCATCTCCGGCGCCATCGTGGTGTGGGAGGACTACCGCAACGGGGCCACCACTGACATCTACGGCAAGGACCTTTCCACAGGCCGCGAGTTCGCCATCTGCACCGCGCCAGACTACCAGTGGTTGCCTGCTATCTCCGGCAACATTGTGGTGTGGATGGACTGCCGCAACAGTTCGACCGAGGTCGACATCTACGGCAAGGACCTTGCCACCGGCAGCGAGTTTGCGGTCTGCACCGTGCCGGGCACCCAGGGGTGGCCTGCCATCTCCGGCGACATCGTGGTTTGGGAGGACTGGCGCAACGTCAGCACCACGCGCCACGACATCTACGGCAAGGACCTTGCCACCGGCAACGAGTTCGCCGTCTGCACCGCGCCTGGCTACGAATGGCGGCCCGCCATCTCCGGGAACATCGTGGTGTGGATGGACAACCGCAACTACTCGACCACAGGTTGGGACATCTACGGGAAGGACCTTTCGACCGGCCGCGAGTTCGTGGTCTGCACGGCGCCGGGCGACCTATACAGCCGGCCCACCGTCTCCGGCAAGATCGTGGTGTGGGAGGACGAGCGCAACTACTCGACCACAGGTTGGGACATCTACGGCTATCGGCTGGACGGCAACGGCGGCCCGCCGACGACGCTGCCAGACAACTCCGGTCAGTTCGGCCAGCCCGAGCAAGGGGCGATGACCCTCTATCCGACTCAGCTTCACGCGCACTACCTTGCCGAGCGTGGCGAGAAGGCAGGCCTGGCAGTCAAGTTAGGATGGGACGTCCCGCCTAATAAGTTAGCGCTGATGTACCGCGGGTTAGGGTATAGCTTTGCCGCAGCCACAGAGCATTACCCGGTTTCGTGGTGGTGGTACCTGGACCACAACACGACAGACGCGTTTTGGGCCAAGACCGGCCGCGAGGGTGAGGACGGGCGCATCTGCGACTCGTTCGAGGATACATGCGGCAAGGGCGGTACGCACATCCTGGGAATCGGCTTCGAGCACACCAAGATGTCTTTAGCTTATGCGGGGCAGTTGCAGCACGAGGAGCAGCGGGCGGAGGAGATTACGAAGAATGGTGGCGGCTTCGCCATCGCCGCACACCCTAACGATCCAGACTACAAGTGGGACACGCACATCCTAAGCCTCTGCGTGGGCGAGGGGAATATCCAGGCGCTGGAAATCTTCAACGCCGGGGTCTGGCTCGCTGGCTTCGACCCGCGCCGCGACGAAGCCGGGAATCGCCTGCGGACCCACGAGAACGGTATCGCCCTTGACCGCTGGGATGATCTCCTGAAGAACATGCCTGGCCGATCAATCTGGGGGACCGCAGGTGACGATTACACGTCGCCCTGGCCGCAGCTTGACGACGGCTGTGTGGTGATCGTCTCGCCCTGCTCGACGCTTTACCGCGAGGAAGCCTTGTCTGCACTTCGGCAAGGCGCCTTCTACGCGTGTCAAGGGCGCGGAGTGGTGCCACTAACGGCGTGGGGTGGCGGTTACGGCGCGCCGATCATTGACGGCTGGTGGGCGGAGAAAGTCGGCGAGGATATTGTGGCGCATGTGGTCGTCAGCGACACCCATCTGTGGCTGCCGCAAGTACGGTTCATGGTGAACGGCACGCCAGTTCAGGCCATACCATCCAAGCGCGGCGACGGCAAGTACGAAGCCACCTATACCTACCTCGCGGCTCAGGACCGCGCCGGCTACGTCCGCGCCGAGGTCGAGGATGGCTACGCATATTGGCCTGCGGTGAGCTACACTCAGCCCATCCTCATTTCGCCCCAAGGAACGCAGACTTATACGTGGACCCCGCAGGCCGCGACGACGCGGGCGCTGGAGCCTATCGTCATTGACTTCGACCAGGCACACCTGGAAATATCGCAGCCGCAGAGCAACCTGGCGGGCACGGTGTATGCGTACCTGCTGCCGCCATCTGATCGCCCGCCGTCTTCGCCACCGCTTGGGTATATCGGCTCGTGCTATCGGTTCCTCCCCGCCGCACAGTTGGACGGCACCAATCTCCTGCGTTTGGGTTACGACCCGCGCGAGGTGACCCTGTATCCCGAGGCCACGCTTTGCATCTACTGGTTCGACCCGGACCAGGAAACGTGGGTTGCCCTACCAAGTGCGGTGGACGAGAATGCACATACCGCGACCGCCGCTATCACGACCTTGGGCACCTTCGCCATCAGCGCGCCGATGCCTGAGGAAACCAACCCGCCGGGCATCAGCATCACGAGCCCAGCGCTGGGCGCGGTTTTGGCCGGTAGCACCACCATCACAGCCGACGCATGGGACGATAACGGCGTCGCGTCGGTGCAGTTCTACCTCGGCGACCTGCTTCTCGATACCGATGTTGCCGGCAGCGACGGCTGGGCATGCACGTTCGACGCGTCTCGGCACCCGCCGGGCGCGTACGTCATCAAAGCCGTCGGCAGGGACGCGTGCGGCAATGAAGGCCAGGCGGAGGTGAACGTGACCCTCAGCGGCGGCGCTGCAGCCCCCACCCTGACGCTGGCCAGTCCTGCGTCCGGCACCACCCTCGCCCCAACCTTCCTCATGCAAGGCAGGTGGTCGGATGACGAAGCGCCTCTGCGCGCGATTGCCATGCTGGGCGATGCTCCTATCGGACTGCCGGTGCTCGCGGACAACGGTGCGTGGAGCCTCAACGCTGACATCACCGGCATGCCTCCCGGCTCATATTCCTTGACCGTCGCTGGCGAGGATGCGGCTGGAAACCCGGCGGGCGTTGCGGCGGCGGTGCAGGTGCCGCTCACCATTACTGGCCAGGTGCGTGTGCGCGGCACGACCACGAATATCGCCAGCGCAGTCGTCGAAGCGGCGGTCGCGGGCCAGGTCAAGGCGGCGGCGATGACGGGCACTAACGGGATATACCAGATGGGAGCGCTGCCTTACGGCGCATGCAGCCTGACCGCGCGCAAGCAGGGCTACGTCAGCCAGACCAAGCCGGCGACTGTGAGCGTCGGGCAGATCAGCTACGTCAACTTCAACCTCGACGTGTCGGGCAAGCTCACCGGCCAGGTGCGGGTCAAGGGCACGACGACGAACATCGAGGGGGCGACCGTGGTCGCGCGTTCAGGCGGACAGGAACGCGCAAGGACAACCACCGGCGCCAACGGCATCTATGTCATTGATGGCGATCTTCCCGCGGGGCAGTACACCGTTTCTGCCGCGAACACCGGCTACGCGACCCAGACCAAGGGCAATGTGACGGTCACGGCCGGCGCAACGACATATCTGAACTTCTTCCTGGAGCGCGCGCCGTCGGTCAAGGGGCAGGTGTGCGCGGCCGGCACGGGTACGCCCATTGCCGGCGCAACCGTCTCCATCAATTCCTGGGGCATGCTGCCTGTGGTGGTCACCGCAACGACCGACGCCAAGGGGATCTACGCCTTCCCGCCGGGCCTGCCCTCCGGCACATATACCGTGTGGGCGTCAAAGGCGGGCTATGTGACGCAGACCAAGGCGAACATTACCACGATCGAGGGCGAGACGAGATACGTCAACTTCAACCTTCAGGTTTCGGGGAGACTCAAGGGCCAGGTCAAGGACAAGGTCAGCGGCGCGAACCTGATCGGTGCGACGGTGTTCGCGCGCATGGGCGGCGTCATCCGGGCCACGGCCACGACCACTGCGCCGTATGGCGTCTATGCGATCAACGCCGACCTGCCGCCGGGAACCTACGTGGTGCAGGCGAGCCAGCCCGGCTACCTGCCGCAGGCTAAGAAGAACATCATTGTCACTGCCGGCGTCACGACCTACGTGAACTTCTTCCTCCAGCCGCAGTAGGAGCTGCTGGCGAACCAGACTGGGTAGACGGCGGGTCCGCGGCGACAAGCAACTGATTCTCACCGCAGCTCCACCACCGCCACCTCTGGCCGCGTGAACCACCGCGGGGGAGAAAAGCCGGCGGTGACGCCGCTGGTGATATAGACCCAGCCCCAGCGCTCTCGGACCAGCCCGTAGAGATGCTGCTCGCCATACCTTGTCGCCGGCACCGGGCTGAAGTCGGTATGCTTTCTGAGAATGGGCAGCAGCCACCGCGGCAGCAGAATCTTGCCCCCGTGCGTATGCCCGCTCAGGATCAGCGCCGCCCGCTGCCCCTGCGGATGCAGCGCCGCCTCGGGGTTATGTGAAAGCAGCACCACCCGCACACCTGCGGGCACCCGCCGCCACGCCGCTCGCCAGTTCACCTTCCCCGCCCACAGGTCATCAATGCCCACCAGCGCCAGCCGCGTCCGCCCCTTGCGCAGTACCACGCTGTCGTTAACCAGAACCCGAACGCCCGCCGACTCCAGCGCCTCCCGCACCGCCCGCGCGTCCGCCCAATGATCGTGGTTGCCCGGAACCGCATAAACCCCCAGCGGCGCATAAAGCCGCGCGAGCACCGGGGCAATCCGGGGGATGCCCGCCTCCCCCGCAACGAAGTCGCCGACCAGGACAATGGCATCCGGCCGCTGCTTCATGATCTCCGTCACCGCCCGCAGCGCCATCCCCTCGCTTGCGAACGAACCAACGTGAATGTCGCTCATCACCCCCAGGCGCACCGGCGTCGGCAGGCCAATCGGGATTTGCACCGTCCGCACCCGAAACCACCAGCCGGTGATGAACCCAGCGGCAATGACCGCCAGTAAGAGGCCGATGACCGGCCGCAGTGTGATGCGCCTGCGTCGCTTGCGAATCATGGACATATCCTGGGCAAGCCGGAACCAGTGGTATGTTCCAGCCGCTGCCGTCGGCGGCGGGAAAAGTCAGGGCCGGCGCCGCAAATCTGCGGACTCGTCCTCACCCTCCGTAAACGCGCCGCTAACTGCGCCCTTGCAGGGCAAGCCCTCGCCGGCGCGGAAATGATCCCCTCGAATCGAGGCCCGCCACCATGAGGCTCTTGCTTGCTCCCTTCCTATTGGCTCTCACGCGCCTTACGCCTTCCGGCCTGGGCGCCGACGGCGCGGCCCCCAAATGGCACGCGAAATGGATCTGGTGTGCGGGCGAGGAATCGCCGCAGGGTGGCAAGACTTACGAGATTACTGCGAGGCGGTAAGGCCAACGCGGGCCCGGTGCGACGCCCCCAGGCATGGAAGGAGTTCCACCCTCTCGATATCGCCTGCGCCGCCGCGCTCGGGGTTCACCCCACCGAGGTGCGACCGGACCTTCTGATCCTGGAGGGCGCCCTCGGCAGCGTCGTCGCCGCCAGCTCGCCGTGCCCACTGGCGGTCATTGAAACCTTCCGCGGGGTCGCGGTTCGAGTATTTGACCCCCTACGGCCGGCGATCGAGAAGCTGGTGCGACAGGGCATGCAAGAGGGCGCCCCCCTGTCGCAGCGCAACCGCGAGCGCATCGTCGAGGCCGTCTCCGCCCGCTTGCCCATCGTCGAGGTGTGGCACGACCTGCTGCACTTCACTGACCGCGAGCACTTCATCCCCTGGCGCGATCACCGCGTCCGCCGCATCACCGGCCCCGCCGAGCACAAGCGGCGCAAGGCCGAGCCCAAGCCCGGTGACTTGCCTTTCCATGACGCCTATGGCATCTACGTCAAGCGCCGCCTGGTCGCCTATGCCGACATCGCCGCGCGGGGCGACTACGCCTGTTCCCTCGGCGTTTTCACCGAGCAGGATTTCCGCGGTCGGGGCATGGGTAAATCCGTCGTCAGTGCTGCCACCCGCGCCATCTTGAAAGCCGGCCGCATCCCCCTTTATTCGACCGATGAATCAAACCTCGCCTCCCTCTCGGTATGCCGCTCCCTGGGCTATCTCAAGTTCGGCCGCGACCTCTACTGCTTCATGGCCTCCGAAGAGGAGCGCGCCCGCCGCGAGCTCGCCCTGCGCGAGGCCGAGCGCCGCGCCGCCGACTTCGCCCTCCACCGCTGGATCATAGATTAGTGCATCGCCAATGTTTATTTGACTGAAACCGCGGATGAACGCAGATGGACACGGATTTCGGCTGGGCGCGCGCTCCAAGAGCGCGCGAAGTCGCCTTGTCGGCGTTTATCGGCGAAAATCGGCGGCTTTTCCCGCTCGAGAGCGATGCGGCCGCCATGAACAGGGCTGCTAGCGCATCGGCGGCAAAGCATCGGGGGTGCTGTTCATGAAGATCGGCGTAATCAGCGATACCCACGGCGATACTCATGGCTGGCAGGCGGCGATCGCGGGGCCATTTGCGGGCGCAGATATGATCCTGCACGCGGGCGATCTGCTGTATCACGGCCCGCGCAATCCCATGCCCCCCGGCTATGATCCTGCCGCCCTCGCCCAGCTCATCAATGATGCCCCCGCGCCCATCATCATCGCCCGGGGGAATTGCGACTCCGGCGTGGACCAGCTTGTCCTCGATTTCCCGATCCAGGCGCCCTATGCGCTCGTGATTATTGATCGGCTCCGCATCATGGTCAACCACGGGGAGGAATTCGGGTTGACGAACCCGGTCCCCGGCATTGCCAAGGTGGCGAGGAAGTACCGCGTGGACGTCTTCGTCTGTGGGCACACGCACCTGGCGATGCTCAAGCGGATTCGCGGCGCCCTCATCATGAACCCAGGTAGTCCGTCGCTCCCCAAGGCCCTGGAGCGCGAGCCCGAGCCGACCGTCGGTGTGATCGAGAACAACATCGCCCGCATCCTCACTCTCGATGGGCGCACGATCCTGGAGGCCCCAGTGACCCGGCGAAGCGAGGGAGGAGCGTAGATGCGCGCGGTGGTGCAGCGGGTGGGGCGGGCGAAGGTGTCGGTCGGCGGCGTCACCACTGGCGAAATCGGCTGCGGCCTGGCGGCGCTGGTGGGGGTGCAGGTCGGCGACACGGTTGAAGATGCGGCCTATCTGGCGGACAAGGTCGCGGGCCTGCGGGTGTTTGAGGACGCCGACGGCAAAATGAACCTCGCCGCGCGGGAGATCGGCGGGGCTATCCTCGCGATCAGCAATTTCACGCTGCTGGGCGACTGCCGCAAGGGGCGCCGACCCAGTTTCACCGATGCCGCGCCGCCCGCGGAGGCGCAGCGCCTCTTCGGCGAATTCGTCGAGCGCATCCGTGCGACCGGCCTTCACGTCGAGACCGGCGTTTTCCGCGAGCACATGCTGGTCGAGATCCATAACGACGGCCCGGTCACGGTCATCCTCGACAGCCGGCGCTAGCCGGTGGCTAGACTCGAAAGAGCCGCCACGGCGGCCCGAAGGGCTTAGCCGCTGCTCGCGCTCCCGGCAGGGCGGCTCTAGCCTCGCGCCGAAAGCAGTTACGGTGGCGCATTCCCTCCAGGAAGCTTGCATGCCCGCATTCGCCGAGCCCGATCCCCTGGCGCGCGAATCGCTCACTGCACACCTGAGTCGGGCGCAAGCCCATGCGGTGCAGGGGACGCTGGCCCAGCGCGTGCGCCCGGCCGGCTTGCCGCTGAAGGATGTGCGCGCTGTCGCCGGCGCGGCATGTGCGGATGCCGGGGACGAGCTTTTCGCGGCCGCAGTATTGATCGAATTCCCAACCCTCGGAATCATCGCCCAGGCCGCGGCGCAACGCCCCGCGCCTGCGCCTTATATCTCAGGCCTGCGCGCGTTTCGCGAGGGTGAAGCTTTGCTCGCCGCGATCGAGGGGTTGGGCTCTCGCCCCCATGCGGTATTCTTCAACGGACACGGCGTCGCCCATCCGCGCGGGTGCGGCCTCGCCAGCCACCTCGGCCTGGCCCTGGGGCTGGCTTCCATCGGCTGCGCGCGGCGGCCTATCACCGGGCGCGCAACCTTCTCCGCAGGCGAACCGGGTGACTGTGCGCCCTTGACCGATGATCAGGGAAAGCAAATCGGCGCCGCGGTGGTGATGCGCCACGGCTCGCGCCCCATATTGATTTCGGTGGGACATCTCATTGACCTCGGCACGGCGATCGCGCTGGCCCTCGCCTGCGCCCGCGGGCGCGTTTTCCCCGAGCCCCTGCGCCTGGCGGCAGCGGCCGCGCGCGCGGCTCGCATGGAGGCAGTGGAGCAATCGTAGGAGAAAAGTTCCGGGCGCCTCTGGAGCCTTGCCTGCTCGCCTTCGCGCCCTGTCGTGAGCGCCTTCGCCGGCACGTCATTCTTAGGCGAAGTGGCTAGGCTCGAAAGAGCCGCCACGGCGGCCCGAAGGGCTTAGCCGCCGAAGACCTGTCCCGAGCGCAGTCGAGGGAATCTCGATGCAAAGGAAAGCACATGCCCAGAAAAGACAACGCCCAACGCCCCACTGCCCTTGACGGCGTCTTCATCCTCCCCGGCGACAACCTCCACTGGTCGCGCACCCGCTGGCGCGACGCGCTGGAGGCCATCGCCGCGGCTGGCATGGATACCGTAATCTTCCAATGGTGCGCCGCCAGCGGCCGCGCCCTCTATCCATCACAGCTCTACGACCCCATGCCGGGCATGGCGCTGACGGACATCGTCCAAGTCATCCTCTCCGCCGCTAAGCGTGCCCACTTATCGGTTATCCTCGGGCTCGATGCCACCAGACGCCTCGGCGCCATCCACTACGCCCCGGTTGAGGCCCCCGCCCGGTGCCTGGCGCAGACGCTGCAAGAAGTCCTTTCCCGCTACGGTGACGCCGATGCCCTGCGCGGCTTCTATCTACCCCAGGAATGGTCGGCGCCGCCGACCGAGCATGAGGCTGAGCTTCTAGTCCAGTGCGCCACTCTCTGCCGCCGGCTCAAGCCCGGCCTGCTCGTCTGCGCCACCGCCACCCAACCCAAGCTCCCTGTCACCGGGCGCAAATGGGAGTTATCCGACACCGACCCTGAGGCCCTCGCTTGCCAGCAGGAGCTGGCCACGCGGTGGGCGGTCACCTGGGGCGAAGTCGCCATTCGCGGAGGATTGAACGCGCTGCTGCTGCGCGACGACCTCGGCTCGCGCCGCTGCACGTTGGAGGCGACCTCGCGGGCATACCGCGCGCTCTCCCTTGCCTGCTCACCGATAGGCTGCGAGGTGTGGGGCCAGATTGGCCTTTACGAAGTCGCCCATCGCCGCGACGACTCCGATCCTCCCGGGCTTCATTCAGCGAGCATCGAGCGCCTGCGCCGCCAACTGCGCGCCGCCAAGCCCTACTGCCACAAGCTCGTCGGCTTCAGCTTTGATTACATGGATCCAGCAGCCGGCGGTGAGCGCCTGCGCCTTTACCGCGCCCACCGTCGAGGCACGAGGGCGCCATCGCCGCCGCTGAAGATAACCCCCCCCGCGCGCCCCCGCGCGAACGTCTCCGGCCCGTTGCTCGAAAAAGCCGGGGCCCTCGAACACAAGATAGAGGCGCGCCACATGCTCGAGGGCCAGATCATGACCGTCGTGGATTACCGCTACGACATCATCCATCCTCGCAATCAATGGCAGGAGGACGCCGACTGGCTCACCGGGCTCTACACCGCCGCCCAGTCGCTGCGCTTCGCCGCCACCGGTGACCGCGACGCCCGCGGCCGCGCCCGCCGCTCCTTCGAGGCCCTGTGCATGTTGAGCACCGTCAGCGGCGTGCCTGGCGTCGTCGCCCGCTGCTTCCGCCGCACCTTCGCCGGCGACCTCGGCGCCGGCCGCAAACGCTGGATGAAGGTCCAGGGACAGCACCTGTGGTGGGCCACCGACATCAGCCGCGACCAGCTCGGCGGCCATTTCTTCGGCCTCGCCGCCTACCACGATCTGGTCGCCGACAGCTCCGAGCGCCGGCTTATCCGACGCCTGGTCTCCGAGATCGCCGGTTCCATCCTCGATCATCGCATGCAGGCGGTGGATTGGGACGGTCAATGCACCATCCACGGCAACTTCTGGGTCGCTCCCTTCCAGGCGCTCGCCGTGCTCAAGATCGCGCACCACATCACGGGGCAGCCGCGCTTCGAGCGCGCCTACCTCGAATACATCAACCCCCATTTCTTCCTCGGTCACGCACAGATCCAGGCCGCCCATATCCTCGACCCCTTCTACCAGCACTACCAATGGGATAGCCCCGCCTATCACCTCTTGCAGTACGAGACCGATCCCGACCTCCTGCGCCACCTGCTGCGCGCCCTCGATCTCGTCTATGCCGATGTCAAGGACTCCGGCAATGTCTATCTCTACTTCGTCTATCAAACCTATCGCCCGGAGAGCGATGCCGCCCGCCGCGGCGAGGCCGAGCTTCTAGCGTTCGATCCCCAGCACCAGTACCGGATGAACTACCGCCGCTATCTCGAAAAGGTGCTGCGCCACCACGGTCACGAGCTGCCGCCCCGACTGCGCGACACCCTGCGGTATTACCTCGAGCCCCAGAAGGCCCCCCGCACGCATCTCGCCTCCTTCATCCCCATGTTCCTGCGACCCCCCATGGAGTTCAACTGGCAGTACTACCCCGGCATCCAGACCCGCGGACGATCCGGCGGCTGGTCCCCGGGGGGCGACCACGCCGGCTATGCCGGGGTTGATTACCTGCTTGCTTACTGGATGGGACGCTACCATGGCTTCCTGCGCTAAAGACCCGTCAGCGCCAATCGAAAGCATCGCCCTGGCTCACGTCCGCGTGCCACTGGTCGAGCCCTTTCGCATCTCCCACGCCGAGGTCGCGGCGAAGGATGCGATCATCGTGCGCCTGCGCGGCGGCGATGTCATCGGCTATGGCGAATCATCACCCATGGCCGGCGCCTTCTATTCGGCTGAGACCCCGGACTCGTGCTGGCGCGCGCTGATTGAGGTCGCCGCGCCGTGGGTGCTTAAGCATCAGCCCTCCCTCCACACTGACGGCGGGCAAGCCTCACCCGCGGCCCTCGACCCGCTCGCCGACCTCATGCCCCACGACCGCTTCGCCTTTGCCGGCATCGAAACCGCGACGTGGGACCTGTGCGCGAGACTATCCGGCGCATCGCTGGCGACGGCGCTCGGCGCCGCGCGCACGGAGGTCGAGTCGGGGCTCGCGGTGGGGCTCTACGATACCGTCGAGCAGCTGCTCGCGACCATCCACCGCCACTTGCCCGATGGCTACCGACGGCTGAAGATAAAAATCAAGCGCGGCCAGGATGTCGAATTGGTGCGCGCCGTCCGCGCCGAGTTCGGCGATGACCTGCCGCTCTTCGTTGACGCCAATGCCGGCTATGACTTAAGCGATATCGGGGTCTTCCGCGCCCTGGACGACTTCGGGCTGATGATGTTCGAGCAGCCATTTGCGGGGCACGACCTGGCGGGCCTGGCGCAGTTGCAGCGCGAGGTGCGCACGCCCATCTGCATTGACGAGAGCGCGGAGGATGTAGCGATGGTGGAGCGGGCGTTGGATCTGGGCGCCGCGCGCATTATCAACATCAAAGTGCAGCGCGTAGGGGGTCTCCTGCGCGCCAGGCAGCTTCACGATCTGTGCGCCGCACGCGGCATCCCAGCATGGTGCGGCGCCATGCCCGAGCTCGGCCTCGGCGCCGCGCAAGGCCTCGCCATCGCCGCGCTGCCGAACTGCGTCTTTCCCACAGACATCGAGCCGAGCGCCCGCTGGTTCACTGATGACATCATTCGCCCGTGGATCGAAATGGATGAGCGCGGGATGATTCGCGTCCCCCAGGGCTTGGGCGCCGGCCTTGAAATCGCCGAGGACAAAATCGAGAAGTACGCAGTGCGGCACTGGGCGAGCCACGCATAGCCGGGCGCGAAGAGCATCGCGGGGGCGATCTCATGATCGCCGCGTTTGAAGGTTTGTGTTCTCAGCGCCCTCTACGCCCTCTGTCGTTACCGATCATCCGGAAGGAGCTTTGCCATGCGTTTTGACAACAAAGTCGCCCTGGTCACCGGCGGCTCGCGCGGAATCGGCCGCGCGGTGTGCCTGCGCCTGGCGCAGGAGGGCGCCGCGGTGGGCGTAAACTTCCGCGCCCGCGAAGACGCGGCGCTGGAGGTGGTCAAAGCCATCGCATCCCGGGGCGGCCGCGCGCTCCCGCTTCAGGCCGACGTCGCCTCCCAGGAGCAGGTTGCAGCGATGATGGATCGCCTCCTCGACGACTTTGCCGCCCTTGACATTCTGGTCAACAACGCGGGTGCCGCCGAGGCGGGAGTGATGGGGGAACTCACCAGGGAGCACTGGCAGCGCACCATGGACACCGACGCCTGGGGCGTTCTCGTCTGCGCCCAGGAAGCCGCGCGGCGCATGGACGACCGCGGCGGCCACATCGTCAACATATCCTCGGTCTTCGCCTCATGCGCGGCGCGCCACACCCTGGCCTACAGCGCGGCCAAGGCCGCGGTCGAGGCCATGACTCGCTGCCTGGCGTTGGAGCTGGCGCGGCAAAACATCGTCGTCAACTGCGTCGCCCCGGGGTTGGTGCGAACCGAGATGAGCCGGCCCTACTGGCAGAGCGAAAGGTTCATGACCAACCTCTGCCGCGTCACCCCCGCCGGGCGCATTGCCGAGCCCGAGGACATCGCGGCGGTGGTCGCCTTCCTGTGCAGCGATGACTCCAACTGGCTGCGCGGCCAAATCCTCACCGCCGACGGCGGCGCAAGCATAACTGTGGCATAAGTCGCCTGGCTGGCGGGTGTGTTCGTTTTCAGTGGGTGTGGCACGGAGCCGCGCGCTCGAACCGGGCGCGGCTTCGCTGAAGCCGCGAATCGCGGGGTCAGGCGACCCCGCGCCCAGTGCACTCCTCGCTCGGCGTTGAGCACGGAGTTCAACTGCGATACCCACTCTGCGCGAACACACCCTGGCTGGCAACACCTGCGCGGCGCAGGAGACGCGCATCACTCTCCCGCGCGCTCCTCGGGCAGCGCTCTTTCCAGCGGCAAGCTCAGGGGGATCTCCATCTCATTGCCCTGCACAATCGCATAATCCACGTAAGCTTCCCCCTCCCACGAAGCGCCGCTCTCGGGCTCGATACACCGCAGCACGTAGCGCCCCACCGGCATGCCGCGCAGGTAGTAGCTCCCCTGCGCCGACGCCCGCCGGTGGCTCTTCTGGGCGTTGACGCTCGCCGTCGCGTAGGTGCGCCCATTGCGCTCATCGGTAAGCGCGATCTCCGCATCAGCTACCCGGGTGAGCACGGATTCGCCCATGCTGTCCGGCATGTCGAGTGTCACATATCCCCGCAGGCTCCCCTGCCGCGCATAACCCACGATGACGTAGGCCACCGCGCCCGCGATTGACATCCACAGCAGCGCGCGCCGGAACTCACCTGCCCGCGTGAACTTGGCAAACGCCTCCACCGCCGCCACTGCCGCAGCCCCACAGATGGCCGCCCCCAGCACCATCTTCGCGGTCACCGGTTCCCCTGCGCGAGCCAGCACCAGCGTTACACCCACGGGCAACCCCACGAGACCGCCGGCCGCTCCCGCCACCGGAAACCCCTGCGCCTGGAATGAGGCCGCGATCACCCCGCCCACGAAGATAATCACCCCGAAAGCATAGGGCAACTGCCCCCACAGCACCGCGTCACGCCCCAGAAGCTGAGGGCTGGTCAGCAGCCGGAAAGCCCACGCGTACCCCAAAGACCCAAGGATGAGCGCCGTGAGAGCAGCCGCGGTGGCCAGAGTCACCCGCGCGCGATGCCTCAAGCGCATCCCGGGAACGTGAACCGGCTGCAAGTGGGGCGCCGCCGCCCGCTGGCGATTCTGCGGCGCGCCCGGCTGGGGTTCGACCCCGCCGTTGGCGACCGCCTTCGCCAGCTCCTTGAGCAGCGCCCGGGATTTCTCGTGATGCGGGTCCTTGTCGAGGGCGGCCCGCACCTGTTGCAGCGCCTCCTCCAGCCGCCCCGCCGAGCGGTAGGCCACCGCGAGATTATAGCGCGCCGCCACCCGCCCCGAGTCCAGCCACACCGCCCGCTCGAAGTGATGCCCCGCCAGCGCATACTCCTCCTGCCGCATGTAGGCTGCGCCCAGCAGGCTGTGCGCCTCATAGCTTCGGGGGTCGCGGCTGAGGGCCTGCTCCAGCGCCTCAATCGCCTGGTCAGCAAGCCCTTCATTGAGGAGAGCGGAAGCCGTCCGGAGCAGAACGCTCGTGGGCGAAGTTACCGGGGCACCGCATGCAGGGCAGGTGTCGCCATCGAACTCAGTATTACAGCTCGAGCAGATCATGCTGGAAGATAAGCGGTCACAACGGCGCCGCGCGGCGCGCCGCCGCATTCCTGGTTATATTCTACCCTGAAAAGACGCCGAAAATGCTATCCCAAACGCCGCCGTTATGTGCGAATATCCTGCACGCCGACCACATCAGCTATTCCGCAACCGCGCCCAGATTCCCTGCTTGCGGCGCTTCGCGGGTGTGTTCGCGGAGAGTGGGGATCGCAGTTCAACTCCGTGCTCAACGCCGACCGAGGAGTGCACTGGGCGCGGGGTCGCCTGACCCCGCGTTTCGCGGCTTCAGCGAAGCCGCGCCCGATTGGGCCGCGCGGCTCCGTCCCACACCCACTGAAAACGAATACACCCCGCTTGGCGCCCCGACTTGTCGGGGCGAGTTGCGTTTGCCCCGAGGCTGCCTAATCGGTCCTCGGCGTCGTCTTCCGCAAGGGCGCGTATGCGCACAGCGGCTCCGGGTTCATCCAGTCACCGGTCTGCGCGAACGCCCGCGCCCGGCACCCGCCGCAGATGGGCTTGAACTCGCACAGCCCGCACTTCCCCTTGATCATCCCGTCGTCGCGCAGCGCGCGCAGCACCGCCGAATCCCGCCAGATCTGCCCCAGCCGCGATACGCGCACGCTGCCACAGGCCAGCGGCAGATATCCGCACGGGTTTACTTCTCCACGGCTGGAGATAAAGCAGAACTCGCGCCCCGCCAGGCATCCGCGCGTCATCACATCCAGTGCCATGCCCGGCCCCGCCCTGGCCCGAGCCCCATCTTGCGCTGCCACCCGACAATACTGCGGCATGTCGGTCGGCTTGATTGCCAGCCGCCCCTCCAATGCCACCTGCCGACCGCGCAGGCGCAGCATCATCTCCTCGCAGCGCTCCGGCGTCAGCCCTCGCTCCGCCAACTCCTGCCCGCGCCCCGTTTCCACCAGCAGGAATGGATGAAACGCCACCGCCCCCAGCTCCAGCGCCAGGTCAATCAGCGCATCCAGATAACCCACGTTCAGCTCCGTCAGCGTCGCATTGACCTGGCATTCGATCCCCGCCTCGCGCAGCAGCCGCAGCCCCCGCACCGCCGCCGCGAACGCCCCGGGCACGCCGCGGAACTCGTCATGCAGCTTGGCGGTGGGGAAATCGAGGCTCATCGCCGCCCGCTCAATGCCGCACTCGCGCATCCGCCGCGCCACTTGGGCGTCAACGTGAATGCCGTTGGGCGCCATCGTCACGCGCATGCCAAGCGCCGTGGCCCGCGATGCAATGTCGGGCCAGTCCGGCCGCAGCAATGGATCGCCCCCACTCAGGATCAGGAGCTCTGTGCCCGCCTCCGCGAGCTGTTCGACGACTGCGAGCGCCTCCTGGGGCGACAACTCCTGCGGATCAGACTCAGCCGTTGCGCTGGCGCGGCAGTGTTTGCACGCCAGGTCGCAGCGCCTGGTGATCTCCCAGGCCACGATGCGCGGCGATCTCCTGCGGGCTTTATGCTGGCGGTGGGCGTGCTGAGTCACTATTGCTGCGTCAACGTTTATTTGATGTGAAACCGCAGATAAACGCAGATGGACACACATGCTAATTGGGCGCGCGCGGCTAGGCCCCGAGGGCCGCCGTAGCGGTCGAGAGACCTAGCTACTCCGTGAGCGCGCGAAGCTGTTCTGTCGGCGTGTATCGGCGTCCATTGGCGCTTGCTTCCCAATAGATCAGATCAAAGTTGACGGAGCACTATGCTGCCGAATCGGCGAAATCTGCGGATTAACTACCTGGTGAATCTCATTCCCCCAGGTACGCCTCCCTAACCTTGGGGTTGCCCTCAAGCTCCCGCGCCGGCCCCGACAGCGTCACCCGGCCGCTCGCCATAGCGCGCGGCATATGCCTTGACGAACTCCTGGGTCCGCGGGTTCGGCGAATCCGCCGAATAATGATTGCTGAAATACGCCCCCTCCACCGCATCGCCCCCGCTCTCAATCAGCATCGGTGAATCGAAGCCCTCCGGCCCCATCAGCGTCGCCTTAATTCCCAGTTGCCGCGCCTGCCGCGCGATCAGCGCCGCCTCGGTATAATACGCCGACACGAAAATCGCCTGCGGCCCGCGCGCCGTCATCGCCGTCAGTTGCGCCTTGAAGCTCTTGTCCTGCTCGCTGAAGGTCTGGCGCGAAACCACCTCGCCGCCGAGCTTGTTGGCGCTCTCCTCGACATAGTCCGCCAGCACCTCGTCGTCGGTGAACCGAATGACTCTCAAGCCTTGTTGTACCAGGTAACGAGTTCGCTCTGCGCCATGCTCTCCGCACTCGATGTGCGTCCTGCCCTCCAGCTCGATCACCAGCTTGACAGAGGGGGGGTGACCGCAAAAAGTTGGGATCGGGCGGGTTGACTCCTCCCCCTTCCAGCTCGTGCTACGTAGCGACACTGCTCTGCATAGCGTAGCCATGCTACGCAGCGCAGAGGCCTACTCCGCCGTAGCAGCCTACGGCTACGACGCCTTCGTCCGCCGAAGCGGAAC
>Ga0315296_10001220_pt1 | contig 22507 bp, 23 predicted proteins | sample YL17G14_18_MG_FD_203921 | JGI IMG/M metagenome (GOLD analysis project Ga0315296, IMG submission 203921) | Sediment microbial communities from Yellowstone Lake, YNP, Wyoming, USA - YL17G14_18 | ecosystem: Environmental > Aquatic > Freshwater > Lake > Sediment | place: USA: Wyoming | collected...
GAGAGAGAAACAAAGTACGGCGGTACCCTGTTAAACTCTTTGCATAGCTTGTATTCCTTATAGTCGAACCCCGGCTTCAGATACTGATAAGCCTTGTAGCCATCATATTTCTTGTTTCTACCCATAGGAGACCATATCAAACTTCACCTAACAACATAAATACCTAAGCAGCAAAACGCATGACACATGAAGAGACAAGCCCCGCAGAAAGAAGGAAAATCACTGCTCTTCCAGCTAGAAGAAAAAAGAAGGATAATGCTCTTCCCGTCAGAAGCGCCTACCTGGGCCAACAGGCCTTGATGACTCGCAGCCCGTTGAGACCCATGACCTTAGCGACCTCATTATCAGAGTAGCCGTCTCGGACAAGCCCTCGAGCAATGTTCGTGAAATCTGAGGGACTTTCCAAGCCTTTCACATAGTCGAGGTTTCTCGCCATCTCAGCGGAGTCGAACATCTCAGGCATCCCGGGGAATCGCGGCCGTGTGTAATGGCCTGTACCAAGGCGCGGCGCAATTGTGCCGACAGGGGCTCCGCCACGATATGATTTGGCGTGATCCACCCACATGCTGTCCGGTCCTGCGCCCACATGGTCCGAACCTAGAAGATCAATCAGATACTCCACATGGTCAAGCAAACATTCAATCGACGCTTCAGGGTGCTTCTTCGTTCGAGGTGCAAAGCCCGCAACTTCTGCTCCAACGACACCTCCCTTCTCAGCACAGGCTTTCAAGACTTCGTCAGGCAGCATCCTAGCATTATTCGTGAGAGTTCGCGAGCCACAATGGCTTATGAGGATCGGCTTATCGCTTGCCTGAACAGTCTCTATCGCCGTTCTGCTACCTGCATGAGAGCCATCGATTATAATGCCCGTCTTGTTCATCCTCTTGACCGCATCATATCCAACGTCCGTAAGGCCGCCATCCCCAAGCTCTTTAAGCCCAGAGCCCAGAGTGTTGGATTCACTGTATACAACGCCCATCGACCTTATTCCAAGCCCGAAGAGCATGTCAACCTTGTTCACATCTCTGTCAATGGCAGAAGCCTGCTCAGTGGTTTGGATCACCGCTACCTTTCCCTCTCTAAATGCACGTGTAATATCATCAACGGTCAACGCAGGAATCACAAAGTCCTGATGGGCATAGTCGCACTGGTTCATTCCCACGAAGCTGACGACCTGATCCATAGTTGAGCCTACGCTGTTGTCAAAGACAGCATCCAACCCCGAGAAGGCCAGACCTTCGTAGCCTATAAACGACCTACGAGGTGCCCCGGCAGGAACTGGTCCTGCCGCTCCAACACTGAGGTGCTCGTGAAGGGAGATTATGATATTCTTCTCAATGAACTCCTCGACATGCTCCTCCTGAGTCTTAGATAGACCGAAGCTGTATTTCGGTCCTCCCCATATTCTAGCAACCCTATCCACCTGCGGCTCTAAGGGATATGCAGCATAATCCACGCTCGGCTCCAGATAGCTCCAAGAAGTGTATCCACTCCATCTCTTGTTTCTACCCATATCTGCTCCGAGAGAAAACACGTCTCGAAGCTACTTAAAGATTGTAAAGGCACAACCAGATCAAAATCAGAGATGCAAGCCCTCAGCAGCTTCTATAGACCTATTTCTCCCTGTGAAGTAGTCTCCCGATTATTATGGATAAGACCAATGCCACAGGGATGAAGAGCGCCGTCCGGATATCCGCTGTCTCACGTTCCACAGCGTCGAACACAATCTTAGCCATCTCTGTGAGGTAGACCGCTACGATAAGCATCTCTAGTTTATGCAGTATCTCTTGAAGATTCACCAAACGAACAAGCTGATTCTTAGAGGATTTCTGTTCCTCTATGCTGAGACTCTCCTGCTGGATCCCGAGATAGGTCCTCACAGCATCCAAGATCGTGTTCAACTGAACCCTCAAGGCATCCACACGATCTACAAAGTCTTTGAACGGAGCGACAAGACGCTCATAGGTATCCATCTCAACAGCTGAGTTTGTCGGGTAGTCCCCCGAGATCCCCTCATTCCACTTCTTGAAGAGGCTTCTCATATCCCGAAGATGGCTCCCTGCCAAGACATAGTCTCGAGTCATGGCACTCGCCGCGACGGAGAGCCTTGAAAAGAGAATAGTCACCTCCGTCAACATGGACTCCAAGTCAGCTGGCTTCACCTGTTCTGGTGGACGACGTATGTCAGCAAAAATCTGATTGATCCTCAGCTGAGTACTTTTCTCCGACGCCTCTATCTGGCTGAACATGGCTTCACGTTCTGACAGGAGAAGATCAAGTTTCCCTCTAAACAAGGCAAGTTGAGCCAAGTCATCCAGTAAAGCCCAGATGTCGGTCTCAGCATCTTCGCGTGTAGGATCGAACGGAATAGCCACAATCTGTTTCTCTGAAACACGGCCCGCTTCAAGAGCTTGCTTCTCTTCAACTGTCGCTAAGAAACTATTGTGCACCACCCCGACGCTTCTAGGAGACAAGGATCTTGTTTTCAAGTACCTTTTCAAAACGGCCTCAGCATCATGTCTGCTTGAACTCCACCCTGTTCGAAGCGTTAAGAGCGAGAATCTGTTCTCAGGTAGAAGCGCCAAGATCTCCTTCATCTGATCCTCATAGATTGACCTATCCTCAACTGAGAAGAAGGCTGGCTCTTCTCTTGAACTCAGAGTCAGCAGATATGCCTGCCAATCGCGGCCGTCAAGCGCCGTTATGTATCCTTCAAGAGCATCAGAGGTGAACCTTACACTGCCGTTGACGAGACTACTTGACCCATATCTTTGACTTATCTTGAGGAGCGTCTCAGCTACTCCTGGAATTGAACTCCGATCTGTTTCAGCACGGAAAGTCGCAATACACGCCAGCCTCGGCAGACCTTCGACAGGTCTTCCAACCTTCATGAGAAGCACCTAGTTCTGACCTGTTGCTAAGACTCCAGTCACGGAAGGATAAGCTTGCCCTCCCCGATCTCGAAGAGGTGGTCACAATAGGGGTCGCCTTTTGCCCTACGCTTAACCATGCTCATATTAACCTTCGGATTTACAGCCGACACCAGCCCATGGAAAAACGGCCAGCCCAAAACACTGCAGATCCATGTCCAAGGAAGGTTCATCGAGAGACATGCTGTCATCAGAGGACAGAACCCCGAATTTCTCAGAAGGACTTTTCCCTCGCCTACCTTTGTTACGCTAGCTGTAGGTTCATCTCTGAGAGCTGCCTTTAGAACTGCGATCATGGCGTTCTCGTCGCTACCTTTCAGTCCCAGCTGCTTCATCAGTCCTCGCCCAAGAGTCAGACCCTGCTGATAGGAGAACTTTCTGATCTCTTCCGGTTGTCTGTCCTTGAACCTTTCATAGAACTCGCTGAGAACCTGGGGATTGACGAACCAGTCGGCAGGGATAGATAGGTCCAATTCTAAAACCCCTTAGTAGAACCTCAATCTGGTCTTAGTATAAGTCTTTTGCCACAATAAAGAAGATCCCTCGATCGAATTCTCGAAAAACCTCTCACATAGAAGAGATGCATAACGCAGAAACGTACTGAGAAAACAGCCTTCGGATATGAAAAAGAAAAAGCGTTGAGAAGCGACTATTCTGCGCTCTTTCTCTCCCTCCTTGCATATTTCGCCACATCGATCCAAGCTGTCGCCAAGAATGAAGCGATTATCACCCTAGCCCAGTCAATCATGTTTATCCAAGTGGTCTTAACCAGCGTCTGAAGGAACGGTATCGCGGTCACAGCTAGAAGCATCCCAATGGCGGTGACGGCCCATAGAACCATGACTCTGTTGGAGAACAGTCCACGTTTCAAGAGAGGCTCGCTCTCCGACCTTCTCACGAACGCGAGGAATATGTGTGAGAGTATCCATGCTGAGAACGCCACAGTCTGAGCGTAGACTAAGTTCCCTGTCGCATAGTACACGGACAGGTAACAGTAGGAGACCGATACAAACAGACATAGAGCACTAACAAAGATGCCAGTCAATGTGCTTCGATCGAGGAGCCTTCGAGCCGGGTCTCTAGGCGGTCTCTTCATGAGATCTGGCTCGGCCTTTTCAGCCACGAACCCGCCTGAGGCTGCGATGTCCATGAACATCTCAAGCAAGATTATCTGGATTGGCGCGAATGGCAGGGGTACGTTCACAATAATAGGCAAAAGGAAGATGAGTACCAAAGCCACCTTTACAGCCAAATAGTACTTCACTCCCTTCTTCAGGTTGTCGAAAATCTTCCTTCCTTCTTGCACAGCACTCCCGATCGAAACAAAGTTGTCGTCTGTTAACACCATGTCCGCAGCCTCCTTGGCTGCGTCTGTCCCCCTTTGTCCCATAGCAATGCCGATTGCTGCCTCTTTAAGTGCAGGTGCATCGTTTACCCCGTCTCCGGTTACAGCTACGACCTGCCCGCTCTCCCTGAGCAGATGCACTATCCTAAGCTTGTGTTCAGGTGTAATCCTAGCGAATATCGAGATCTTCTTCACAGCCTCATTCAGGTGTTCGTCATCCATTCTTGAGATTTCGGGACCAGTAAGAACTCCTGAGTCATGGTCGATGTTGACCTTGGCAGCTACAGCCTTCGCGGTCTCTGGATGGTCGCCAGTCAGCATGACTACTCTTATTCCCGCCTCCTTGCACATCTTCACGACTTCAGGGACTTCGGGCCTCGGCGGATCAACGAAGCTCACGATCCCGGCGAAGACCAAGCCATCCTCAGGTGCCTGTTGAGAGCCTTCTTTCTCTATGTCCTTGTAGGCTATGGCAAGGGCCCTCTCCCCGCCAAGAGTCATCTCATCGATGGCCCTCGACACCTCATTCTTCTCAGAATCGTCGAAGCTTATCTCGGAACTCCCCTTCAATACCTTAAACGAGTAAGCCATCACCGCCTCCGGGGCGCCACTCGAGTAGATTCTTAAGCCTTCACCTTTACTGTAGACGTACGACGCCATCTGCGTCCTGCGATCGAAGCTGAACTCGTTCACCAGATCCGTTCTCCTTATACTATCAACCACGACCCCCGCCTTCACCGCGGAGTCAAGAATGGCTGCTCCCATCGGGTTTATGTTCCTAAACTTGTCGCTATCCATGGTAGTCTGTGCACGAGTTGCTAGCACAGCCATCTCTAAGATATCCTTCTCCTTAGGACTCGCTGACGGTTGAACCAAGGTGCCATTGTAGAAGATGTGCCCAAGCCTCATGACATTCTCAGTTATAGTCCCCGTTTTATCTGCAGCAATCACCGTTACGCTGCCTAATGTCTCAGAAGCCCTCAAACGCTTCACCAATGCACCACGTTTAGAGAGAGCATAGGTGCCTATAGCTAGAACCATTGTCACGATAATCGGCAGTTCCTCAGGGATCACAGCGAAGGATAGGGAAAGGCCCGTCAGGACCATATTCTTCAACTCCTGACCCCTTAGATAGCCGAGAACAGGTATCAGGACGCTGAAAAAGATAGCTACCAAAACCAGCGTCTTTGATAGCTCCTCCATAGTCTCTTGAAGTGGTGTCTCTTGCTCCTCAGCCTCCTCCACGAGTTTCTTTATTCGCCCAAGCTCCGTGTTCCTCCCTGTCGAGGTGACGATGGAGAGCCCTTCACCTTGGACGATCAGTGTACCTGCCAGAACCATGTTTGAGAGGTCGGTAATCTGGGCGCTCTCGCTGAGAACTGCCTCAGCGTTCTTCACTACTGGAAGCGACTCTCCCGTAAGGGTTGATTCATCGAGCTGAAGGCCATACGACTTCAAAAGCCGAGCGTCAGCTGAAATCCTCTCCCCAACGCTCAGAGGCATAATGTCACCCGGCACAAGTTCTGCCGCCGAGATCTCTTTCAGTTGCCCTTCTCGTAGCACCAAAGGCATCGGAGATGTCAGTTCCTTCAGTGACTCGACTCCCTGTTCAGCTTTCCACTCATTGTAGACTTCACTCAGAACCATGATAGTAATAATGGAGAATATGGTAACCGCGTCTAGGAGGCTGCCCCAGATACTGTAGAGGACCCCCACTCCGATAAGTAAGAGAATCATGGGTTCCCGCGCCTCTTCTTTCAGAGCGTCGAAGAATCCTTCCTTCTTCTCTTCGCCTAAGGTGTTCTCGCCATACTTCTTGAGTCGGGACTCGACCTCCGTCGAGGTCAACCCCTTCTCCGGATCCGTGCTCAGCTCTTTGAGTATCTCATCTTGTTCTCTCGAAGCTGCTTGGACTGCATTAAGATATGAACTCATTTTTCATCCCTCCGTTAAGGCAAAACCTTCTAAAGCTTTCAAACCTTCTTTCAAATCTCACATTGTCCGTGTTCGCAATGTGTAGAAGTTAGCATTACTCGATTCTGATTTCCTGAATGCACCGCTAGCCTATTTACGCTTTGCTGCATCAGTCTAAGGTGGCATCCGGGCAATACGAGGTATCCTCGATCGAGTTTTGCTATAGGCCAGTCAAACGATTGATGAGCCTATTCTCTGGCCTCCACAAGCATCAGCAGTCCTTCGTCGTTCCCACCTGGTCCGCAGCAAGCCCGCAGAGAGATTGGTCGATCACTGCTCAGTCCTGAGCAGAACCTCGAACCAGTCTAAGTATGAACTTCTTGGCACAACGATGGAGGTTATTGCTTTACTTCGAATATGTGCATGCATGCTTCGTCTCCTCTACACCTGGCTGAAGGTATTCTCAATCTGATGCCGGATCTTATCACAGAAACTATTCCCTCAAGCCAAGGCCAGGCGAAGTTGTTGTCCAGCCATTCCCAAGGAACATTGAGTGTTAGCGCAGCCCGCATAATAGCGCAGAAGCCTGTGTTGCGCATTGTTACACTGTTCTCCTCAGCTCTCGCCGAAGGCTCTCCGTGAACTGCTTTCATAGTCGCGTTAAGGATCTCTGCTACTGCTGCAAGATCCTCTCCTTGAATGTTGTTCCTTGACTTAAGTGCTCGGCCCATGTCTGCGCCAACCTCAAAGGCTTTCTTTCTCGCTTCTACGGGATTGTTCCTATATTGATTGTAGAACTCATCCGGCCCAGGGAAGCTCAATGTTTTCACAAACCAGATCAGTCAATCCCACCTATATACTTGCACTTCCACCGTCTCAATCATCGCAGCACGAAGTCAACCCAAGACAGGCGATTTATGCAGAGCTTCAGAGGTGGCAGAAACCCGAGATAGAACCGTCCTAGATGAAGAGGACAGGCGACCCAAAAGATGGATGGGTCTGCATTGACACCTATAGGCTGGTCAAAAGCGCTCCAGATGTACTAAGCTTCAAAGATATCAATGAAGTGCCTCTGCCTAGTGATGAGAAGACTCTCGATGCAATATGCGACTGACCCCCATGGCTAGAAGCAATGCTAAAGGTATGAACAAGGCCGTGGCAAGTCCGGCATTTTCATGTACAGTGGCCTCGAAGACAGTTCTGGCCATTTCCGTGATGTAGACAGCAACAATGAATATCTCCACTTTATGGAAGATCTCCTGCAGATTGACGAGCCTAACCAGGTGTTCCTTGGAGGCTTTCTGCTCCTCAATGGCGATCTTCTGCTGCTGGAGACTCAGGTAGGTTCGAATCTGGTTCGTCACTGTCTCTAAGCGGGCCTTCAGTGCTTCGCTTCTGGCTACATAGTCCTCAAAATGGCTAGCGATCTTGAGATAGGACGCCATTTCCATTTCAAAGTTGGTTGGATAATCTTCAAAGCGGTCCTCTCCTAGTCTGTTGAAGATATTCTGCAGATTGGAGACTATGGACTTGGCCTGCAGAGTGTTCACCTTCATTGTAGAAATCATCGAAGACAGGGTATTCTCCCTCTCCATTATGTAGCTGAGCCAAGCCTCAAGTTTATCCATGCCCACAGGTTCAGGACCTATAAGCTTCCACTGGAAATCCTCGATTCTGCTGCTGATCTCCGCCTCACCTGGTCTAAAAGCGGAGAAAAAGGTTTTACAGCCACCATAGAGCTTTGAGAGTTCTGCATTGTCAACTGCAAGTCGCTTCATGTCTTCCAGCACATTCCCCAATTGCTTCTCAGCAGCTCCTCTTTCGGGATGAAGGGGTGAGAGAAAATAGCATTTGTCATGTGGCGCTTCCTCTTCAGTCCCTGAATCAAGAACGGAAACCAAGAATCCTCTCACGAGCCCAATTCCTCGGGTTGGTTTTGAGAGAAGATGAGAGTATTGCTCAACTGGGAGCTCGATCAGCTGTCCATCTTTTCCGATTGATACGATCACGGTGAAAGTCGAAAGTGAGTCTGAGCGTAGAAAAGGAGAAGCTAAGTTGTACAGATCAAGCGCCTCCAATTCACTGTCGACTAGCTTCGCGGGGTCTCGATTACGGTCAAAATCTACTGCTGATGTCAAGATGAGAAAATCGTTAATTCTCTCTATGCTCAGTTGACAGAGCGTCTTATCCATGAGAACGTTTAGTGCTTTAGGAGTCTGAGACACGCTCTTATGCTTCTGTCTAATGACTTCAAGGATTTTGTCTAGAAGAGCATCTCTGTCCTGTTCACTGCTCTCGAATACTCGTATCTTGAACACCCTTAGAGGTGAAGGCGGCTCTAGATCAGGCACTCCTGAGATGCCCCCTATATTTCGAATACATAGTCGCAGGCGGGATCTCCCCGGCTTTTTGCCAGAGGAAGGCTGAGCGTTGCACTAGCCATGATATGTGAGGCCATTCCCTCAAACATAGGCCAAGCCATCCGTGTGTCAAGCCAAGTCCAAGGTATGTCGAGAGTGAGCGCTGCCCGCATGACCGGGCAGAACCCTGTACAGCTCATGGTTACTCTTGTGCCTTCAACCTTGGCGTTTGGCTCCCCTTGCACCATTCTTTGAAACTCGTTTAGGACTGCGGCCAGCGATTCAAGATTTCCCCCTTGGACACCTAGTCTCTGCATCAAAACAGATGCTAGGTCTTGGCCGATCTTGAAGGCAGCTCTCCTGGCCTCTTCATCATCCCCCTTATATCGCTCGTAGAAATCTTTCGGAGAAAGAAAGCTCAACTCTGGCCCCTCTTAAGGGGTATATTCACATTCATATAGACTTCCCTATCATCTGTCGGGCTGTGCCTCTGGTTTTTCTTCTAGCGTTGCATTTAAGCATTGTGAAATGTCCCATTGATTGTGAGGTGAACGAGTTTGGTCGATGTAGGAGAGAAGGCACCTGGATTCACTCTTGTATCTGATGATGGGCAGCACATTTCATTGGCAGATTACCTAGGAAAGAAAGTCGTGCTCTATTTCTATCCTAAGGATATGACTCCTGGATGTACACAGGAGGAAAAGGAGTTCAGAGACTTGGCTGAACAATATCGTAAGGAGAACGTCGTCATCCTCGGCGTGAGCAAGGATAGTGTACAGTCCCATCAGAAGTTCAAAGAAAAGAACAACTTGCCTTTCACACTTCTAAGCGATGTTGAAGGAAAATTACTTGAGCAGTATGGGGTCTGGAAGAAGAAGAGCCTCTATGGGAAAACCTTCATGGCCATAGAGAGAACCACCTTCCTCATAGACGAAGAAGGAATAGTGAGGAAAATATACAGAAAAGTCAATCCGAAAGGACACGCCAAGACCTGTCTTCTTGACTTCGCCAATCCTTAAAGAGAAGCACTGGGACGGTCGGGATCTATTACGCTAAGTCACGGACAGCCTTCGATCGATCGATCTTGGCAAGATAACAAACGATCTGGCAAAGCAGACTATGAGTCTAGGTGCCCATTGTGATTATGGATGAGACGAGCTATTCGGGATTCTTTTGTTCTTTCCACCATTCCTCTAGGCCAATCTCCTTCTGCCTCAAGGCGTTTGTCTTCGCCTTTTCGTGTCCTTCACCATAGAAGTCGTACAGGTCACGGCATATCAGTTGTGAGCATTCGCTGCAGGTCCGCACATGCTTCTGTGTGGAGCAAAGGAGGATTCTGCAGTCCGGGCCCCAGTGAAGCGCAAGGCTTCCTCTGCAGCCTTCACAGGTTATCTGCTCGGGCTTTATATCGGATCTTTCACCGAATATCTGCTTCGCTATTCTCTTCTGTGCCTCTGCATCCTTCTTTGTATAGGCCTGATAGATACTGCATTTGGAGCAGTTCAGACCGCAAGCTCCTATGAGTGCCATATCCTTCTGATCCAGCATCTCAGAATCAAGAAATCATGGGATTGTTGGCCCTTATTAAGATGGTTCGCCGAGGCGGCATGGAACTGCAATGGCTATTTCTTTTTGACCATGGCGAGGTAGTCTTCCCTAGGTGGACTGAAGGCCTCATACAGCACAGCGGGCTGCTTTCCTTCAGCTGTGAAGCTGTGGGGTTCGTTGGCAAAGATCGTCCAAGATATCCCGGGGCTGACCTGTAGTGTCTCGCCGCCTGAAACGAGTTTTCCCCTACCTTCGAGACAGGTTCCGATCTGCTCGTTGTGATGGCTATGCTCGGATATCGTTGAACCTGGTTGAAGGGTGATTCTGAGGAAGGTTGTTTTCTCTCCACTTCCTAGAATTGCCATTTCTACACCTTTCAACGGACTCAGAGTAGGTGCCGTCACTAGCTTTGTCGACTTCATTTGAATATCCTACTCGATCTTGGCTTTCTGATCTTATAAGTCCATTGAACGCGATGGGAAGGCCAAGCCTCAGCTTTAGGGCAGTCATTCTGACTCGAAGAAGCTTTAAGGTTTGTACAAGAACTTGTAAGCGAGTGGAAATGGTCTACGAGCTCTCAGACATGAGCTGGTTGGATGCCGAAGAAAGGTTCAAGAAAACACAGCTTGCCATAGTTCCTACTGGTGCTGTAGAACAGCATGGCTTGCATCTGGGAATAGGCACGGACTGGGTATTAGCGTGGGAAATAGCTAGAAGAGTCGGTGAGAAGACCGATGCCTTAGTTCTTCCGATCATGCCTTACGGAGTGTCAGGCCACCACAGCGATTTTCCTGGCGTCATGACGCTTAAGGCTGAGACTTTCAAAGAAGTTGTCTACGAGATTCTCGCCTGTCTAAACAGATATGGAGTGAGAAGAGTCGTGTTCATCAACGGCCATGGTGGAAACCTAGGCGCGCTCTCAGAGGCAGCGAAAAAGGCTAGAGAGGAACTCGGAATGCTGTGCTCAATCTGCATGTGGTGGGATGTTTTGGCCAACAACCCAGTGCTTGGTCAACCTGCTGAGACCCACGCAGGATATGCTGAAACCTCACTTATGCTTGCTACGCGATCCCAAGCTGTGAAAATGGAGTATGCCATACTCTCACCTACAAAGCAGGTGAACAAAGACATACAGCTCGTCTCATCTGGAATGGCCAGATTCAGAGATGGCATGGTCAGAATTGTGCTGAAGACAGCGGATGTCTCAGCGACAGGTTCCATGACAGAGGCCCATCCTAACGACGTGCCGGGCACCAGAGACTATTCATCCATAACCAAAGACTTGGGAGAAAACCTGATGAAGCAGGTAGTCGAGTTCACAAGCAACTTCGTAAAAGCCTTTGAGACCTTTGAACTGCCGAAAATAAACGTATCAAGAGAACAAGCCTTGAAAGAGATAAGGAAATAGCGTAGCAGCTTTTGTCAGGGTGGCTCTGCTTGCCAATAGCCAACAAGACTCAGTACGCTTATTCCAAGTTTATTAAACATGGAGAATCTCTGTAATACCAGAACAACATGGAAAGCAATAAGATTCTCATAGAAGACCTTGAAACAGGAAACCTCGACGACCTTATCTATGTCTGCTCTTCAAAGAAGCTGAATGACCCGGTTCACAGACAAGGCATAGCACTGAAGAAGACCTGGCTGGAAGAAGTCATGAGTCACTTCGGTCCTGTCGCGAAAATCGCATACTTTCAGGGAAAGCCAGTAGCACAGATCACTTTCCTGCCTGAAGAAGCTGATCCTACTAAGCCAAATGCTAGGGAAGGTGTAATACAGATAAAGTGCATATACAACTCAGCTCAGCAGGCAAGAAGTCTTGGGATAGCAACAAAGCTTCTGGAGAGACTGATAGAAGAGTGTAGAAAAGGCAGAGTATGCAACATTCCGGCTCCCTGCAGGTTCCTCGTGACTGAACCTTTCAACACAGGCGAAGGTCAATCTCTTTCACAATTCTTCGCCAAGAAAGGCTTCAAAGAATCGCAGAATGAACCGAGGATTATGTATCTCTCCATTACGGCCCCCTATGAACCCTTAGGCTCTGCAAGGCATTATGCCCCATTGTGTGAAGACGAAGGGAAAGCGATTATATTCTACAATCCCACATGCGAGTTTTCCTTTCCCTTCGCCACTGGAATAGTGGAGTCTTTGGCAGACGTAGCCCCTAGACTTGCCATTGAACTGATCAACGAGTGGGAAAGGCCTGAGGAATCAATAAGGAGGAACTATGACAAGGTCATAGTGAACTCTAAGCCCATCAAGACTTTCTTCATGGATAAAGTGGAGTTCCGAAAAGAAGTGGAAGCAGCCCTTACCAACCCGTAGAGTCCCAAATGGGCTTTCTGCTCATATCTTTACAGATTCTCCAGAGTCAGGAGCCGTAGCTTCCAAATGGAGCTCTTTAGCTGCCCAGTCTGCCAGAATCTTGCAGTTTTCCTCTGCTCCATGCATCGCAAAGACCTTGGGATTCCCTTTCAAGCCCTTTAGAAAACCTTTCAGCTCTGGCTCTCCCGCATGGGATGAGAAATCATATCTGGCGACCTGTGCCTTGACTTCTCTTTCCCGTCCCTTGATTATAAAGCGGCCCGTTTCCAGAAGTTTCGCTCCTCCCGAGTTTGGTATTTGGTAGCTGACGAGGAATACGGCGTTGTTCTCGTTCATGGCGATGTTTTCCATATAGTGAAGAGCTGTGCCTCCTTCTAGCATACCTGAAGGTGCTATGATTGTGCCTGGCTTCCTTAGACATCTTCTTCGATCTTTCCATCCTCTCACCTGAGTGGTTGAGTCGATGAAGCCTCTGAAGCTGTCAGGATACTGAACGAACTCGGGGTTGTTGATTAGTATTTCATTTATCTTCCGAGCCATTCCGTCCATCGCGATGGCGTCGCTGTATCCATTGTACTTCAGAACGAGAAGCATCTCTTGGGATCGGCTTACTGCGAAGGCTGGGATGAGAACCAAGCCGGAGTTGTTTACGACTTCTTTTATCTTGCCCACAAACTCCTTCTCTAGGCTTGGTCTCTCAGGATGCTTTTCGTTGGCGTATGTGCTCTCGATGATAACAGCGTCGAACTCTTCTTTCGGTATCTTGGTGCCCTTGACTAGATGGCTATCCCATGTATTGAAGTCGCCGGTGTACAGAATCCGTTTGTCGTCAACTTCTAAGATGACCATGGCGCTTCCTGGTATGTGACCTGCGTTGATGAGCCTGAAACGTATGTTCCCGACTTTTGACTCCTCCTCATACTTCAGAGCCACACGGCTTCTCAGCATATTCTCTAATTCGAGGTATTCGTATGGGAGAAAGTAACTGCTCAGTTTGATGAAGTCCCGAATCAGAACCTCTACGATGTCAAAAGTTACAGGAGTAGCGAATACGGGTATTCTTTCTGAGAGATAGAAGAGGGGAACTGCTCCTGAATGGTCCAGATGAGCATGGGTTACCACTATGCCGTCAAGCTCGCTGGCGCGTACATGCGCGGGGAACCCGGGCTCGTCATTGAGCATAACCCCGTAGTCTAGGAGTACTTTGCTCTGAGAAGACTCAAGAAGGATCGCGCTCCTCCCGACTTCTCGTGTTCCTCCTAGGAAGGTAAGAATAACCATTCAACCACCAAACTCTCTTAAGGATTACTGATTGCCAATTCAGATTTATGAATCTTTCCGTATCACCTGAATCAAAGAGATACCAGCATGGCAAGACGCGAATTCAAGGTCTATTCGAAGAAGCATGCATCAATTCCTCGAGAATGTGGGCAAGCTTGTTAATGGCCTTTGAATCAGATAGTTCGCCTATCGAAGTGGTAATGAGTCGCGCAGAGGGCTTTTGGTGCAGTCTCTCGTGAAGTATCTGAAGACGGTTCCCCAACACTGTAGGATCATCGCATAGAACTACCTTACTGAACCATTCCTTGGATGCGAAGGCCTCAATCTGAGTCGCTGTGTAGTCTAAAGTCTCATTATCCCAGGGGAGAGCTGCTTCATATTGTGAAAGTGGATAGGTCTCAGATAGTTCAAGGGGGACGATGCTGAAGGGTGGACAATAGAAGCATATGGCGAGACGTGAATAATCGCTTCCCAAGACATTTTTCAGAGCGGTGATTACTTCCTCGGCTTCAGGTGAACTGCTGAACGGTTTTGTTTTGGGCGCGGGAAGGAGAAGCAGGGTGTCGACACCGAGCTGTGGCCTGTAGTTCTGGAGAATCCGCTTCTCATGCCTAGTTATTTCTGGTCTAGTTAGGCTCGCTGAGTCGTAGTAGAAGACTCCGCGGCCTTTGAAGGAGGGGTTCCCTTTCTCTAGGTCATTTTTGTACTGGATTAGAGCTCTTAGCGCTGAGCTGAGAGCAGGGTGGCTGCGGCATCTGACTTCAAGGAGTTCCCATAGCATCCCTTCTTTGATGGCTTGTTTGACTCTGTCTATTTCCGCCATGGAGACGTAGAGGTTGTGCTCAGCGAGAAGCCTGAGCCGGTCTTGTGAGTACATGTCCTTCAGGTCTTCAGCGTCATGACTTCTACAGACGGGGCATGAGCAGGGAAGGCAGCTGAGTTCCTCCAGCTTCTTCGTGCCGTATGGGAGCATGTATCGGCCGTCGCGGGCGTATAGGGCGTAGGCGGCGGAATCAAAGAGATCGCAGCCTAGTGAGACTGCGAGTGCAAACATGAAGGGGTGTCCTGCTCCGAAGAGATGGAAGGCTCGGTTGAGAGGGAGGTTGCGTTTTGCGGTCATAATCATGTCAACGAGAAGCTTGAAAAGATATCTCTCCATGACTTGTGTGGGGCTTCCTAGAGCATAGATCTGGAAGGGCATGTTGCCTAGCTTCTGAGCTGAATGCTCTATGAGGTCGAGGTGCTCGCCGCCCTGAACAGGTCCTACCCATAGTATCGGGCTGTTCTGTATCTTGTTGATGGCCTCCTCAGCTCTCCTATTTGTTATATCTACTGTCCACGCTGCTTTTTCATGAGAGGCGCCCCATCCTGTTGGGTGGTCAAGTATGACAGCGATGTCGGGACGTATTGCCTCTTGGAAGTCGATTATTTCTTCCTGCGACACATCTACGTCTCCATAGATCAAGACCTGATAGCCTCCTGAGTCTGTGGCAATCACGCCTTCGTAGTTGAGGAGGCCGTGGACGCCTTGTTTGATGGCTTCTTCTGGGAAGTGCTTCTTTATGATGTATGAGTTTGTCATGAGGATCTTGCATTTGAAGCGGCTTAGCATCTCTCTTGGAGGGATTGGCTGTTCCAATGGATTTACGACGGGTAGAAGACTGGGGGTCTCAACTGTGCCGCTTCTTGTTTTAAGCTTTCCGATTCTCCCTAGGATGTCTCGGTCTTTAATCTCGAAGGACATGGGCTTAGTGTTAAAGATTTGCTGGGATATTTCTCTTTGTTCTTTATCTCCTGAGTTCAGGCCTTCGCGGAGGATCTTCAAAAAAATGTTGGGATGCTCGGTCTATGATTGCTCGGCTTCTTTTACGAATAGCTCGTAGATGCTTTGGACCCTTTCAGCCGCGGGTCCGGTTCCCTCGATGACGCCTTTTTCTGTGACCCGTATTTTGTCCATGACGACTATGACGGCGGCTTCTGGGTATAGCCTCACCATCTTGGGAAACACTCTTTCAAGGCGTTGAACGAGTCCTTCAAGGTTGAACGGGCGCTCTAGTACAGAGATCTTTGCGATGGAGTGACTGTAGAGAAACATTCTATGGGTCTTCTCACCCTTATCGGATCTGACCTCTCCTAAGCAGAGGCTGAGAGTGTTAGAATCATACCCGATTAGAGTTCCCTCGTAGGCATTTCCTTTGATATCTTCAACTCTAACGTTTTTCTGAACGACGCCGACCAATTCCTCAAAAAACCTTCTGCCCGCTACAACAGCCAATCCTTACACCCACACTTACGCTGACAGTAGAAATATAAAAATGAAGCATCTAGAAGGGATTCAAAGCTGTTTGTTCTTCATTTTCATCTCTCTAATGAGTTCTGCGGCGTCAAGCGACGAAGAAGCTCTGGCAAGAATCATCGATCTGCTCAGTAGAAACCTGTGACCACAGTGGGGACAGGTTCTTGTCTTGGAACGCTTTGAGAGTATCAACTGGCCACATTGGGGACACTTGACAATGAGGTAGGCTCCTTCTACCATGGCAGGTCCTCTAGGAGTTTCTCTGCTTCTGGCTTGCTTAGCCAGTCAATGTGGCTCAGGCCGGTAGGTTTGCAGCTGTGTATGATTTTTAGAAGCAGTTCTGCGACTCCCTCTGGCTTCATGTCCGTTACGTCCACCTCAGATATTTTGTCTTCTCCATAGGTCTCAACGGCTTCGGAGAGGCAGACATCCAGGATTTCAGCAGCCACATTCTCTCTTACCTTTTTCATATCGTATCCGCGTGACTCCAGTTCTTCTTTGAGTCTTGAGGGGTCCTTTCTGAGGACGAAGACAGATGATGCTTCACCATAGGGTACGATGCTAGAAGCATAGTGACTGTCTAGGATGAGAGACTGCTCAGAAGCAGAGGCTATCTCGTATAGCCGTGTCCTTAGGCGCTCAATATCAGCAACACTGGTTTTTCTTTCTTCGTCCCAGCCTAGGAGCAGTTGCTCTCGAACTGCGAGTTCGGAGAGGTCAACATGTTTGGCTTTTAGGTGAATGGCGAGAAGCTTTGAGACCGTGGTTTTGCCTACTCCTGGTGTCCCTGTTATGATTATGATTGGTCCCAATGGTAAGGCTTCTCCTTTCTAAGTGCAAAGCTTTTCTAATGGGTTGCATCTGGTTCTTTCTTTTCTTTTAGTTTCATCAGGTCGCCTATTGTGGGGTTTCCTTTCGCCGGTGGTGATGCGGTAGTGTCTTTTATGGATTCTCTTGTGAGGATGTCTACTTTGAGGATTCTTCTGATCTTTTGGGCTACGGCTTGATCTGGGACTAGTTCTTCTCTTTCGAACCGCTTTAAGGTGGAGGTTTTTTCGCCTATAGCGCGTCCAAGCTTCTCTGGGTCCAGACCGAGTTTTTCTCTGGCTTCGCGTATTCGTCGGCCGTATCCTTCAACAGGGGTGAGGCTCTCTGCGCTTTCTACTTCATCTCTTCTGGGTGGACGTGGAGGGGATGCGACAGGCCTGTAGGTCCATTCTTCTGAGCCGAATCTTGAGCATTGTTCGCAGACGGTCATCTTGGCGCCTTCGATGATTCTTCGGTATGGTGGTCCTCTGATTTCTCTTCCGCATACTTCGCAGCGTACCAATATTGTGGCCTCAGGTTACTAGGGGATAAGATTCCTTATAAACTTGAACACGAATGACTCGCAGGGATGGAGGAGCTGCGAAGGCTTCGGGGGATCGCGGAGTATCAGTTTGGGACTGGTTGTGGAGAGGCGCTTTTTCCTGAGTGCATCGCTGTGGAGTATTCCAAGACGACTGGGAGGCTTAGACATGTTTTCTTTGAGGAGAAGCTTGTGGCGACTTTGAAGCCTGATGATGGTTTTCTAGCTCTTACTGTCTACGGTGCGGAGCTTTTGTTGTCACGGATGAGGAATCCCGGTTTCACAGTTACAGTTAAAGAAGGTGTTGAAGGAGAGATCGCGGAGGGTAAAAGTGTGTTTGCGAAGCATGTTGTAGCGGCTGATCCCAGCATCAGGCCGGGTGATGAGATTGTCGTACTGGACCGGGAGCGAAGGGTGATCGCTGTTGGAAAGGCTCTTCTCAACGGGGAGGAGATGCTTGTATTCAGGACAGGTGTTGCTGTGAAGGTCAGAAGAGGACGCTTAAAAGAGGAGTCCGAGCAAGATTATGAATAGGTGAGAGAGTTGGCTAGGATAGATTCGAGACGTGCTAGGAGAATGATGAAGTCGCTGGGCATGAATATGGAGGAGTTTCCTGATGTTGTTCGAGTGATACTTCAGGCGGCTGATAGAGAGATCGTGATTGAGGAGCCGGCGGTAACGGCGATTGATGTGAAGGGGCAGAAGGTTTTTCAGGTGACTGGTGGCCGCGTGTCAGAGCGGACTGTGACGGGAGCTACGCCTGAAGTACGTGAAGTGCCAGAGGAAGATGTTCAACTTGTGGCTCAGCAGGCAGGTGTGAGTCTTGATAAGGCAAGAGCAGCGTTGAGGGAGTCGCAGGGTGACCTAGCGAAAGCTATTTTGCTGTTGAGCACGAGAAGCTGATCTGAGTTTCCTACTTCTCTCAGAGATGCTTCCTTACTTCGACACTGGAAAGAAAGAAAAGGAGGTTTATTGTTTTTTGAGTTCTTCGATGAATTCTACTATTTCGTTGATGCCGGCTTCCATTATTTTCTTGCCTTTCTCTTTGGAAGCATAGGTTGGGTCTCCCATGGAGCCGGAGATGGTTATCTCGTGGAAGTCTCTGGCCGTGGTGACTTTTCCTGCGTACTTCTGTCTAAGCGGGCTTGCTGACTTGGGCGGCTGGCCTTTTTCGCCTTTTTCGAAGAGTACTCTCTGTCCTAGGTATAGTCCTACGGAGGTTTCGAGTTCATCCGCGTGTCCACCCGGGGTTTCGATGGTTTCTTTGACTTCTTCACGTGCCCATGCGCCGGGGAATACCATTAGGCTGTAGACTGTTTGGCCGGTCTCTTCTTTCAGCTCTCTGAGGGTTTCAGCTATTGCGTTCCCGTTTCCACCGTGGGCGTTCATTATGACTATTTTTTTGAAGCCGTGTTTCATGAGGCTCTTGCATACTTCTTTGTAGACGTTTACAAGGGTTTGGAAGGAGAGTGTGACGGAGCCGGGGAAGCCCATGTGATGAGGGGAGTAGCCGAAGGGCATTACGGGTGCTACTAGAACACCGGTTTTTTCTGCTACTCTTTTTGAGACTTCTAGGGCGGTGTAGGCGTCGTTGTCTTCGGCGAGTTGTTTTCCGTGTTGCTCTGTTGAGCCTGTTGGAAAGAGAACTAGGTCGTTTTCTTTGAGGTACTCCTTGACCTCGGGCCATGTTAGCTTGTAGAGAAGAACTTCTTTCATGGTTCTCACTGATGCTTCGTATTGCTGGATTGTTCTTAAAAGGCCTCGTGTCGAAGACGTGTCTGATAGGGTTGTTTGGAGGATTGGACAGTGCTGTGGAATCTGTATGGCGGTCCTGTGTGTGAGAGGGACTATACCTCTAGGGGTGCTGGTGTTGTCTCTGTGTGTATCTGGCTTTGTGGATTCGCTATGGGGGTCCTGTGTGTGTGAACCGACCTATCCTCTAGGGGTATATAAATGGTTTATTTGAAAGGTCGCGAGGAGATGCTGAGCTTCTCGGTCTTCCTCGCATTCGATCTGTAAAGCAATGCTTCCTTGAGTGCTTGATTACAGTCGTGCGGACAAGCGTGGGAGTAGCCCCTGATCTATCTTGCTAGCGATCTTAGGAACAAATATTTGCGGAAGCCCCTGCTTTTTTGTTTATAAAAGGAATGATCCAGGGGTATACAACCGGATTCTCTCTGACTATCTGTGGATTCGCTATGGGGGTCCTGTGTGTGGAGGCCCTTATACCTATAGGGGGTATATAAACGGATTCTGTGGTATCTGGGTGGAAGTTAGAGATCTAGGGGTTGTAGGTCTTTTCGGATGTGCAGCGGATCATGAAATCGCTGTAGGGAACGTGAGCTGGAGTTGGCCTAGGTTTGATTTGCAGTCTCGGGTTCCATGGATCGATCTGAGCATGGAGGGCTCTTGTATTCAGAGATCTACCTAGTGTGACTGTGAGTGTTATCGCGACGGTGGTGGCCTGTCGATCCAATGTCTTCATGCCGTACGCGCGTCGCAGTCGGATCTATTCGGCTATTCTCGTTATGAATGGTATGTTATCGAAATGCTTGTCGAAGCTATATACATCGGTTATTCTGCTGTCTCTTGATAGAAGAGCTGCGATCGCGTCGTTTGGACTTATTCCATATCTTTCTGCGACAGCTAGAGCTTGCTCATACCCTTCTTTGGCAACCGTTGAGATGAAAATATTCTCGGAGGCTAGAAGGTTTTTGCATCAACTCCAAAGCCCTGTTTAGTTCGAGTCTTGACTCAACGACATTGATGACTTCAGAGATGTGAACCGCTGATGTGATAACTTCCTCGCCTTGTTCAATCCTTGTGAGAATCTGGATGGCTGCTTTCTTTGTCTGTTCTTCCAATGGCGTGATTTCTCTTCTCGGTTTCAGGTATCCATGAAGGAAAACAGTCGAGTCCAAGAACCTAGCCATGAACTGCCCCTCTCAGTTGATGGGAGTCCGTGAAATCCTTCACATTCTCAACTTCAATGGAATCAACGAGATCTGTAAGTCTTCCACGCTTTCTCAGAGGTCTCACGAGTACCTCATCTTCGCTTAGCCTAACTACGAGAACCTTCTTACCCCAACCTCTTCTCCACTCAGCTGGGATCACAACTCTACCCATATCATCCATGGGCTTCGAAACAGCTGCAGTCACGCATCAATCTACCAGATCAGGTCACGTTTACCATGTTCATATATTTTCTGGTAACAACAGGCCGATAATCGATCACGAAGTTCAGACGATCGATCTGTTGTTCTTAAAAGCCTGGCGCTTTGACAACTGGTGTTCCGGGACTGTGGTTCTAGCTCTTTTTGGAAATCTCCATGCAGGATATTCTTTGGGGAAAAGGATCGGGGATCTGTGTGGTCCGCGACACGAATATGAGGTTCATATAGAAACCCTGTTTGCATTTGGTTTTTTCTTTGGGGCCTAGACATGCGTTCTGTCCATGAAGGGGTGTGTGCCCTGGCGCTTGGTATTTTCGTATGCGGGAGTGGTAATGGAATCGCCATGGATATATAAGCTGAAGTCGTCTATCGGTTTGATTACCGTTCTCTGGTTCCATCGAGCGATCTCCGTTTTGAGAGGCCATGCATTCAAAGATTGATCCAGTATGAATCTAGCGTTTTCAGCTGCTCCTCCAGTCTATCGGTCGGATGTCCTCAGAAACCTGCCAGCTAGCGGTCGGATTCATTCGCCGATCTCGTTATGAGGGGTATACTGCGGAAGCGGTGTTGTCGGTCATGCTGCAGTAGTGTGATAGAAGGGTTATGATTGCCTCATTCGATCGAAAGGGGGATTTAGTCCAAGCTGTTCAAGAAGCTAGTACATGATGTTCCAAACAATAGGCTGAAATGGCGAGTTAAAGCTTCGATGAGATGGAGATGTGAGTTCGCCAGATGAGAAAAATAACAAATCGATCGATGTCGGAGCGGTTTCTTGTGTTTCTTTCAGGTTATGACTCCATTTCTCTTTAGGGTTTCTATTTCTTCTTTTGTGTATCCCGCGAGTTTTGTTAGGATCTCTTCGTTGTGTTGCCCAAGGGTCGGGGCTGGCATCAAGGCTTCTCCTGGGGTTTTTGAGAATTTGATGGGGAAGTTCGGGAGGCGCACGGTGCCAGCTGTTGGGTGTTCCATGGTTACTATCATGTTTCTGGCCTTTGTCTGGGGGTCTTCAACTGTCTGGTTTAGCTGATAGACAGGTCCTACAGGCACATCGGCTTGGACTAGGGCATCGACAACGTCTTTGACAGTTTTCTTGGACACCCATTCGCGAAGCTCTTCTGTCTTCTCCAGTTTGTCTATTCCCATTCCTTTCAGGAGGCGGTCTTTCATTCTAGCATCCGCGGCGATGTATACGTAGCCGTCGGAGGCTCTGAAGAGTCCGAAGGTGCTCAGTAGAAGCCTGTCTGCGCTCTGCTGTGGAGGAACAGCCTGTTTAGCGTCGCGTGTACGCATCAGATGTGAGGTGATGGAAACGCCTGTCTGTGTTATCATGCAGTCGTATTGAGCTACGTCTATCATCTGGCCTTCTCCTGTTCTGTCCCGGTGCCTGAGGGCTCCTAGTATGGCTATGGTGGCGAAGAGCCCGGGGTCTAGGTCTCCATGCCAGTTCGATGTGACTACAGGCGGTCCTTCAGGGTCTACAGCTATGCCGTTGAGGACCATCCATCCGCTCATGGCTTCTGCGATGGGTGCGAAGCTGGGGCGGCTTGTGTAGGGTCCCGTTTGGCCGAAGCCTGAGAGCGACGCGTATATTATGTCCGGTTTGATTTTCTTGAGTTCTTCGTATCCTAGGCCCATTTTCTCCATTGTTCCGGGCTTGTAGTTTTCTATGACTATGTCTGATTGTTTGAGGAGCTTTAGGAAGATCTCTTTTCCCTTTGGATCCTTCAGGTTCAGCGTCATACCCTTCTTGTTTCTGTTGAAGAAGAGGTAGACCGCGCTCATTCCGCCGTAGAGGGGCGCATAGAATCTTGTCTCGTCGCCCCATGGCGGCTCGATCTTTATGACCTCGGCGCCCATATCCGCCAAGAACATCGTTGTGTATGGTCCATAGTAGACATGGGTAAGGTCTAGTACTCTGATGTCTTCAAGGATCTTGGCCATCTTTCAGTTCAACCTCTCTGGTTTGAGAGGGTTTTTCACTAAAAAA